>Ga0207713_1000345_pt1 | contig 50910 bp, 33 predicted proteins | sample KBSS64metaG_FD_184404 | JGI IMG/M metagenome (GOLD analysis project Ga0207713, IMG submission 184404) | Switchgrass rhizosphere microbial communities from Kellogg Biological Station, Michigan, USA - KBS S6-4 metaG (SPAdes) (version 2) | ecosystem: Host-associated > Plants > Roots > Rhizosphere >...
CGTCGTCGGTGATCTTGGCCGTGGCGGCGGTGTCCACCGGGTTGACGATGATCGCGTCCACCCCCTGGCTGGTGAAGTTCTGCACCTGGTTGAGCTGGCGCACCACATCGCCCTGGGCATCCTCGAACTGCAGGGTCACGCCGGGCAGTTGCTTGGCATGGGCCGCCATGTAGTCGCGCATCTGCGCCAGGAACACATCATCGACCTGGGCGATGCTGACGCCAATGCGCACATCGGCCAGGGCCAGGGGGGAGAGGGCTGCGGCGAACAGCAGGGCGAGCAGTTGCTTTTTCATGGTGGTGCTCCGGTCTTGTTGTTGTTTTTGAATAACCTTGAAGGGGCCTCAGGCCCGGCGCTTGGCGCTCTGCCGTGCCACGCGCTCGGCGAAAGTTTCATAGGGCCAGCGCTCTTGCAGCGCCTGTACCATCAACTGTTGGCCGGTCTGTGGTGCAAGGCCGTGCAGCGGCGGGTCGGTGTCCAGGTTGGTGGGAAAGGCATAACCGTCGGCGCAGCAGGCCACCACGGCGGCCAGGCTCTCAGCGTCCAGCAAGTGGTCTGTGGCCTGTTGCAGCAGGTGGGGGTACAGGGCGAGCATCATGCGCTGGCGGTCCAGGGTTTCCATGGGTTTGCCAAAAGCCGAGCTGATCTGCAGCAGGTTTGCCATGCGGTGCAGGTCGGCCGTGTGGTTGCTGCCAGCGGCATGGAACAGCGCCGGGTTGAAGAACAGCAGGTCACCTTTGGCCAGTGGCAATTGCACGGCGTGCTGCTGGAAATAGTCGATAAAGTCAGGGCGGCGCCAAGCCAGGTAGCCCAGGGGGTATTGCTGGGAAAACGGTAGCAACTGGGTCGGGCCGCTGGCCAGTGGCATGTCGGTGTGGGCCACGGCGCCCTGCAGGGTCAGGTATTGGGACAGCACGTGCAGGGGCAGAGGGTAGCGTTGCACCACCTCCTCGGTCTGGAACCCCAGGTGGTAGTCGCGGTGCGGCTGTTGGGCCTGGCCACCGGGGCGAACCACGTTGACCTGCGCGGTGACCTGGAAGTCCGGGCCCAGCCAGGCTTCGGCGATCAGCCCGAGCAGGGGGTTGGCATAGTACTCCACGAACGAGGCGGGTGAGCACAGGGCTGCCTTTTGCAGGGCGTTCCAGATGCGGCCGTTGCTGCCCGCCTTGGCGAAGTGGTCAGCTGCCACGCCAGCCTCGGCTTCCGTGGCGAAGATGGCTTCGAACACGGCGCTGTGGCGGTCGATGACCGCGGGGTCGTCGAAGCCTTGGCGCACCACGAGCACGCCGGGGCCCTGGCTGAACACGCGGTGCAGTTCATTGAGCACCGCTTGGCGGTCGCTTGTGCGCAGGCGGTGGCCTTCATAGATCGGCACATTGGCCTGCACCTCAGCGCAGAGGGGGTAGTGTTCGCGTCGGGCCTGCTGTTCGCACAACAGGCTGAAGTCTTGCAGGCGCACGGTGTCGGCGCGGACGAAGGCGTCGCTCATCATTCACCCTCCGCCAGGTGCAAGGGCTGTGCGGGGCGCGGGCTGCCGCCGTCGCCGCAGCCGAGCACACCTTGCTCCAGGTCGATGATGGCACCGGTCATCATCCCCGACTCGCCAGACAGCAGGAATGCCACGCTCCGGGCCACTTCCTCGGGCTTGAGCAGGCGCCCGAAGGGCTGCGCCTGTTCGGCCGCCTGCAGCCAGCCGTCCTGGGCGCCGTGGTAGTGGCGCTGGATCTCGTCTTCATGGGGGGTGTCCATCCAACCGATGTTCAGGCCGTTGACCCGGATGCGGTTGTGCAGGGCGCTGAACGCCACGTTCTTGCTGAGGATGGCCAAAGCGCCCTTGGACGCTGCGTAGGCGGTGAGAAACGACTGGCCGCCGTGACCGGTCACGCTCTGGATATTGACGATGGCGCCTGCCACCTTCTGGCTGATCATCAGCTTGATGGCCTCCTGCATGAGGAAGAACGGCGCGCGCACGTTGACGGCGAACAGGCGGTCGAACAGTTCCGGCGAGGTGTCGAGGATGGTGCCACGGTCCGACATGCCAGCGCAGTTGACCAGCCCGTGCAGGGTGCCAAAGTGGGTGCGGGCCGCGGCGATCACCGCACGGCAGTCGGCCACTTGCTCAAGGTCGGCCTGAACGAAATGGGCCTGGCAGTCCAGGGCTGCCAACGCTCGAACCTGGGCCTGGCCCTGATCGGCGCGGCGCCCGCAGATGATCAGCCCGGCGGCACCGCGGTTGGCCAGGGTGCGAGCCACGGCCGCCCCCAGGCCCTGGGTGCTGCCAGTGACCACAAAATACTGGCCCGTGAAGGACGTGGCGAGGTCGGTTGAGGTCATGAGGTTCTCCTGAGGTTTTTTGTTATGGGCTTTGCAGGCCGGGCGCCTCGACGCCTGGCGAAACTGAGACTAGCATTGCCATTACCTCGTAAAAGCCCGAAAAGACCTCATAAAAACCTCAGGCTCGACCCCATGCTAGAACGTGCTAAACACTTCTCCATCAAGCAACTGGCCACCCAGGCGGGGGTCAGCAAAGCCACCGTCGACCGCGTGCTGCACCAGCGCGGCAGCGTGCATTACCAGACCCACCGGCGTATCGAGCAGGCCCTGGACGAGCTTGAGGCCCAAGAGAAAAATGGCCTGGCGGTGGGGCGTACCTTTCATATCGACGTGATCATGCACACGCCCCGGCGCTTCAGTGCGGCCGTGCAGGCCGCGATCACTGCGCAACTGGGCAGCCTGGCGCCGTTTCGTATCGCCCCGCGCTTCCACCTGTTCGAGGAAATCGAACCCCAGGCCATGCACGATCAACTGCTGCGTTGCCTGGCCACCGGCAGCCAGGGGGTGGTACTCAAGGCCGCCGACGAGCCAGCGGTCAACCTGGCGGTCAAGCAACTGGCCGCCGCCGGTATCCCGGTGGTCACCCTCGTCACCGACTTGCCCCATAGCGATCGCATCGGCTATGTCGGCATGGATAACCGCACCGCCGGCCAGACCGCTGCCTACCTGTTGTCGCGCTGGTTGCCGGCACAGCCCCAGGACGTGGCAGTGGTGATCGGCAGCGAGCTATTTCGCGGCGAGGAAGAGCGCGAGATGGGCTTTCGCATGTGGCTGCGTGCCCGGGCGCCGTATTTGCAAGTGCTGGACATCAGCGGTGGTTACGGGGTTTACCCACGCACCTTCGAGCGGGTCTGCGCAGCGCTGGACCAGCACCCGGGGCTTCGGGCGGTGTACAGCGTGGGCGGCGGCAACCGTGCCATCGTCGACGCCTTCGCCGCCCGGGGGCGGGCGCTGGACGTGTTCATTGGGCACGACCTGGACGAAGAGAACCGCCAGTTGCTGGCCGAGGAAAAAATCGCGGCGATCATCGACCACAACCTGCAGATCGATGCCCGTCATGTGTTCCTGCACATCCTGCAGTTTCACCGGCTATGGAAAACCGGGCCCATTGCGCCCTCCCAGGTGCAGATCGTCACGCCGTTCAATTTGCCCTACTGATTCACGCAGTCGTTTCCCTGTACAACAACAATCCCAGGAGTTCGATCATGCTTAGAGTCGCTGTTCTCGGTGCTGGCCGCATCGCCACCATCCATGCCGCCAACGTCGCTGCCCACCCTGATGCCACCCTGGTGCTGGTCGCCGACCCCTGGCGCGCCGGGGTCGATGCCCTGAGCGCCCAACTGGGCTGCGAGGCTGTCTACGATTGCAATGCCGCCCTGGCGCGCGACGACATCGACGCCGTGGTGATCGGCACGCCCACCGACACCCACATCGACCTGATGCTGGCGGCCGTGACGCGCGGCAAGGCGGTGCTGTGTGAAAAACCCATTGACCTGGATATCGCCAAAGCCCGCGCCGCTGCCGACAATGTCGAGCGCCAGGGCGGGCGGGTGATGCTGGGTTTCAACCGCCGCTTCGACCCGGACATGCTGCGCCTGCGCCAGGGTATCGATGCCGGGCAGATCGGTGCGGTGCGCCAGGTGATCATCACCAGCCGCGACCCGGGCCTGGCACCGCGTGAATACCTGGCTCACTCCGGCGGCATCCTGCGGGACATGACCATTCACGACTTCGACACCGCGCGCCACCTGTTGGGCGAAGAGCCCACGCAGGTCAGCGCCATCGCCAGCCGCCTGGTGGACCCCAGCCTTGAGGAAATCGATGATTTCGACAGCGTGATGGTGCTGCTGCGTACCGCCTCCGGCAAGCAATGCCATATCAACTGCTGCCGACAGGCCGTGTATGGCTATGACCAGCGGGTGGAAGTCTCTGGCGCCTTGGGCGTGCTGCTGACCGATAACCACCGGCCCAGTACGCTGCGCCACTGGAATGCCGAACACACCGAGGCGCTGGAGCCGTTGCAGCATTTTTTCCTGGAGCGGTATGCCGAAGCGTATCGCAATGAGCTGGGCGCGTTTATCCAGGCGCTGACGGCGGGCACGGCGTTGCCCACCGGGGTGCGGGACGGGTTGTATGCGCTGCAGTTGGCGGATTGTGCGTTGGAGTCGATTCGCACGGGGAGGGTGGTGGCGTCAGGGCTGCCAGGTGCATGACCTGATGTTTTTGGCGTTCTTGAGCGTCGAGCGCCGCCCGTGCGGCGCTTTACCGTACAAACCCGATGAACGCCTTCAACGCCGCCGGCAGATGCCGCCGCCCCGGGTAATATAGGAACGGCCCGCTGAACGTCTGCCACCAGGGCTCCAGCACGGGCTCCAGCGCGCCGCTGGCCAGGTAGGGCGCAAGCCAGTCCTCGAACAGGTGAATAACCCCCAGTCCTTGCACCGCGGCATCCACCGCCAGGTCGACGGCGCCACCGATGCGCACTTTTAACGGCCCGGTGGGCTCGACCCGCACCACTTCGCCGTCCCGCTCGAACTCCCATGCCGGCATCAGGCCGCTGCTGAACTGCCCGCGCAGGCAGGCATGGTCCAGCAGTTCGCGCGGGTGGGCAGGGCGGCCATGGGTGTTCAGGTAGGCCGGGGCGGCAGCGGTGGCGAAGCGCTGGGTGCGCGGGCCGATGGGCACGGCAATCATGTCCTGTTCCAGCCGCTCGTCGTAACGGATGCCGGCGTCGCAGCCAGCGGCCAGGATGTCGACGAAGCTTTCCTCGACGATGACCTCCACCTTGATCTCGGGAAAGGCGTTGAGGAATGGCGTGAGGATACCGGGCAGCACCAGCCGCGCCGCGCTCAGGGGCACGTTGAGCTTGAGGGTGCCGCTGGGGCGCTCGCGAAAACCGTTGACCACGTCCAGGGCGGCCTCCACCTCGGCCAGCGCGGGTACCAGGCGTTCCAGCAGTCGGGCACCGGCCTCGGTGGGGGCCACGCTGCGAGTGGTGCGGTTCAGCAGCCGTACGCCAAGCCGTGCCTCGGCGCGTCGCACCGCGTCGCTCAGGCTTGACGCCGACTTGCCGCTGGCACGGGCGCCTTCACGAAAGCCACCCGCCTGGACCACGGCGTGGAAGGCAAACAGGTCCTGCAGGTTGTTGTTCATTGTGCGCTCATCCGTACGGGCTGTGCCGATTCCACTGTATTTTCACACACTCGGTCAATGCCTATAGTCAGTGGCCTACCCACCGAGGATCTACCCATGACCACATCGTCTTTCACGCTGGGCCACCGCACCGTCAACCGCATGGGCTATGGCGCCATGCAACTGGCCGGCCCGCAGGTATTCGGCCCGCCGAAGGACCATGGCGCAGCGTTGGCGGTATTGCGCGCGGCCCTGGAGGCCGGGGTCAACCATATCGATACCAGCGATTTCTACGGCCCCTACGTCACCAACCGGTTGATCCGCGAAGCCCTGGCGCCGTACCCGCAAGACCTGGTGATCGTCACCAAGGTGGGCGCCCGCCGGGGTGACGACGGCGCCTGGCTGCGTGCCGACAGCCGCCAGGAACTGATCGACGCGGTGCACAGCAACCTGCGCCATCTGGGGCTGGATGTGCTGGAAGTAGTGAACATGCGTGCCTGGGGCAACCTGCATTCGCCGGACGAGTCCTCTATAGAGGCGCCATTCACCGTTCTGGCTGAGCTGCAGCAACAGGGCCTGATCCGCCACCTGGGGGTGAGCAATGTCTCGGCGGCGCAAGTGGCCCAGGCGCGCGCGATCGCACCGGTGGTATGCGTGCAGAACCACTACAACCTGGTGCACCGTGACGATGATGCGTTGATCGATACGTTGGCGGCGGATGGCATCGCCTATGTGCCGTTTTTCCCCTTGGGCGGGTTCACGCCGTTGCAGTCGTCGAAGCTGGATGAAGTGGCCCGGCAGTTGGGGGCTACGCCCATGCAGGTGGCGTTGGCGTGGTTGCTGCAACGTTCGGCGAATATTCTGCTGATACCCGGGACTTCGTCGGTGGGGCATTTGCGGGAGAATCTGGCAGCGGTGGAGGTGGAGTTGTCGGCGGAGGTGACGGGGGTTCTGGAGGGGGTTTGAGGGGGAATCGGGCCTGAAAACGCTGATCAAATCAACGACCTGCACCCAAAACCGACCGCCCTCCCGACCACTCGCCGCTTTCAGCTTGCGCCGTCAACTCACGTGGAGTACAAATGTACTCCATGACTACTTTATCCCCAAAACGCGCCGCCATACTCACTTTCATCCGTGACCGCATTGCCGATCACGGCCAGCCGCCGAGCCTGGCGGAAATCAGCGAGGCCTTCGGGTTTGCCTCGCGCAGTGTGGCGCGCAAGCATATCGTGGCCTTGACCGAGGCTGGTTTCATCGACGTCACGCCCAACCAGGCGCGGGGCATTCGCCTGGCGCGGCATCAGCGCCGCCCCGAGGTGCTGGAGATTCCGGTGCTGGGCCGGGTGGCGGCGGGGCGGCCTATCGACCCTGACGTGGGCGTGCACGACCACCTGGTGTTCGATGCGCGAATGTTCGCCCGCACGCCGGACTTTCTCCTGCAGGTGGCCGGCGACTCGATGATCGGCGACGGCATCCTCGACGGTGACCTGGTGGGCGTGAAGCGCCAGCATGATGCCCGCAACGGTCAGATCGTGGTAGCTCGCCTGGACGGCGAGGTGACCATCAAGCGCCTGGAACTGAACCGCGACAGCGTGCGACTGATGCCACGCAACCCGGCCTATGAACCCATTGTCATCGACGCCGAGCAGGAACTGGTGATCGAAGGCATCTTCTGCGGCCTGGTGCGTCGCTGATGGGCGCGGTGGTCAGCCTCGATGGCCTGCTCGACGAGCGGCGGGTGTGGAAGGGCCGTGCCCAGGCCCAGCCCGTGGCCACCCAGCCCACGGGCCATGCTGCCCTGGACCGTGCCCTGCCCAGTGGTGGCTGGCCGCCTTCGGCCCTCAGCGAAATCCTGTTGCCCGGCGCCGGCAGTGGCGAGCTGCGCCTGCTGTGGCCAATCCTGGCGCGCCTGAGCCAGGCCGGCGAACGCATCGTGCTGGTGGCGCCGCCTTTCATTCCCTACCCGGCGGCCTGGGAAACGGCCGGGGTCGACCTGCGTCAACTGGCGATCATCGAAGCCCGGGGCAACGAGGCCTTGTGGGCCGCCGAGCAGTGCCTGCGCTCGGGCAGTTGCGCCGCGGTGCTGTGCTGGCCGGACAAGGCCGACGACCGTGCCCTGCGGCGTTTGCAGGTAGCCGCCGAGACCGGCCAGACCCTGGCCTTCGCCTGCCGCCCCCGGCAGGCCGCCAACAACCCTTCGCCGGCGGCCCTGCGTATTGCCATCGACCTGCGCCCGGCGCAATTGCGCGTGCTCAAATGCCGCGGTGGCCTGGCCCCGGCCGCGCCTTTGGCGTTCAGCGCCTGAGGTCGCCATGCTCTGGGCCTGTATCCTGTTTCCGCAATTGGCGCTGGACAGCGCTCGGCGGCGCCGTGAAGACCCCGACGCGCCACTGGCCCTGATCAGCGGCCCGGCCCAGCGCCGTGTGTTGCAGGCGGTCAACCCGGCGGCCAAGGCGTTGGGGTTGCGCCCCGGGCAGACGCTGACCGCTGCCCATGCCCTGAGCCGTGACTTTGCCACCCTGGCCCATGACCCGGCCGACATCGACCAGTGCCAGCAGTTTCTCGCCGCCTGGGCCTACCGTTTCAGTTCCCAGGTCAGCCTGCATTACCCCCGCGCCCTGTTGCTGGAGGTGCAGTCGAGCCTGGGCCTGTTCGGCCCCTGGCCGAAGTTCGAGGCACGGCTGCGTGACGAGCTCAAGGCCCTGGGCTTCAGCCACCGCATTACCCTGGCCCCCAACCCTGTGGCCGCGCGCATGCTGGCCAATGCCCATGACGGCCTGGCGGTGCTGGAGCCCAAGGCCTTGCCGACAGCCCTGGCGCCCTTGTCCATCGAGCGCCTGGGGTTGCCCCGGGACACCGCCACGGCCTTCGCGCGCATGGGCCTGCGCAGCTTCGGCCAGGTGCGGGCCTTGCCCCGTGACACCCTGGCCCGGCGCTTTGGCGCTGGCGACCTGCTGCACCTGGACACCCTCGACGGCCTGCGCCCCCAGGCCCTGGCGTTCTATACCCCGCCAGACTTTTTCGAGCAGCGCATCGAGCTGAATTTCGACGTGGAATCCCATCAGGCCTTGCTGTTCCCCCTGCGTCGCCTGATCAACGACCTGGCCGCCTACCTGGGCGGGCGCGACAGTGGCGTGCAGCGCTTCACCCTGCACCTGGAGCACGCCGAAGGCGAGGACACCCTGGTGCCCGTGGGCCTGCTGGGCGCCGAGCGCGACCCCGGCATGCTCTTTGAACTGGCGCGCGGGCGCCTGGAGCCGGTGCAGGTCAAGCGCCCGGTGCGCAACGTGCGCCTGGTGGCCCGTGACCTGCCGCGTTTCGTGCCCAGCCACCTGGCCCTGTTCGACGCCCGCCCGCAGCAGTCCCAGCCCTGGGAACAGTTGCGCGAACGCTTGCGGGCACGCCTGGGCGACGATGCCGTCAACGGCCTGGGAGCCCGCGCAGACCATCGCCCCGAACGCGCCTGGGTGCCGCAGGCATTGCCCAAGACCCTGGCGGCCGGTGAGCGACCGGCGCGCCCCGGCTGGCTGCTGGCCGAGCCCCTGGCCTGGACTGACGGCGACATTCGCGTGCTGGCCGGCCCCGAGCGCATCGAGTCGGGGTGGTGGGACGGTGGCGACGTGCGCCGCGATTATTACTTGGTGGAGACTGCCAGCGGCCAGCGCGCCTGGGCCTATGAAGCCGTGGGCGAGCAGGGCCGCCTATGGCTCCAGGGCTGGTTCGCATGAGCCTGGGCTACGCCGAACTGCACTGCCTGTCCAACTTCAGCTTCCAGCGCGGTGCCTCCAGCGCCCAGGAACTGTGCGAGCGCGCCAGGCGCCATGGCTATCAGGCCCTGGCCATCACCGATGAATGCACCTTGGCCGGTATCGTGCGTGCCTGGCAGGCCGCCAAGGCCTGTGGGCTGCCCTTGGTCGTCGGCAGCGAAATGCGCATCGACAACGGTCCCAAGGTGGTCTTGCTGGTGGAAAACCTGGCCGGTTACCAGAGCCTCTGCCAGTTGGTCACCCTGGCCCGGCGTCGGGCCGCCAAGGGCGAGTACCAGGTGTTGCGCGAGGACTTCGCCCAGGTGCCGCTGGATGGCCTGCTGGCCCTGTGGCTGCCCGACACCCCCCGCGACCTGGCCCCGGGCCATTGGCTGCGTGGGGTGTTCGGCGACCGTCTGTGGCTAAGCGTGCAACTGCACCGCGGCCCCGACGACGCCCGGCGCCTGCAGGAACTGCTGGCCCTGGCCGCGCAGTTGAAGCTGCCGGCCGTGGCCAGCGGCGACGTGCACATGCACGCCCGCGGCCGCCGCGCATTGCAGGACACCATGACCGCCATCCGCCATCACTGCACCGTGGCCGAGGCCGGGCAGCACCTGTTCGCCAATGGCGAACGGCACCTGCGGCCCCTGGCGGCCCTGGCTGAATGCTACCCCCAGGCCTTGTTGGACGAGTCGGTCCATATTGCCCGGCGCTGCACGTTTGACCTGGGCCAGCTCAAGTACCAGTACCCGCGTGAACTGGTGCCTGACGGCCACACCGCTGGCCAGTGGTTGCGCGAGCTGACCGAGCGCGGCATGCGCTGGCGCTGGCCCCAGGGGCCCACGCCCCAGGCCCGGGCGCAGATCGACAAGGAACTGGCGCTGATCATCGAGCTGGGCTACGAGAGCTATTTCCTGACCGTGCACGACATCGTGCGCTTTGCCCGCGAACGGCAGATTCTCTGTCAGGGCCGCGGCTCGGCGGCCAACTCGGTGGTGTGTTTTGCCCTGGGTATCACCGAGCTGGACCCGGCACGCATGAACATGCTGTTCGAACGCTTCATCTCCAAGGAGCGCAACGAGCCACCGGACATTGACGTCGACTTCGAACATGACCGCCGCGAAGAGGTGCTGCAGTACGTCTTCAACCGTTATGGCCGGCGCCGCGCGGCCCTCACGGCCGTTGCCAGCAGCTACCGGGGGGCCGGGGCCATTCGCGATGTGGCCAAGGCCCTGGGCCTGCCACCGGACCAGGTCAACGCCCTGGCTGACTGCGTGGGCCGCTACAGTGACCGCGTGCCCCCCGTGGACCGCCTCGACGAGGCCGGCTTCGACGCCGACAGCCCGGTGCTGCGCCGGGTGCTGGCACTGACCAGTGAGTTGATGGGGTTTCCACGCCACCTGTCCCAGCACCCGGGCGGCTTTGTCATCAGCGAGTACCCGCTGGACACCCTGGTGCCGGTGGAGAACGCCGCCATGGCCGACCGCACCATCATCCAGTGGGACAAGGACGACCTGGACGCCGTGGGGCTGCTCAAGGTCGACGTGCTGGCCCTGGGCATGCTCAGCGCCCTGCGGCGCAGTTTCGAACTGCTGCGCCGCTACAGTGGCCGCGAACTGACCCTGGCGAGCATTCCGGCCGAGTGCGAGCGCACCTACGCCATGATCAGCCGAGCCGACACCGTGGGGGTGTTCCAGATCGAGTCGCGAGCGCAGATGGCCATGTTGCCACGGCTGCGGCCAAGGACTTTCTATGATCTGGTCATTCAGGTGGCCATCGTGCGGCCAGGGCCGATCCAGGGCGACATGGTTCACCCCTACCTGCGCCGGCGCAACAGGGAAGAACCGGTGATCTATCCCTCCGAGGCGCTGAAGAAGGTCTTCGAGCGGACCCTGGGCGTGCCGCTGTTCCAGGAACAGGTGATGGAGCTGGCCATCGTCGCCGCCGACTACAGCCCCGGCGAGGCCGACCAGTTGCGCCGCTCCATGGCCGCCTGGAAGCGCCATGGTGGCCTGGAGCCGCACCAGGTGCGCCTGACCCAGGGCATGCTGCGCAATGGTTACAGCGAAGCCTTCGCACAGAAGATCTTCGAGCAGATCAAGGGCTTTGGCAGCTATGGCTTCCCCGAGTCCCACGCGGCCAGCTTCGCGCTGCTGACCTACGCCAGTTGCTGGCTCAAATGCCATGAACCGGCGGCCTTTACCTGTGCGCTGATCAACAGCTGGCCCATGGGCTTCTACAGCCCCGATCAGCTGTTGCAGGACGCCCGCCGTCACCAGTTGCAGACCCGTGCCGTGGACGTGCGCCACAGCGACTGGGACTGCACACTGGAGCCCAGCGGGGAAGGGCAGCCGGCCATTCGCCTGGGCCTGCGGATGATCCGCGGTTTTCGTCAGGAAGACGCCTTGCGCATCGAACAGGTACGGGCCCGGCAGCCGTTCAGCGACGTCAGTGACCTGTGCCTGCGCGCCGGCCTGGACAACCGCGCCCGCGCCTTGCTGGCCGATGCCGACGCCCTGCAGGGCCTGGCCGGCGACCGCTTTCGCGCGCGCTGGGAAGTGGCCAGCGTCGAGGCGCAACTGCCGCTGTTCGCCGACCTGCCCAGCTGCCGGGACACACCGGTGGCGCTGCCGGTACCCAGCGTCGGCGAGAACCTGGTGGCCGACTACGCCACGGTCGGCACCACCCTGGGGCCTCATCCGCTGACCTTGCTGCGCCCACAGTTGGCACGTTTGCGCTGTCGTAGCTCCCAGGACTTGATGAACGTCGAGCATGGCCGCCATGTCAGCGTCAGCGGCCTGGTCACGGGGCGCCAGCGCCCGCAGACCGCCAGCGGGGTGATTTTCGTCACCCTGGAAGACGAGTTCGGCATGATCAACGTGGTGGTGTGGAACGACCTTGCCCAGCGTCAGCGCAAGGCACTGGTGGGCTCGCAACTGATGCAGGTGCACGGCCGGCTGGAGTGCGAGAGCGGCGTGCGGCATGTGATCGCCGGCAAGCTCACCGACCTCAGCGGCCTGCTGGACGGGCTGGACACCCGCAGCCGCGACTTTCGTTGACGCCGCGCCGGCCAGGGCGCCCGACGCGGCGGTCGATCAGGGCCGCTAAGCTGGCGCGGCGGTGTTGAACAGCGGTTTGAAGTGCTGCTCGGCCTGGGCCCTGCCGAGGGCCCCGCGGTGGATCAGTGCTTCATTGCCCTGGGCGGCCTGCCATTGCTTGCCCAGGCTGCGTTGGCGCGCCAACTTGATATGCGCCACGGTGAAGCCGTCAAAGCCCGTGGCCCCCCGGGGGTAATGGAAATGGGCGTACCACAGCGCCCTGGGCGGCTGCTGGCCAAGGTCGCGGATTTCGTATTCGACAACGAAATCTTCGGCATCGACCCCGCCCGGCAAGCGGCCCTTGTCGACGATGGCCACTCGGCCTTGGGCTAGCAGGAAATCCAGGTCGCCGGCCTGCGGGGTGGTCCAGGCCAGGGTGGTCTGCAGGCGCCGCCTCAGCCCTGCGGCGTCGAGGTCCGAGGCTTTGGTGGTCAGCGACTCGATCAGCGAGTCTTCGGGGGCCAGCTCCCGCACCCGCGTGGCCTGGTCGCGAAGCCGTTGGGCCAGGGCCTGGTAGGTATGTTCCAGGTTGCGCGGGCTGTAGTTGATGTAGCCTTCTGCCGTTTGAATCTGCCGGTCTATATCCTTCAGCAGCGCCTGCCCCTGTTCCAGCTCACGCTGGCGGTCACGGACCTGGGCGGCCCGCTGGGGCACGGGGTTCAGATGGCGGCCGCGGCCGTCGGTGCCGATGGCCCAGTGCTCCTTGGCGTTGTTGGCGCCGTCCAGGGTATAGAGGCGCTCGTTGGGCTGCAGGGTATAGCGGGCCAGCGTGGCACTGTCGTCCACCTCTTCAGCCACATAGTGCAGGTGGTCCGGCGTTTCGAAGGCACGTCGGGCCCCGCTGCGCGATGATGGCCGTTGTGGTTTGGTCGGGCTTGGCCGCGCCGGCTGGGCAGTACCGGTTGGCTGGTCCAGGTGCGCCAGTTGCGTGCGGTAGCTGTCGATAATGGTGTCCAGTGCCTGCATGGCCCGGGGGTAGAGCGTCAGGTCATAGAATTCGGGGTACAGCACACTGGTGGACGCGATGAAGTCCTGATAGTCGACCACGTGGTTCAGGCAGGTGGTGAAAATCTGCCGCTGCTGGCGTGGCGAGAGCAGGTCCTGCAGGTCATCGTGGTTGCGCACCGCACGGGTGAAACGCTCGCGCAGCCGCGTCAGTTGCACCAGGTGCTCCCAACCCGCCGGGGTGTTGTCGACCAGCACATGGGTGAGATCGAGCACGGTGTCGATGCGCCGGTAACGGTAAAAGCGGTCGTTCAGCATGTCCAGGGTATGCTGATGTTCGCCCACCGAACGCGGCCGCGGTGTCTGCTCGCGTCTGGCCCAGTCGGCCAGCTCGGCCATGTGCACGCTGATGCTGTCCTGCAACGGCAGCATGCGCTGCTGGGTGTCGCGGATGCGTGCCACCAGGTCGAGGCGGTCTGGGGTCTGGTTGAGGGCCATGGCGGCGATGCGAACTTCCCCCATCAAGCGGTCCAGGCGTCCTTTCTCCAGGTGCAGCAGGTTCTGCAGCCAATTGCTGACCGAGGTATTGGCGTCGCGCTGCAGTTCCAGGAGCATGCTGCGCCGGTTGCGGTCGCGGGACAGCTCCTTGATTTGGCGCAGCAGGTCTTCCAGGCCGCGATGGCCATCGATCAGGTCGGTGTGGATGCGCCGCGCGGCCTCGTAGAGTGCCTCGGTGGTCACGTGCCTGCCCAGGTCATTGCTGTCGAAGGAGGGCAACGCGTTGATCGTGTCCACCAGGTCACCATGGCGGCGTTCCAGGTCTTTCAGGCGGCGGGCATCGTCGCGGGGAGAGCCGCCGGCCAGGCCGCCATCCAGCAACTTGCCCGTGACGGCACCGTGGGTATCCCACTCGCCGTCGGCATCGAGCGTGATGGGCTGGCGGTAGGTGCGGGTGGCTGTGCCTGACAGCCGCCAGGTCTGTGCGGCGTCGTCCCAGCGCACTTTGCAGGCCTGGCCGTCCCTGACGATAAAGTCGCCCGCAGCCAGCCGGTACACCTGGCGATAGCGGCCATGGGTACCGGGCGAGGCGCCGGCGAAGTCGAGCACGCCGGGGTGCTCGTACCCGGCGAAGGGGCGCGCGGCCGCAGGCCCGATACCGTTTGGCCGGTGGGGCGGGGCATGGCGCAGCCGCCGGGCCTGGGCCCGCCACTGTCCGGGGTTGCGCCTGGGCAAACGGCCATGGGCGCCGGGCGCCAGGGTCATCAGCGCATCCGCCAGTGATTCGAGCACCGTGTGCACATGCTGGCGGCCCTCTCGGTCGTTGCCCTGGTGAAAGGCCAGCAAGGCATCGCGTACCGCCTGCAGGCTGTCATAGGCCTGGATGAGCGTGCCCACCAGCGGCATCATACCCAGGGCCATGCGTGTGTACAGCAAGGCGTTGTGGACATTGAACAGGAACGCCTCCACATCGATCTGGTGGTTGCTGCGAGAGGTCTGGCTGTTGGCGTGCAGCCAGCGCGCCAGTTGCTGCGACACCAGGTAGTCGGTCAGGGAGCGGTTGGTAGTGGGCTTGAACAGCATGAACACCTGGTCATCGCGGTCCTGATAGGCGCGGAACAGGCGGGCGGTATGGTTGGCCTTGTCGCCCACCATCACCCGGTCGGCCAGGTAATCGATGAAGTGCGGGTCGAGCAGGTCGTCAAACAGTGCCTGGCGCGCGGCCGCCAGGCTGGCGAAGGCGCGCACGGTCTTGCGCGGGTTGAAATCCGCCAGGTACAGCAGGGTCTGGCCGGTGGCGGGGTCGACGATGAACACCACCCCCGACACGGTGCCCTTGCGCTGCTGGGTATCGGCGTGCGGGGCCAGGTACAGGCTGACCAATTGCACCGGTGCCGTGCCGGGGGCGTCGATGGCACGTTCCAGCAGTGCCTGGCCAATGGCGTCCAGTCGGCCGGTGCGCAGGGCGGTCAGGCTGTGCAGCTGCAGCATCAGGCGTACCGGTTCGCTTAGGCATTCGTGGCGGTACTGGCGCTGGAAGGCCGACTCTTCCCGCGTGCCCCAGTAGGCGTTCCGGACGCAATCGGCGTAGGCGCTGGCCATGTTCAATTCACGCACCAGGGTGATGAGGTAGGCCTTGGGGAGGCCCGCCTTGACCGTGGCGCGTTCGGCCTCGTTGCCGCCGGCCACGGTAACCACCTGGTAATCGAGCTGCTCGGCCACCCGGGTATCGATGTTCAGCAGGCTCAAGGCTTCCAGGCTCAAGGTCATGCGGGCCTGGCTGGGGGTGCGTACTTCCTCGTAGCGCGGCACATTGTTGAGGGTCGGGACCGGGCGCCGTGAATGGATGACCTCCACGGGCAGGTTCAAGCTGACGTCGAGGGCGCCACTGACAGTGAAGTCCTGGCGCAGGCGAGCCTGTAGCGCGGCGCGCGCAAACCGCTCACGCTCGGGAACCTCGCGCTCGTGGAGGGCCTGGGCGCGGTCGCTGGCCCGCAGGAAGCGTTCGAGCAGATCGCGCCAACGCTTGCGCTCGGCCATCGGCAGGGTGTCCAGCCAGCCCGGCAGTTTACCGCGAAGGGCCTCGCTGCGCTGGTGCTTGAGCAGTTGGGCGCTGGCGCTGTCGCGGGCATCGTGGTGGGACACCTGCAACCGGTAGTGGCTGGCTTCGCACAGTTGGCCCAGGGCTTGACCCTGGGCGTCGTCGGGCTGCGGGTGAGCCAGCAGCAGCGCCTGGGCGCTGGAGGCAATCTGCAGCCGCTGGGCGTCGAGGCTTTGGGCGGCCGGCTCACCGGTAAACGTGGTGGCCCGCAGGGTGGTGCCCGGGGCCTCGCCGTGCGCTAACGCTTGCTCCAGCACGGCCCGTGACGCGAAGCGTTGCAGGCCGCCTGCCATGCCGGGCCAATAGAGCAACACGCTATCGGCCGACGGCGGGTTGGCCAGGGCTGCGATGGGGCCCACCAGCACCACGCCCGTCAGGGGCTGTTCGCTGCCGTCGGGCAGTTTCAAGGCCAGGGTGGCGGCGCCGTTGCCGGCCGAGGTATCGCTCAGGTACTGGTGCTCCTGCGCAGTGATCTGGCTGAGGGCCAGTTGGATATCGGCTTCCGCTTTCAGCGCATCGCGCCGGGCCTGCAGCAGCGAGGGGTAATGCGGGTGCTGGTCCAGTTGCGTCAGCGCTTGGGGTGTGTCGACGTCCAGCAGCACGCCGATGGCGGTATCGGCCCGGGTCTGCGCTTCAAGACGGCGGGCCAGCAGGGCCTGGAGGTTGCGCATTGCCGGTACGTTGTGATCGCCGATGAAGTGATCGCCCAACAGGGTCTCGTAGGCGTCCAGGTGTAGCTGGATCATGGCCTCGCGCTGGGCGGTGGGCAGGTGGGCGGGCAGGTGCCCGAAGCCAGGCGCCCACACTGAGTGATCGGGGTCAGGTGTGGCCGGTGTGCTCGGCGGCAAAAGGGGGAACAGGGTGCTGAAGGCCGGCGCCGTGGCACGACGGCGCAGCGTGTCGAGCCAGGTTGTGAAGCCCTCCTGCGCCCCACCCGGCTGGGGTGCCCAGACTACAAGGCTGGCCTGGGGCACGTCTGGCCACAGGCCAGCGGCGTGTTGGGCCAGCCAGGTGTCGAGTGCTGGCCTGTCAGCGAACGGGACGAGCGCCGGTTGGGCGGCGGGGTTGAACAGCAACGGCCCGGCAGCGCCGGCGTCCTGGCTGAACACCAGGGCACCGTGCAAAGGGTGGTGCAGGCCCTGCGCGTCCACGGTGCTCACGCGGTTGACAGTGATGCCGGTTACCGGGCCGTCCAGGCATTGGCGGGCCAGGGAGAGGGCCGCGGACGGCACGCGTGCCTGGGCCCACTCCCAGTCCACATGGGCCTCCAGCAGGCGCAGGTACTGGTGGGTGGCAGCCTGGCGGCGGGACAACGGGGTGCCGGGGGCGCGGGCGTTCCAATAGCGATCAACGGCGATGGTTTCGCCGAGGGGCGCGCCGTCGAGCAAGGCAAGCAAGGCCTGGCGGGCGTCGGCGGCGTGCTCGATTGCGTGTTCGAGCAGCGCAGGGTCAACGATGTCCAATGGGCGAGCGGGTAGGGTCATGATGATGGCCTCCATGGCCGGGAAGCAGCGCCAGCCGCTGCTTTATCCAGGCCATTGGAAGGCATGCCCCGTGGGGCGGGGTGGCATATATGTGGGGGCCTTGCCGGGGCAGCGCGGCGTCGCTCGCCCTGGACGCCTTATGGGCCGGCTGGCCCATCACCCTGCAAAATACTGGCCGCCTGGCCTGCGGTCAGCGGGTAGTCGAAGAAGCGCTGGTAGAACGCTTGAGTCAAAGGCCCCATCTGCACGTTCTGAAACAGCGCGGGGTGCAGTTGCTGCGCCGCCCAGGGCAGCTGCAAGGCGATCTCGGTGCCGTACCGGTCCCAGGGGAACACCCCCGCCGGGTTGCGCAACAGGTGGCCACTGGTCACGGCGTGCAGTTGCTTGAGCAACGGCACCTGGTCCAGCGAGCCGGCGTCGGCGGCCAGGATGACCACGTCGGGTTGCCAGGCCAGCACCTGCTCGGCGTTGACCACCTGCAGGTTGCCAGTCAGGCCGGTGGCCGCGTTGCGGCCGCCCGCCAGGCCTATCCAGTCGTCGATCAGGGTGCCTGCGCCGTCGACCTTCAAGGGCTTGAGCGAGGCGATGTGCAACACCCGTGGCCGCTGCTCTGCAGGCAGGCCCTGAAGGCGCTGGCGAATGGTTTCGACCTGTTGGTCCAGATAGGCGTCATAGGCCTGGGCCCGGGCCAGCGCCTCGGGGCTGCCCAGGGCCTGGGCGCTGGTCAGCAGCGAGTGCTTGAGCCCCGGTAGGTCGTTGAAACCCATGTACACCACGGCAATACCGGCCTGCTCATAGGCCAGAGCATGGCGGTCGCCGGTGCTGGCGAACACCAGGTCGACCTTGGCCGCCAGCAGGCTCTCGACGTTGAACGCCGTGCCATCCACGGTCAGCGCCTGGTTCAGCGACGGTTGCACGGTGAACATCCACGGCTGGCGCTGGGTATGGTTGACGGTGGCGACGATGCGGTCGCCGGCGCCCAGGGTCATCAGCAGCGCATGGTGGGCGAACCAGGCATCGGCTATATGCCGGGGCTGGTCGGGCACGGTGACCGTGCGGCCCTTGTCGTCCACCACCTGTCCGGCCAGCGCCATGGTGCTGACCAGCCCCAGGGCCAGCCCCAGCCCGCGCCACCTCACAGGTCCACCTGGATCGAGGCCTGCAGCATGCGCGGCGCACCCAGCTGGGCGCTGGCGTTGCCCGCCGCACTGTAGCCGTTCAGGCCACCGGGCACGATGTTGGTCCAGTAGCGTTCGTTGGTCAGGTTGGTGACCTCCAGGCGGTACACGGTGTTGCGCTGCATCAGGCGAGTGGTGAAGCTGGCGCCCAGGTCGAAGGTTTCGTAGCTGGACACCCAGTGGCTGTCGGTGTTGTCAGTGGGGCGCGGGCCCACGTATCGGGCGTTGACGTTGACCGCCAGGCCGGGCACCTGGGGTACCTGGTATTCGGTGAGCAGGCTGGCGGTGTAGCGCGACAGGCCCACGATGCGCGTGTCGCTGGTGGCATCGCTGCCAGTGTCGAGCACTTTGGGGTCCAGCCAAGTGATGCCGCCGAACAGGCGGACGTTGCTGCCGACCTTGCCGTCGGCCATGAATTCCAGGCCACGGTTGCGCTGCTCGCCAGCCACGGCGTAGTCCAGGTTGGTCTGGGTAAACGCGTAGGGCCGCTTGATCTGGAAGGCGGCCAGGGACAGGTTGACGCCATCCAGGGCCAGCTTGCCGCCGATTTCCCACTGGCGGCTGCGGTACGGGGCCAGGATGGTGTTGGCATTGGTGGTGCCGGTGGGGGCGGTGTCACCCTGCTGCAGGCTGTCGGCATAGGTGACGTACAGGGTCAGGTTGTCGACCGGCTTGTACATCAGGCTGCCGGCGCCACTCAGGCCGTGGTCGTCGGAGCCACTGGTGGTGGCGCCGGTCTTGCCATAATTGCGCACCGACATCAGGCTTTGGCTGCCCGTGACCATCAGGCTCCACTGCGGGGTGAAGGTCAGGGTATCGCCGACGATGAACGAGCGCTGGGTGGCGGTGGCCGAGTGGTAGCGGTCGGTGAAGTCGGGGTAGTCCGGTTCGTTGAAATTCACCGGGTCGTTGAGGCTGGCGGTGCCCAGAGTCTGGGTGGCACCATTGACGGGGTTGAAGTTCTTCCAGTCAAACCCGCTGAAGCCGAAGGTCAGGTCATGGCGCACCGAACCGGTCCACTCAGTACCATTGAGGTTGGCCAGGTAGCTGTTGATGGTGAAACGGCTGGCGGTGGCGGTGGCCACGGTGCTGGTATAGGTGTTGCCGGTGGCGGCCAGGGTGTTGGTGACGGCGGTGGATTCGCGGTCGGCGATCTGGCGCAGCAGGCCCACGTCCAGTTTCCAGTTGCCGTTGAAGTCATGCTTGATGTGCAGGCTGGCGGTGTCGGTGGTGTCGTTGTCGCCGGCGTAGTTCTGCCCCAGGTTGTGCCGGGTAGGGTCCAGGGCGCCGGGGAAACTGGCATTGGTGGCCAAGGCGAACTTGCCCGGCAGGCCCTTGGCCAGGTAGTTGTAGTGGCTGAAATTGGTCTGCACCACCGTGTCGTCGCTGACCTGGAAGTCCAGCGCCATGCTCACCAGCTGGCGGCGCAGGGTACTGCCGGGGCTGTAGCTGTGGCCTTGCTCGTCGAGCAAGTTGAGGCGGTACTTGATCTTGCCTTCGGGGTCGAAGGGGCCGCTGAGGTCGGCGGCTTTCAACCAGCTCAGGCCTGTGCCCACGCCCACGGTCACGCGGTTCAGGCGCTCGTCGGTGGGGCGCTTGGAAATGAAGTTGAAGGTACCCGCCGGGTTCGCCGGGCCGTACAGCGAGCCCGCCAGGCCGTTGAGTACCTGCACGTCGTCGAACTGCTCGGCGGGGTAGTCGGTGGTCGACACCACGTTGAGGCCGTCCAGGCGGCTGTTCTGCACCACGCTGCCCTGCAGGCCGCGGCTCTGGGGGCGGGCGCCGTCGCCCTGCACCGAAGGCAGGTAACGCAGGATGTCCTTGACGCTTTTGAGCTGCTGGTTCTGGATCAGGTCGTGGGGCACCACGTTGATTGAGTAAGGGGTGTCCAGCAGGAGTCGTTCACCCAGTGGGCCAAGGTTGGCGCTTTTCTCGCGGGCCGCGCGGGCATCCTCTTCAGCCTGGGTATCCTGGGTGCCGGTGACGGTGACCGCGCCCAGTTGAATCGGGGTGCTGTCGGCGGCGTGGGCCAGGTTGACAGCGGCCGCCAGCAGCAGCGGGGCATAGGGGAGATGCTTCATGCAGTCACTCTCACAGGGGAACGAAAAATCGGTGGTGGTCGCTGTCGATCTGGCGCACGGGTACGCCGTACAGGCGCTGCATCAGCGCTGCGTCGATGACCTGGTGCGGCGGGCCGTCGGCAATCAGTTGTCGCTCATGCAGCACCCAGGCGCGGTTGGCGCCGGCCAGCGCTTGTTCAGGGTGGTGGCTGGTGGTGAGGATGGCCAGGCCGTCGGCGGCCAGCTGTCGCAGGCGCTCCAGCAGGCGCAACTGGTGGCCGAAGTCCAGGCCGGCCACGGGCTCGTCCAACAGGATCAACCGGGCTTCCTGCACCAGTGCCCGGGCGATCAGCACCCGCTGCCGTTCACCACCAGACAGTTCGGTGTAGGTGCGCTCGGCCAGGTGTTCGATGCCCATGGCCTGCAGTGCCCGGCCCACGGCGTCGAGATCGGCGGCAGCGGGCGCGCGGCCCAGGCCGGTGATGGGCAGGCGGCCCTGGGTGACGACCTGGCGCACGGTGTAGGGAAAGCTGGGCACGTGGCTCTGGGGGACATAGGCCAGTTGCCGGGCGATGTCGCGGCGGTCAAGGCGCTGCAGGGCCTGGCCGTTGAGCTGTACCTGGCCGCTACTGGACTTGAGCAGCCCCAGTAGCACTTTCATCAGCGTGCTTTTACCGGCGCCGTTGGCGCCCAGCAAGGCGATGCAGTCCCCAGGGGCGATGCTCAGGCTGACGTTCTCGAACACGGTGCGTGCGCCCAGGCGGTACCCCAGGCCTTCGGCCTGCAACAGCGGTGGGTTCATAGCCAGCCCCTGCGCACACGGTGCAGCACCAGCACGAAGGCCAGCGCACCGAGCAGTTCGGTGACCACTCCCAGAGGGACCTCGCCCGCGCCCAGGCTGCGCGCCAGGGCGTCGGCGGCCAGCAGGAAGCAGGCACCCAGGCCGGCGCTCACCGGTAACAGACGCGTGTTGGCCGGGCCCACCAGCAAGCGAGCCAGGTGCGGCACCAGCAGGCCCACCCAGCCGACCATGCCAGCCAGGCTGACGGTCAGCGCGCTGATCAGCGTGGCCAGCACGATTACCCCATAACGGATGCGGCGCACCGGCACGCCCAGGCTCAAGGCTTCATCGTCACTCAGTGACAAGGCATCGATGGCCCTGCCCAGCAGGCACAGCACGCCGATGGCCAGCAGCAGCACCGGCGCGGTGAACGCCAGCGCGTGCTGGTCCACGGCGCTGAGGCTGCCCAACAGCCAATAGACGATAGTGGGCAGTTGGCTCTGCGGGTCGGCCACGTACTGGGTGATGGACAGCAACGAGGTAAACAGGGCGTTGGCTACGATGCCGCCCAGCACCAGCATCAGGATCGAGGTCATGCCGAACAGGTTGCCGATGGTCACGCCCACCGCCACGGCCACCAGCCCCGTGGCGCAGGCCAGCAGGGGAATCCACAGGCCGTGCAGGTCGGCGACGATGCCCACGGCGGCGCCGAACGCGCAGCCGCTGAGCACCCCCAGCAAACCCGGCGACACCAGCGGGTTGCGAAACACCGCCTGGTACGCCGCCCCCGACACCGACAGCCCGGCCCCGACCAAGGCCCCGGCGATGACGCGGGGCAGGCGGCTGTCGAAGACCACGCTGTGCAGCAGGGTGTACTGGTCATCGGGCAAAGACGAAAGCCCGGCCCAGGCGCCAAGGAAGGACATCAGTTGCGAAAGGGGAACGGGGTAACGGCCGATGGTCAACGCCACCAGGCTGGCGACAATCACGGCAAGCAGGCTGAAAGCCGCAGGGTAGAGCGGGGTAGCTCGGGGCATCGGGAAGGGTCGGGTGGTGGCGGTGTAACAAAAAGTATATAGCGGTCAGGGGGAATGGACTAGGTCGTACATTGCAATCTTCATGGAAGGCCGCCTGCGTCAGGCAAAAAAAAGGGCCATGCCTACCCGGGGGGAGCAGGTGACATGGCCCAATGCGGGGCGTCGAGCAGTTGGTAACCTCGACGGCCGGCAATGTATCAGCGGCCTAGTTTGTTAGCCACCTAACAAAACGCAAAGATATATTCCGTTGGAAGCAACAATGCAGCTCCCGCATACGTGCGTTATCCGTTCAACAACTCCCGCGCCCGGGCAAAGCACTTCTCGGCCACCGCCGACCGCGGTTCGGTGCGGCGCATGATCAGCCCCAGCGGCGCCAGTACCTCGGCATCCGGCAGGGCCAGCACGCCCATGTGCTCGTTCAAGCCTTCAAAACCACCTTCCAGCGGCATCACCGCGCAACAGAACCCTGCCTGCACGGCCTGAATCAACTGAAAGGTGGAATCGCTTTCCAGCACCGGCCGCGGGTTCAGCCCGCGACTGCGGAAGCTCAGGTCCACCGATTTGCGAAAGTGCATGCCGTTGAGGATCATCCCCAGCGGCAGCTCGGCGGCGGCCTCCCAACTGATCTGCGGGCTGTCGAAGGTGAAGAAGCGCGTGTCATAGAGCACGCCGATGCGCGTGGACGACAGCTCGAAGAATTCGAAATGGCTGGCGTTGACCTGGTCCAGGTAACAGATGCCCAGGTCCACCTGATTATTGGCCAGGGCGGCGACGATATCGTCGCTGGTCATGGTCGAGACACTGAACCCCAGTTCCGGAAAGTCCTTGGCCAGGGCCTGGATGAACTGGGTGGTGTTGAAACTGCTCAGGGGCACCATGCCCAGGCGCAGGTCGCCGATCAGTTGCCCACGGCACGCGGCCGCTTCGGCATACAGGCCATCGTGGGCAGCGATCAGCGTACGCGCCCAGGCCAGCACCCGCTCGCCCGCCGGGGTGAAGCCCTCGAAGCGCTGGCCGCGGTTGACCAGCACGATATTGAGTTCGTCTTCCAGGTTGCGCAAGCGCATGGACAAGGTCGGTTGGGTGATGTTGCAGCGCGCCGCCGCCTGGCCGAAGTGGCGAGTCTGGTCGAGGGCGATGAGGAATTTGAGTTGTTTGATATCCAAGGGCATTACCGGGTGGTCAGTCGGGCGGGTGGGCGGCTAAGGCCTAGGCGCTGTTATCCCTGTGGGACCGGGCGAAGCTCGGGAAACAGGCGCTGCGGTAGGGCAGCCAGTGCGCGGTGGGTCGTTCCCGAGCTTCGCCCGGTCCCACAGCATCCTGGTCCTGACCGTCCAGGGGCGACCGGGTCAGCCGCCGGTCATGTTCATGAAGCGTACCACCTGTACCTCATCATTGAGCTGAAAGTCGTGCCGGTAGGGCTTGATCTTCATGGCGTCGACAATGGCCTGCTCGACTTTCTGCGGCTGCCCCGGGTGGGCACGCAGCACGGCCTTGAGGTCCACGGCGTGCTCATTGCCCAGGCACAGCAGCAACCGGCCCTCGACAGTGACGCGCACGCGGTTGCAGGTGGCGCAGAAGTTGTGGCTGTGGGGCGAGATGAAGCCGATGCGAATGGCGGGGGCTTCAGCCAGGCGCCAGTAGCGCGACGGGCCTTGGGTGGATTCGGCGGAGTCGAGCAGGGTGTAGCGCTGGCTGATGACCTCACGCACCTGGGCGCTGGAGAAAAACGCACCGGCACGGCTGTGCTCGCTGATCACCCCCAGCGGCATCTCTTCTATAAAGGAAATGTCCAGGCCACGGTCGATGGCGAACGCCACCAGGTCGTTGATCTCGTCGTCGTTGCGGCCCTTCATCACCACGCAATTGAGCTTGGTGTGGGTAAACCCGGCAGCGTTGGCCGCATCGATCCCCTCGATGACCTTGTGCAGGTCGCCGGTACGGGTCAGCTCGCGAAAGCGTGCCGGGTCCAGGCTGTCGAGGCTGATGTTCAGGCGCTTGACCCCGGCGTCCTTGAGCGGCTGGGCCAGGCGGCCCAGTTGCGACCCGTTGGTGGTCATGCACAGTTCGCGCAGGCCGGGCAGGGCGGCGATGCGCTCGCACAGGCCGACGATGCCCTGGCGTACCAGCGGCTCGCCACCGGTGAGGCGGATCTTGCGAGTGCCCAGGGCCACGAAGTGCTGGGCCAGTTCGGCGATCTCTTCCAGGCTGAGGATGTGCTGGCGCGGCAGGAACGTCATGTCCTCGGCCATGCAGTACACGCAACGGAAATCGCAGCGGTCGGTCACCGACAGGCGCACATAGTCGACGCGTCGGGCGAAGCCGTCGATCAGCATCCGGTCAGCCATGTACACCTCTTGGGACAGATTATGTATCCAGAATAAAACGCCACGGGCGCCAGGTCTAATTACTTCGAGCGAATAAACGATCGATGGGGTCTATCGTCCGGTGATAGAGCCCGTCGATCGTGCAGTCACTAATAGCGATTGGACACCTTTGCGACCGGGGCATAGCCTGACATTCTGAATTCATTGCCTCACGGAGTGCCCCAATGTCCCAGGTCGAACGCTATAAACCCTATAAAGGTGCCGCCGCCGGCTGGGGCGCCTTGGTGGCGGTGACGCGCAGCTGGCTGGGCAGCAAGAAGGCACTCACCAACATCCGCGCCATGCTCAAGACCAACCAGAACGGCGGCTTCGACTGCCCGGGTTGCGCATGGGGCGAGTCGCCGGAAAACGGCATGGTCAAGTTCTGCGAGAACGGCGCCAAGGCGGTGAACTGGGAAGCCACTGGCCGCCTGGTGAACCCGGCGTTCTTCGCCAAGCATTCGGTGTCGGCCCTGGCCGCGCAGACCGACTACTGGCTTGAATACCAGGGCCGCTTGACCCACCCCATGCGTTACGACGCCGCCACCGACAAATACGTGGAAACCAGCTGGGAAGATGCCTACGCGCTGATCGGTCGCCATTTGAACGCCCTGGAGTCGCCGCACCAGGCCGAGTTCTACACCTCGGGCCGGGCCAGCAACGAAGCCGCGTTCCTGTACCAGCTGTTCGTGCGTGCCTTCGGTACCAACAATTTCCCCGACTGCTCCAACATGTGCCACGAAGCCAGTGGCGTGAGCATGAAAGAGACGCTGGGCGTGGGCAAGGGCACCGTGGTATTCCACGATCTGGAGCACGCCGATGCCATCTTCGTGATCGGCCAGAACCCTGGCACCAACCACCCGCGCATGCTCGAACCGCTGCGCGAAGCGGTGGAGCGTGGCGCCCAGGTGATCTGCATCAACCCGCTCAAGGAGCGTGGCCTGGAGCGTTTCCAGCACCCGCAGCACCCGCTGGAAATGCTCGGCAACGGCTCCAAGCCCACCAGTTCGGCCTACCTGCGCCCGGCCTTGGGCGGCGACATGGCGCTGTTCCGCGGCATGGCCAAGTTTCTGCTGCAATGGGAGCGCGACGCCCAGGCCAGCGGTGAGCCGGCGGTGTTCGACCACGCCTTCATTCAGGAACACACCACCGGGATGGACGCCTACCTGGCCGAAGTCGACGCCACGCCGTGGCCGCACATCATCGAGCAGTCGGGCCTGAGCCTGGCCGATATCGAGATGGCCGCCGCCATGTACCGCAAGGCCGAACGGGTCATCATGTGCTGGGCAATGGGCCTGACCCAGCACAAGCACTCGGTGCCGACCATCCAGGAAGTGATCAACGTACAACTGCTGCGCGGCAACGTCGGCCGCCCGGGTGCCGGCCTGTCGCCGGTACGTGGCCACAGCAACGTGCAAGGCGACCGCACCATGGGCATCGACGAGAAACCGTCGAAAGCCCTGCTGGACGCCATCGAGCAGCGCTTCAAGTTCACCGTGCCCCGTGAAGTGGGGCACAACGCCGTGCAGGCCATCGGCGCCATGGAGCGCGGCGAGGCCAAGGTGTTCATCGCCCTGGGCGGCAACTTCGCCCAGGCCACCCCGGATACCCCGCGCACCCATGAGGCGCTGCGCAAATGCGACCTGACGGTCCATATTGCCACCAAGCTCAACCGCAGCCACCTGGTCACGGGGCGTGACGCGCTGATTCTGCCGTGCCTGGGCCGTACCGAGATCGATGTGCAGGTCAATGGCCCTCAGGGCATCACCGTGGAAGACACCTTCAGCATGGTGCACATTTCCCACGGCCAACTGAAACCGCGGTCGCCGGCCCTGCGCTCGGAGCCGGCGATCATCGCCGGCATGGCCGCCGCCACCCTGGGCAACCACCCGGTGGACTGGCACTGGCTGGTGGGCGACTACAGCCGCATCCGCGACCTGATCGCCGACACCCTGCCAGGCTTCGCCAACTTCAACGAGCGCCTGCAGCACCCGGGCGGTTTCCACCTGGGCAACAGCGCCGCCCAGCGCGTATGGAAAACCGCCAGCGGCAAGGCCCAGTTCACCGCCAGCCTCCTGCCGGATGACCTGGTGAATGCCGGCGTACGCAAGATGAACGTGACGCCGGACCTGATTCTGCAGACCATGCGTTCCCACGATCAGTACAATACCACCCTGTACGGCCTGGACGACCGCTACCGCGGTGTGTACGGCATGCGAGAGGTCGTGTTCGTCAGCGAAGCCGATATCCGCAAGCTGGGCATGCAACCGGGTGACAAGGTCGACCTGGTAGCGCTGTGGGACGACAACCGCGAGCGTCGGGTCAAGGGTTTCACCTTGATTGCCTATGACATCCCCGAGGGCCAGGCTGCCGCGTACTACCCGGAAACCAACCCGTTGGTGCCGCTGGAAAGTTACGGTGACCGCACTTACACGCCGACCTCCAAGTTCATCGCCATCAAGGTGGAGAAGGCCAGCGCCAGCAACCTCATTTCTGCGGCTGTCGCCTGATTCAGCAACCGGCGCCGGCCCCGGCGCCATAATTGCCCCACCCAGGCCTGAATTTCTCCGAGGCGCTGTGTTCCAACAGCGATGCCCCGGAGAATGGACGCCATGAACCCACCTCGCCGAACCCTGCTCAAGGCCCTGCTGGGCGCCTGGACGGCCGCGCACATCCCCTTTGCCCTGGCTGAGCCGGTGGGTAGCCAGGCCCAGGGCGATTTCCTCGCCTTGTCGGCACTGATCGCTGGCCAGCAAGCCCTGGACCGCGACCTGGCCAATGCTCTGTACCTGGCCCTGACCCAGCAATATCCGGCCTTCGCGGACCAGGCCAGCCAGTTGCTCAAACTGATGGAGGCCCGCCACCTCGACCCCGCCACCCTGCAGTCCACCCTTGACGCCGAACAATCGCCCCTGGCCAAGGTGCCCAGGGTGTTGGCCCGTGCCTGGTTCATGGGCGTGGTAGGCAGCGGCACTCAGGCCCGCTGCGTGGCTTACGAACAGGCGCTGAACGCCCGCATGGTCGCCGACGTGCTGCAACCGCCCAGCTTCGCCCTGGGTGGCTATGGCGTGTGGAGCGCCAAGCCTGAGGGGAGCGCCGAGCATGGCTGAAGCCTCGAGCGCCGATGTGGTCGTGATCGGCAGTGGCATTGTCGGGGCCACGGCGGCGCGGCGCCTGGCAGAGCAGGGCGCTTCGGTGTTGATCCTGGAAGCGGGCGGCGAGATCGACCATGCCCAGGTCGTGGCGGCATTTCGCGCCTCGCCACGCAAGCACGACTGGCTGGCGCCGTACCCCTTCCATGACTGGGCACCGCACCCCCTCTACCAGCCCGAGCCCAACGACTACCTCGACCAGGCCGGGCCCTATCCCTATCAGACCCAGTACATCCGTGGCGTGGGTGGCACCAGTTGGCACTGGGCGGCGCAAGCCTGGCGCCTGCTGCCCAATGACTTTCGCCTCAAGAGCCTGTATGGCGTGGGCGTGGACTGGCCCTTGAGCTATGACGACCTGGAGCCTTTCTACCATCAGGCCGAGCTGCTGATGGGCGTCTCCGGTGCCGACAACACCGGCTCCCCGCGTCGCGACCCGCTGCCCATGGCCCCCGTGGCCGAACCCTACGCCATGGCGCGCATCCGCGAACGCCTGGCACCGGCCTACCGGGTGGTCGGCAATACTGCCGCGCGCAATAGTCAGGTCTACGACGGCCGGCCGCCGTGCTGCGCCAGCAACAGTTGCCAGCCCATCTGCCCGATCAATGCCCAGTACCACGGTGGTATCGCCATCCAGCAGGCGCTGGCCGCCGGCGTGCGGTTGCAGACCCGGGCGGTGGTGTACCGCCTGGAGCATGATGAGCAAGGCCGGATCGTCGCCGCGCACTATTACGACCCCGACAAGCAGACGCACCGGGTCACGGGCAGTACTTTCATTCTCGCCGCCAACGGCATCGAAAGCCCCAAGTTGCTGCTGATGTCGGCCAGCGACCGCTATCCCCAGGGCCTGGCCAATGGGTCCGGAAACGTGGGCCGCCACCTCATGGATCACCCCAGTACCTCCCTGAGTTTCGACGCCGATGAGGAACTGTGGCTGGGCCGGGGTCCGCAAAGCCCCAGTTCCATCAATACCCTGCGCGACGGTGACTTTCGGCGCCATCGGGCGGCCTATCGGCTGGACTTCACCAACGTCTCCCGGGTGGATACTGCGACCGAGGCGCTGCTCAAGGCCGGGGTCTACGGGCCGGCGTTCAAGACCCAACTGCGCCACCGCGCGGCGTTCGAAATGAGCGTCAAGGATGTGCTGGAGCAACTGCCGCACCCGGACAACCGCGTCACCCTCAGCGACCGTCGTGACAAACTGGGCCTGCCCACACCGCGCCTGCACTATGCTATCGACGACTACACCCGGCGCGGCGCCGAGGCCTCGCGCCAGGACTTCCTCGCCATCGCCCGCTTGATGGGGGCCAGCAACCTGCGCCATAGTGCCGACGGCGCGTTTTCCAACAACCAGCACATCACCGGTACGTTGAGCATGGGCCACGACGGGGCTCGCTCGGTATGCGATGGGTTCGGCCGCTGCCATCAGCATGACAACCTGTTTCTGTGCGGCACTGGGGTGATGCCAACCTCGGCCACCGTCAATTCCACCCTGACCGCCGTGGCCCTCGCGTTGCGCAGTGTGGGGCAGATTGATAACTGAAACTCATCAACTGCTTTGAAAAACAAATTTATCAAAATAATGCTCCGGCGGGACAATCGGTGGTGGCTTGCCAGCGAGTTTTTCCAGTTCCCAGCACCTAATAACAACGAGGTATCACCATGCAAGACGTCGTCATCGTCGCCGCCACCCGCACCGCGGTCGGCAGTTTCCAGGGCTCCCTGGCAGCCATCCCGGCCGTTGACCTGGGGGCTGCCGTAATCCGCCAGTTGCTGGCCCAGACGCGCCTGGACGGCAGCCAGGTAGACGAAGTCATTCTTGGCCAGGTGCTGACTGCCGGCGCTGGCCAGAACCCCGCGCGCCAGGCCGCGATCAAGGCCGGGCTGCCTGCGGCCGTGCCGGCCATGACCCTGAACAAGGTCTGCGGCTCGGGCCTCAAGGCGTTGCACCTGGGTGCCCAGGCGATTCGCTGTGGCGACGCCGAGGTGATCATCGCCGGTGGCCAGGAAAACATGAGCCTGGCCAACTACGTACTGCCGGGTGCCCGTACCGGCCTGCGCATGGGCCACGCGACCATGGTCGACACCCTGATCAGCGACGGCCTGTGGGACGCGTTCAACGACTACCACATGGGCATCACTGCCGAGAACCTGGTGGACAAGTACGGCATCAGCCGTGAAGCCCAGGACGCCTTCGCCGCCCAGTCCCAGGCCAAGGCGGCGGCCGCCATCGAAGCCGGGCGCTTCGTGGCCGAGATCACCCCCGTGCTCATTCCCCAGCGCAAGGGCGACCCCGTGCCCTTTGCAACGGACGAACAGCCCCGCGCCGGGACCACGGCCGATAGCCTGGCCAAGCTCAAGCCGGCGTTCAAGAAAGACGGTACCGTCACGGCGGGCAACGCGTCGTCGCTCAATGATGGCGCTGCCGCAGTCATCCTCATGAGCGCTGCCAAGGCCCGGCAACTGGGCCTGCCGGTGCTGGCGCGCATCGCCGCCTATGCCAACGCGGGCGTCGACCCGGCCATCATGGGCATCGGCCCGGTGAGCGCTACGCGCCGTTGCCTGGAAAAGGCTGGCTGGACCCTTGAGCAACTGGACCTGATCGAAGCCAACGAAGCCTTCGCCGCGCAGGCGTTGGCGGTGGGGCAGGAACTGGGATGGGACGCTGCCAAGGTCAACGTCAACGGCGGTGCCATCGCCTTGGGCCACCCCATCGGGGCATCGGGGTGCCGGGTGCTGGTGACCCTGCTGCATGAAATGATCAAGCGCGATGTCAGGAAAGGTCTGGCGACCTTGTGCATCGGCGGTGGTCAGGGCGTTGCCCTGGCGCTGGAACGCCCCTGACAGACCCGTGACGCGGCCTTGCGGCCGCGTCAGGCCCCGCGCTTAGTCGGCGCGGGTCGCATGGGCCCAGCGGTAATCCAGGCGCGGTACCCGCACCTTGATCCGGCGCTTGGCCGGGGTCAGCACCGGCTCATGCACCGGTTCCGGGTCGCGCAGGAACACGGTCATCACCGCACTCAGGGCGTACAGCCCGGAAAACGCCCACACCACACCTTCCAGGCCGAATCGCTCGCTGAAGATCGCCACCACCGCAGGGCCGACCCACGTCGAAGCACCCGCGCCCAGGCTCAGCACCGACAGCGCGGCCGCCTTGTTCTGCGGCGCCAGCGCCGGGGCCAGGGCCGACAGCGGCACGAAGCAGGCCAGGGTCAGGCCATAGAACGCACCGAACACCGAGGCCAGCATGAAGTTGTGCGGAAAGGCCTGGGGCATGAAGAAGAACAGCGGCGTACTGATGGTGCTGCCCACGGCGCCCAGCCACAGGATGGTGTTGCGGTAGCCGATGCGCGTGCTGATGACGCTGGACGTCATGTTGCCGATGATGTTGAACACGAACACGATGGTCAGCAGGCGTAGCCATTGCTCCAGGGTAAAGCCCACGGTATGCATGAAGAACCCGGGCATCACCACCAGGAAACCGAACATGGACGCCGTGTTGATCACCCGCACCAGGCCGGCCAGTGAGACTTTTGGCTGGGTCCACATGATGGTGATGTTCTTGGCCATCGACACCAGCGGCTTTTCCCCCTCCGGTGCCAGGCGGCGCATGCCGTGGGCTTCACGCATGCCTACCAGGCCGATCACGCCGCCGATGACCACCAGCCCGAACGACAGCCAGAACGTTTGCAGCGCGCCGATCACCGGGATACTGATGCTGGCCACCAGTGACCCCAGGGTCGGCAGGCCTGCCGCATACGCGACCCAGAACCAGCCCACTGCCAGGCCCATTTTGCGCGATGGCGTGGCCGCTGCGATCCACACCAGGAAGCCGTAGGCAAACAGCGGGTAGCCAAAGCCGCGCAGGCCATAGGTCAGCAGGATCATCGGGTAGCTGAGCTTTTGCAGCCCGTAGACCAGGAACAGCGCTTCGAAGACGCTCCAGATCACCAGGCCCAGCATCATCACGCGCTTTGGGCCCCACAGGTTGGACAGCGCACCGGCGAGCCACGATGAAATGCCGACGGTGACGCCATACAGGGTGAAGACCATGGCGATATGGTTTTCGGCCATGCCGCGCTGGCTGAGGAAGGGTGAGAGGTAACCGAGTTCGACGCCATCGCCGATCATGAAGATCAACAGGCCGACGAAGCCCCAGAAGAGGGGGTAGGGAATGCCGATTTTATCGCACAGGCGGGCGAGGGGAGAGTGCGGAGTGGATTGATCGCTCAATGTTCCGTTTCCTTGTGTGCAGCAGGTGCTTGGGCGCACCCATGAATGGCCTCAATGAGGTTGAAGGGCAGGTTTACGCCGCAATGGCGTGGGTAAAGCGACCGGACGGAAAAGGAAATGCAGGATCGACGAAAAACGCGTTCGATGCCGGGGTGATTTCTATCTTTTGTAGGGGTTCGTGTCGTTCACCTTTTTAGTTATCGCACCTGAATCGGTTTAGCGCAACCGTTTGCGGGGTGTTTGCCTGCGACATTGCGCCCGGTTGTCAGGCCTCTGGCCACCATGGGGCGGGGCCTTTAGGCACATGAAAAAAACTGCCGCGGTTGTGTCATTTTTCGTAACGCGCCAGGTATCGCATCGCACGTGAGGGGGCGATTACCCTGCGGGATCAGCCATGGAGGGCAGACGCATGAACGGCAACCGCAGAGCGTTTTCGCTGCGTACGGGGCGCTTTAGCGAGCGCGGGCAGATCTATGTGGTCACGACGGTCACCGAGGGTCGACTAGCGCATTTCGAGGACTTGCAGCTCGGTCGCTTGCTGGTAAAGGAAATGCGCGCGGCTGAACAGGCGGGGCGGTTGTCGTCGCTGGCGTGGGTGGTGATGCCTGATCATTTGCATTGGCTCTTCGAGCTGCGCACCGGATCGTTGGGCGACGTGGTCGGGCGCGTCAAGGCGCGCAGTGGTTACGCGATCAGCACGCGGCTGGCGTTACAGGGGCCGTTGTGGCAGAAGGGGTATTACGACCGCGCGCTGCGCAAGGAAGAAGATCTCAGGCAAGCCGCCCGGTACATCATTGCCAATCCGCTGCGTGCAGGGGTGGTCCAGCGTGTAGCCGACTACCCCCTCTGGGATGCCGTATGGCTGTAGCAGTGGACCCGGCCGCGTCCAGGGCGCCGCGCAGTCTCAGGCACACCGCATGCACCCCGACGCGGCCAGGTCCGCTGCTACGCGGGATGGGCTTTACGCTGGCATGCCAGCGCACTCAAGGCTATCGCCAATCCTGCCACGCCGAATACCCACGGTGCGGAGGTGACCGGCAGCAATACGCCGGCCAGCAATGGCCCTAGCCCCGCGCCTACGTCGCGCCAGACGGCATTGGACGCCAGGGCCTGCACGCGCGCTGGCCCCGGGTTGCGCTCGGCCACCAATGTCGCCACCAGCGGCAGTTGCAAGGCACGCAATACCAGTACGGCGGCACCGCCGACGATCACCCAGTGGTTGCCAAACACGCTCAAGGCCACAGCACTACTGATGGAAAACACCAGCAGCATCGCCGTCGCCCCAAAACGCTGCGCCGCCCACCCGCCCAACGGGCTGAGCAACAGTTCGGACAGGTAGCGCAGGCCCATCAGAACCCCGGCGATCATCATGGCGTCGCCGCCCAGTACCTTCTGCGCCTGCAAGGACAGGCCGAAGATGAACAGCCCGTCCAGCGCCACGCCTTCGATGAAGGACCACACCGCCACGCTGTCGGGCTTCTTGAAGCGCTTGCCACCCGCCTGCAAGGCATGGGGCTGCTGCGGCAGGCGTCGGGCAACGAAGAAGCCCAGGGTGCAAGTGCCGGCAAGAATGAAGAAAATCGCCCGCGGCCCTAGCCACAGGCTCAAGGCCGCCCCCAGCGGCAAGGCCAGCATGGGCCCGATGGCCGCTAGCGCTCGCGCTCGCCCGGAACGTCGCGCAGCACCTGCCGGTTCATGGGTGGCCATGACCTGGGTAGAAAGGTTGAACGCCGCAAAACACAACCCCCACACCAGGCGCAGCCCCAGCAACCAGGCGAACCCTGACAGCGTGGCGTTGCCCAGCGCGCACAGGGCCGCGGCACCTGCCGCGATCATGCTGGTGAGGCGGTCGCCCTTGCGCGCATAGAACTGCACCACCTGGCTGTAGCCGACAATCCGCACCAGGCGGTTGGCCGCCAGCAGAATACCGGCCTGGGCCAGGCTGATGCCGAAGGCCTGGGGCTGCATGGGCAGGAGCAAATAAAGCAACACGTCACTGGGCAGGCACAGGGCCATGACCGTGGCGGCGAGGCGGGATTGTCGATCGGCGATCTGCGAAACGCTGGGCACTGCGCTCTCCACCCGGGGAAGGGGGAGCCATCATGCCGTGGGGAAGTGGATCCGGGCAAGCCTGGCGGCCTGCCCGGTACCCGGTCAGAAGATGTAATCGGTGGTCAGGAAGTTCGACTTGCGATCGTGAATGATATCGCTGATCAACGTCTTGTTGGCGTCCTGGAACTTGGTCGCCACCAGCGTGCGGATCGAGAAGGTGCGCAGGGCGTCGAACACCGACAGGGTGCCTTCGGCCGAGTTCTTGCGGCCGTTGAACGGGTAGGTGTCCGGGCCGCGCTGGCACTGCGCGTTGATGTTGATGCGGCCCACCTGGTTGGCGAACAGGTCCACCAGCTTGCCGACCTGGGTAGCGTCGGTGCCGAAGATGCTCGCTTGCTGGCCGAAGTCCGACTCCAGCACGTAGTCGATCACCGTTTCCAGGTCACGGAACGGCACGATCGGTACCACGGGGCCGAATTGTTCTTCCTGGTAGACGCGCATCTGCGGGGTGACCGGGAACAGTACCGCAGGGTAGAAGAACGAACCCCGAATGGCGCCGCCATTGGGGTTCACGACCTTGGCGCCATGGGCCTCGGCGTCCTTGACCAGCGCCGACAGGTAGTCGGTCTTGCCTTGCTCCGGCAGCGGCGTCAACGACACGCCCGGTTCCCACGGCATGCCGGATTTCAGCGCGGCGAGTTTCTGGTTGAATTTCTCGATGAAACTGCCCACCACGTTCTCGTGCACGAACAGGATCTTCAACGCGGTGCAGCGCTGGCCGTTGAACGACAGCGAGCCGGTGATGGCTTCGTTGACGGCGTTGTCCAGGTCTACCTCGGGCAGCACGATGCCAGGGTTCTTGGCGTCCAGGCCCAGGGCCGAGCGCAGGCGGTGTGGCTTGGGGTGCAGTTTCTTCAGGTCGCTGGCGGCCTTGTGGGTGCCGATGAAGGCGAAGATGTCGATCTTGCCACTGGCCATCAGCGCGCTGACGGTCTCGCGGCCGCTGCCGTAGATGACGTTGATGACACCGGCAGGGAAGCTGTCGCGGAAGGCTTCCAGCAACGGACGAATCAGCAGCACGCCGAACTTGGCCGGTTTGAACACCACGGTGTTGCCCATGATCAGCGCCGGGATCAGGGTGGTGAAGGTCTCGTTCAGCGGGTAGTTGTAGGGGCCCATGCACAGCGCCACGCCCAGCGGCACGCGGCGGATCTGGCCCAGGGTGTCCTGTTCCAGCTCGAAGCGGCTGGACTTGCGATCGACGTCCTTCAAGGCATTGATGGTGTCGACGATGTAGTCGCAGGTGCGGTCGAACTCTTTCTGCGAGTCCTTGAGGTTCTTGCCGATTTCCCACATCAACAGGTTGACCACCGCGTCGCGCTGTTCACGCATGCGCGCCAGGAAACCTTCGACGTGGCGGATACGCTCGGCCACCCGCAGGTTCGGCCAGGCGCCGCGGCCCTTGTCGTAAGCGCGCACGGCGGCGTCCAGGGCGGTTAGGGCGGTGTCGGCATCGAGCAGCGGTGTGCTGCCCAGAATGACCTGTTGATCACCCTCGGGGGTATTCAGGAAGATCGGGCTGCGCACGGTGGCCAAGGGGCCATCCCAGCGACGCAGTTCGCCGTCCACCAGGTAATCGCGTTGCTCGACCTGGCCGCTCAGGCGGTACTGTTCGGGGATATCCGCTGCTGTGGGGTACAGACTGCTCAGTGGATCTTGGCTCATGACGCTACCTCCATGGATGAACGGTGACAAAGGATTCAGCATAGCGCTATTGGTTGCGGGCTGAAACGTGTCAGCTCCAAATTTGGTCGGGTTTTTTCAGTGTGCACTCGGGTGGTGCGTGCCCCGGCCTGCTACCATGCCCCCGCACCGCACCCACGAGGAACCTCCCGTTTTGCCTGATATCCCCGCCCTTGACCCGCTGCCAGATGTGCGCAACCCCCTGGTGCAGTACCTGGCCCGCCTGGTGCCTTCCAGCCAGTTGACCATGAAATACGTGCTGCAGGACGCGTCCGACCGCTTGGGTTTCGCCGACACCGACATCCGCGACGTGCCATGGCACGTGTTGCAGCCTGGCCACATCACCGGGCTGGTGGCCGCCTTGCGCGAGGACGGTTACGCGCCCAACACCTCGTCACTGTACGTCAACGCCATACGTGGGGTGATGAACGAAGCCTGGCGCCTGAGCCTGATCGACCAGGACCACCTGCTCAAGATGCGCTCGGTCAAGCCCGCCGCCGGCACACGCCTGAGCCAGGGGCGTAACCTCAAGCGCACGCTGATCCGCGAACTGATGGACGTCTGCGCCGCCGACCCCCGCCCCCAGGGCCTGCGGGATGCGGCCGTGATCGCCATCCTGTACGGCTCGGGCATGCGCAAGTCCGAGTCGGTGAACCTCGACCTGGCGCAGGTCGACTTCAGCGAGCGCAGCCTGCAGGTGACGGGCAAGGGCAACAAGCAACTGATCAAGTACGCCCCGGCCTGGGCCTTTGAAAAGCTCAACGCCTGGCTGGCCTACCGTCGTGAGCACCTGGGGGAGGGCGAGCAGGATGACAGCTTCCTGTTCAACCGCATCCGCCGGGGCAGCCACATCACCCGCGAGCGCATCACCAAGCACGCCATCTATTACATTGCCCGCCAGCGTGGGACGCAGGTGGGGGTGAAGATCATGCCCCACGACTTTCGACGCTCGTTCATCACCCGGGTGATCGAAGAGCACGACCTGTCGATCGCGCAGAAACTGGCGCACCACACCAATATCCAGACCACGGCCAACTACGACGTACGCGATGACAACGAGCGGCGGCGGGCGGTGGATCGGTACGACTTGTGATCCGTGAGCGTAGCTAGCCGGGGAAAATCCCTGTGCGGTCAGCCCGCGGGAGCGCGGTGCATGCTTCGCCAGCAAGCTGTGCTCCAACAGGCACGGGGATCTCAGTGAGCATCGGCTGAGGGCGTTGCGGGCGGCACGACCTTGCGCATCAACGGCACCATCGCCGTGGCCACTATGAAACACACCATGATTGCCAGAAAGGCATCGGCATAGGTTTGCGTCTGCGCCTCGCGGTAGGTCAGGTTCCACAACTGCCTGAGCGCCGCCGCGTTGCCTTCCAGGCCCATCTGCCCCAAGCTGGCCCCTACGTTGCTCAGCCACTGGTTGAGGTTTTCGTTGGTGCTGTTCAAGTGTTCCGCCAGCCGGGTGAAATGCAGGTTGGTGCGGTCATTGAGGAGGGTTGCGCAGGCCGCGATGCCGATCGCGCCACCCAGGTTGCGCATCAGGTTGAACAGCCCCGAGGCCTGCTTGAGCCGTGATTGGGCCAAGGCCCCCAGGGTCAGGGTCACCGTGGGCGGTACTGCCAACTGCTGGGCCATGCCACGCAAGGCCTGGGGCAATAGCAGCTCCTTGGCGCCCCAGTCATGGGTGATGGGCGAGAAGTCCCACATGGACAAGGCAAACAGCCCAAGGCCGGCCATCATGATCCAGCGCAGGTCCACGCGGTTGGCCAGGAACGCGTACACAGGGATCGACAGAATCTGGAACACCCCGGTTGAAAACACCGCCAGGCCAATGTCCAGCGCGCTGTAGCCGCGCACCCGGCCAAGAAAAAGCGGCGTCAGGTAGATGGTGGCAAACAGGCCGATACCGGTGACAAACGAGAAAAAGCACCCCAGGGCGAAATTGCGCTCGCCCAGGGCGCGCAGGTCTACCACCGGGTTGCTCACCGACAACGTGCGGCCAATGAACGCCAGGGCCGCCAGCCCTGACACCCAGGCGGTGATCAGGATGGTGCTGTCACTGAACCAGTTCCACCGCGGGCCTTCCTCCAGGGTGTATTCCAGGCAGCCGAGGAACAGCGCCATGAACACCATGCTCAGGTAGTCGGCGCCCTTGAGCAGGCGCAAGTCCGGTTCGTCGATGCGCACCAGCATCGGCACTGCCACGGCGACGAAAATGCCGGGCACCAGGTTGATATAGAACAGCCAATGCCAGGAGTAATGGTCAGTGATCCAGCCACCGATGGTCGGCCCCAGGGTTGGCGCCAGGGAGGCGATGGCGCCGATGGTGGCGGCGGCGATGACCTTCTGCTTGCCGGTGAAGAAAAAGAACGCGGTAGTGAAGACCAATGGGATCATCGACCCCCCGAGAAAACCCTGCAGGGCACGAAAGGCGATCATGCTCTGGATGTTCCAGGCCATGCCGCACAGCAGGCTCGACAGGGTGAACCCCACCGCCGACGCACAGAACAGCCAGCGCGTGGAGAATACCCGTGACAGCCAGCCCGACAGCGGAATGACGACGATCTCCGCGATCAGGTAGCTGGTTTGTACCCAGGCCGTCTCGTCGGCGCCGGCCGACAGCCCGCCGCCGATGTCGCGCAGCGAGGCGGAGACGATCTGGATATCCAGCAGAGCGATGAACATGCCCACGCACATGGCGGCGAAGGCGAAGACTTTTTGCCCGGTGGGCATCGAGGCGGGGTCGAAGGGTAGGGTGCGTGTCATAGCGGGGGCCATGGAATAGGATGCAAGACATCATATTATGACCATAATACTATCGTGTCCAGCGCCGCTTTAGGCCGGAAGGAAAGTGGAGTGCCCCTGCTTCATCCGCCGGGGGAACGGCCCGGAATCGTCACAATTAAACTTGATATGTAAGTGTAATGATTGGGCTGCGCTTGCAGTTCCTGAAAATGTTAATACGGTAATTGCGAAGGTTCTTTGACTTCGCTACGATCAATTAAAGTTATTGCGTGGCCTCGTCTTTTTTGTTCTTGAAAGGAGAGCGTCTCATGTCCAGAGTAAAGGCCTTGGACTCACAAGCAGTTTCCTGGCAAAGGTTGATTTATTTCAAAGTACGCTACATGGATGATACTCAGCCCCACGGGGAGTGGCCGCTCTTCAGGAATGGCAACCAGCGTATACGCGTGAAAATATCGTTTCTTGCAGTCGATGCTGCGAATATTCCTGTTGAGATTCCAGCTGCGCAGATCCACGCCAACCTGACGCTAGTCAATTATGAAGGGGGTACTGCACCTATCCATGTCGGACCTGCATTTGTCGATGGCTGGTCAGCTACCATAGACGGTCCCAATCAGGGGCGGTTTCAGTATGGCGAAGGATTCATCCGCCAAACTTCGATCCCAGGGCGTGTTGGAGACGTGGATATAAAGCCGCTACCCCCGGGCTATCTGCATAACATTGTTGTTCAGGAGATGCAGGCGGGTAGTGAACAGATTGGACGGCTGGAAGCGTTGAAGGCCGCCGTGGGCACACAGGGAACCCCAGGTCCTGATACAGCGGAACAGCTCGATCAGATCCAGGCTGAGCTGGCGGGTACCAATAGTCGGCTGTTGGAGTTGCAACAGCTATCGGAAGTGAAAGCCGACGAACCACCTGAGACGGAAACGTACCGGCTGAATGGCATTGACTACGCCCTTCAAGGCCATATTCTGCATGTCGCGACCACCAGTACCACGTCCAGAACACTGGCGGCACGGTTCGTCAACGGGAACATCAGCTTCATTACCAATACACATACCATTAGCGACCCCGTGGGTGAGGGGGTGGGTGGGAAGTTCAACAGTTCAGTCAAGATCATCCCTTATGCACCGCTGGACCCACCGAAGGCTGCATATGGACTTGAAGAGCTGAGTATGGGTAATGATACATACCAGACCTACATCAGTTGTATTGTGCAGGGGCAGGAGGTCAAGTTTCTGTCGATACTTTATGAGGGGAGTATTAATTGGTCAATCACGCGTCACAATGGCGAATATAACAACTGGGAGTGGGGTTTCACGTTTTGTGGCCAGCCCGGTAGCACGATTCGCGGGCAGAACATGCAACCTTACCTATGCCGAGCCGGTAGCAATGTGTACCGAAATATTTACGATTACATGGCCTATTCGATCAAGAAGCCGCGAGAGGGTCAGCCGGTTATTGCCGAACGGCTTGGCAAAGACCACAGCCGCTTTTACTGGGCCGTAGGCGGCAATCCCGCTGAGTACCCCACGAAAAATCTTGAAGTGGTCGACGTGCATGGAAATGTCCATCGTGTGCGTGCTCATTTTCAAGGTGCGAAGGGTTTCCAGTTCGTCTACATCGATAAGTACTGATCACTACAACCCAGCAGGTGAAAACCATGACAAGCCCCAATACCCCAGACCCTCAATGGCGCTTGACAGCACTTGAACTTGAGGTTTTAGGGGCCATGGCTTTATACGCCAACGGCAATCAACAGGTTGTGATTCAGGTCTACCTGAAAGCTGTAGTTGGCGCGCCCGAAGACTTGGACCCTGTGGAGGTTGAACTGACCGCCCAGGAGGTAGCAAGGCTGCAGATATTCACGTTCGAAACCGAGCAACCCGTTGGCTGGGATCAGTCCGGTCCGGGTTGGTCTGTTTCCATGGTTGCTAAAGGATATGATCCTTTTCCGGCAGCCGCAGTCGAACCATTTGTTCGTAGCAGCCCTTCGCGAGTGGGTGGCCAATACTGGCGGTTTTACCTGTCAGGGTTTAGGAACGCAGATGTGGTGCCGGGTGTGCCCAGCCGTTTTGTTCTGTCGGTGCGCGGTGACAACGGTATTCGCTACCTTTCCAACGGCAAGTTCTGGGACGCCGAAGGTAAGCGTAACGACCGACGTGCCTTCACATCGTCCGTCAACATTACCCCGGTCAAGACACCGGACTACCTTGCCGACAATTTCCGGTTGAGCAAGACGCAACTGGCATTCGGAACGCTGGACTCGTCGTCCGCGGAACCATCCGATCCTGTCGCCAGTTTCATGTTTGTCCTTTCGCTGGTAGTGGACGGCGAGGTAATCAGGGTGCGGCACTTGACGAGCGAGCCGGCCGGGATGATCCAGTGGTATCGTAATTTTCCCGGTGAGTCATTTGCCTCTTACACGGGCTTTGCCGGGCCGCAGGACACTGCATTCCAATGGAACACAAATATCGGGCAGGGCAATTCGCAACCCCCTTTGCTACCGCCTTCGCAACGGGGCAAAGCCATGCTGGTCCTCGCAGGACGCGTCGATATTCCCTACACGCCCAACCAACCGGGTGGTCCCTGCGCGTTGAGCATCATTGATGCTAACGGCAACAGCCATCATCTCAATGCGCAATTTGCTGACACATCGCCATCGGGGCGCTGGGAATTGACGCTGACCGATTGACCCGTCTGGAGCTGTCATGAAAGGCATTGCACAGGGTGCGGAAGGGCTTCACTCCAATGCGCTGAATTTCGTCAGCGCCCAGGTCGACCCTCGCACAGGTCAGTTTGGCGCGGCCATCAATCTTCCGGTGGGGGCGGCGAACGCGCTGAAGGGGCCTTCTCCTGCTTTGGCAATAGGTTTCAATGCCTTGCTGCCCGCTTCTCAAGGTTTCGGCAATGGCTGGCAGTTGGGACTCAGCCAATGGCATAGCCGTACGCGCAGGCTGTCATTGTCCACCGGTGAATCATACATAACCCTGCCGGGGGCCGAAGAGGAGTTCGAGTTCGTTGATTGCAAGTTGCCTTCGTTCAGACTACTGACCGAAGGCGCGGGCCAGTTGAAGATCCTGCACAAGACCGGACTGATCGAGTACCTTGCCAGCGGTGCCACCGAAATCTATCGCACGGTGGCCTTGCGCTCCCCTGAAGGCCACAGGGTCCGCCTGGAGTACACGGCAGGTGGCGAGCCACGCCTTGAACGGATGATCGATGACAGTGGGAGCGTGCTGTTGCACATCACTTACTCCGACGGTGGTGCATCGGTAAGGTTGTTCCCGGAAGACGACACGCGCGCGGCCATAACCCTGATATTCATGGTTCACGAAGGGCAACTACGCGAAGTGCGGCTACCTGACGATAGCGCCTTCAGCTTCAGCTACCTGAACCATCATAGCGGCCTGCTGCTCTTGCAGTCCTTTACCTGGCCGATGGGAGGCATTCAATGGGTACGTTATGGCGATGACCTGCTGGCTCTGCCGACAGGGGCGCCAATGGCCCACCTGCCCGCAGTCCAGGAGTATTTCCAGGTGCCTGGCGCAAGGCAGCCGGCCAGCGAGTCTTATTTCACCTATAGCTTGAACAATGCCCATGGTTATGGCGCAGTGCAGCGATGGTCGGCCCTTGAGGACAACCTCTATCGTGTTCTCGAAGACTACCGCTACAGCTGCAACGAAATTCAGTACTTGGAAAACAGACCGGTACGAACGATATTTCGCGAATACAACCGTTTCCACCTGCAGACTCATGAAAGGGTGGTCGAGAACGGCCATGTGCGCGAGACGTTGACCCAGTACTACGACCGTCCCACCTTGCCCTTCGCCCAGCAGCCCGCCTATTTTCAGCTACCTGAACGCATAGCCACCCGCTATTGGACTGCCGGAGATGAGACGTTGGTCCGCGAGCAGATCGAGCAGTACCGCTATGATGATTCAGGCAACCTGATCTGGGCCTGTGATGCGACGGGACGGGTCGATGAACACCAGTATTTTCCGGTGCACGGCAAGAGCGACGCATGCCCTGCGGATCCGCTGGGGTTCGTTCGCTTCCTCGAAAGCAGCCGGTCCTCTCCTGCCGCTGGTACCCAAGGGCCTATCCGCGTCACGCGGTACTCCTTCACGGTGCTGCCCGCCACTGATGGAGACTTTGACCACGTGGTGCCGCGCGAAACCTGGCGCACTGAAGTCGTCGATGGAGTGGAGCGAGCCATTGACGCGCGCAAGGAACAGTTCGTCATCGGGGGCGAGCATCATGGGCGAATGGCGTGGTACGACGCGATCTGTAACGGGATGACTACTCGTACCGCGTATCACTACTCGTTGGTCAGTGCGCGTCACCAGCCTCTGTTGCTCAGGCCTGTGCCCACTCTGTACACCACGACGATCATCATCGGTTTTGACGGATCGACGCTATCGAGCAGCGAGGCACGCTCGCTGGTCACCAGCCAGCGGGTGCTGGTGAGTCCCGAGGCCGGTAGTGCCCAGGTATTCGACTATGACAGTCTAGGCAGGCGTGTGACCGTAACCCGCGCACCAGGTACGCGTTTCGAGGCTTCCCAGTCGTACATCCACGAGGTCTCTCGGGACGGTAGCAAGCGGACAACGATAGGGCCCACCGGCGTTGTTTCCATCCTGTCGTTCGATGGCCTGGGGCGCGAAATCCAGCGTCAGGAAACCAGTCGGCAAGGTGGGCTCTACCAGGCTTGGGAGGGTACTTACAATGGGTTGGGCCAGTTGGTGAGCAGCGTGGAGCATGAGCCCCAAGTGCCGCAGGTAGACGGCCAGCTTCGGGACCTGCGGCTGGAAACCCGCTATGGCTACGACCATTGGGGGCAACTGGCCAGAACCTATCGCCCGGATGGTGTGGTGGAATGCAGTGACCATGACCCTATCACACGTGTAACCGAGACTTGGTTGGAGGCAGGCGGTAGCATAAGTGAGCACACCACCACCGAAATGGACCTGATGGGGCGTCCACTGTGCATCACCCAACAGCATGGGCACCAGGCAGTCGTGGTCGAGCGCAATGAGTACGACGGGGTAGGGCGCCGGGTGTTGCGCCAGGATGCAGAAGGCAACATCACCCAGTGGGCCTACGATGGATTTGATCGTCAGGTTTCCAGTGAGCTGGGTGACGGCGCGGTGGTCTGCCATACCTATGCTCGCCATGGTCCGGGTGACATGCCCACTGAAATCAGCATCGAGCATTCAACCCTTGGCGCGGGGGCGCGGGTGCTGGGTACTCAAGCATTCGACGGCCTTGGCCGCCCGGTTTCGCGCACGGTGGGCGGGCGTGAGACCCGCTATGAGTACGCTCAGGGTTACACTCAGCCCGAACGCATTATTTCGCCTGGCGGCAGGGTCAGTGGGTGTACCTACGAACCGGCACTTGACCAGGCACTCACGTCGTTCGTTGCACGCCACGGAGCAGGCCCGAGCGAAACCCTGGGTTATGACTACCATCCGCTGCTGGGTGAGCGGGTGTCTGCAACGAATGAATCGGGCACCGACGCTACCGTATACGATCAATGGGGCCAGCTGGAAAGCGAGACGTTTCTTCGCGATCAAGTGTCGTGTAGCCGCTGCTATTACTACAGTGCTGCAGGGCGTCAAGTGGCCCAGTGCGGGATTGATGGCGAGCAGGTCACGCTTCGGTATGACAGGTTCGGAAGGCTGGCTAGCCGGCAGGGCGCTGACGTGACCGTCGCCTATGCCTACGACGAGTATGGACGGGTGGCGGGCGTTCATACCCAGACCACGCAGGCTCCCTGGCGCTCCTTGAGCCAGGCCCTTGAGTTCGACAATGTCGGCCGAGAGATCTGCCGCACGCTTGTCAGCCAAGCCGCCGAGGCAGGGACGACCACTGAAGTGATCCAGCAGGCCTATACGCTCTCCAACAAGCTGCGCGAGCGGTCGTACACAGTGCAAGGCGCCCTGGTGCGCCGGGATACGTTTGCGTACGACGTACGCGGGCGTATGGTCCGTCATGCGAGCAGTGGCAGCGAAGGCCCCAGCGACGCGCAGGGTAACCGCTTTGCTCAACAGGATTTTACCTTTGATGCAGTGGACAACGTCACAGGACTGGAAACCCAGCTGGTCGACGGGCGGTTAAACCGCACCACATTCGGGTTCAGTTCTGCTGACCCGACGCAACTGGCGTCGATACGCCACAGCTTGACCGCCAGTGGCTACCTGCCCGTGGACTTGAGCTACGATCTCGATGGCAACCTGGAGCATGACGAGCAGGGCCGGTCATTGACCTATGACGCCCAAGGTCGCCTGGCTTCGGTGGGAATGCCCGGTGGCCCGCGCTGTTACAGGTATGACGCTGCCCGGCATCTGGCGGCGGTGGATGAAGGGGGAAGCACAGCGTACCGCTATTATCACAACAATGTGCTGAGCAATGAGTGTCATGTCGGGACTGGGGGGGAGATTCGATATACCCATGCGCAGGGCCACGCGGTTGCGCAAAGCCAGTTGGCCAATGCGGTGCGGCAGGTCACTGTGCTGGGCAGCGACAGCCAGGGGTCGGTGCACAGCCAAGTGACCGATGCCCTGCTCCGCAGTACCTACAACGCCTATGGGGCACAAGCGGTTGAAAGCGGCCCGGCGTTGATCGGGTTTGCCGGCCAGCGGCGTGAGCAGGGTATCGGCTGGTACCTGCTGGGCGGATACCGCGCGTATAACCCGGTATTGATGCGCTTCCATAGCCCCGATGTCTTCAGCCCGTTCGACAAGGGTGGGCTCAACGCATATGCCTATTGTTCAGGTGACCCTGTCAACCGTGTCGATCCCCACGGCACCGCCTGGTGGAAATGGCTGGTGGCGGGGGTGGGCACAGCCCTGGGGATCATGGGTACGGTGCTGACGGTGGGGGCCTCGGTTGTGCTGATGGGGGCCATGGTGGCTGGCGGGATATCGCTGACCCTGGCGTCGGCCACGACCATCGGGGCAGCCGGGCTGGGCGTCATTTCCATGTGGGTTGGTATTGCCAGCCTTTCGATGGAGGCTGCAAAGATGGACGGCAAAGCGGGAGAGATACTGGGGTGGGTGGCGCTGGGGACGGGGCTAGCGTCGCTGGGGCTTGATAAAGCGGGGGGTAAACTGGCGTCGTCGGCCATAGCAGCCGTTGATGATGTAGCCGACATGCCCCGCGACATGGGCAAGGTCTTCAACCAGGAACAGGGAATCTACTTCACGTCGAAGATGTATGGCTCCGGGTTGGCCTACAGGACGCATGGCTTGCCAGATCATACGCTGATGAATCAAGCCGGAGTCAGGGTGACGCCTGAAGCGGTGGCAGCGGAAATTGCAACAGAAATTTCCCAGGTTGTTCCTGCTCCTGGCCCTCACGAGCCTTTAACGCTCATCGCCTGTTTTGGCGCCAACGGTGGCGCAAACAGCCCAGCCAAAGCGGTTGCAAACTATTTGGAGCGGCCTGTGATCGCATACCACGATGTAATAGGGGCCCCCGGCGTCAGGTCGATGGAAATGCCTAAGGGGCAACGGTTTCAGCTTTCCAATGGGGAGGTGTTCTCCAACAATATCACTCGGTCCGGCCCAAAAGTGCACGCGGCGGCCGCTCACGCCAAACAGCACGGCCGCCGGCCACCCACATTGAAACGTGCGACGCCCTATCGATTTTTACCCGACAATTGGGATTGGGAGGCTTTCCCTGACGGGTAGATGACGCAGTCCTGTGCCCTTCGAGCGTGCCCCGGCTCACTGGGCACTGGCCTGTCCCTGATGAACAGCCACCCCCTCCCGCGTATCCACCTCGGCCGTCACCGACAACCCCGGCCGCAGTTGCCCCAATTGTCCATCCACCGGGTCCAGCAGAATCCGCACCGGCACCCGTTGAACGATCTTGGTGAAGTTGCCCGTGGCGTTCTCCGGCGGCAGCACGCTGAATTGTGCGCCGGTGGCCGGCGCCAGGCTGTCCAGGTGGCCGTGGAAGACCTTGCCGGGCAGTATGTCGGCGCGCACCTCCACGCGTTGGCCGGCCTGCATGGCCGCCAACTGGTCCTCCTTGAAGTTGGCGTCAACCCACAGGCCGTTGGCGGGCACCACGGCCAGCAACTGGGTGCCAGCCGCGGCGTAGGCGCCAACGCGCGCCCGACGGTTGCCCACCACGCCGTCCACCGGGGCGCGCAGTTCGGTGTAGCCGAGATTGAGGCGGGCCATGTCCAGGTCGGCGTCAGCCTGTTGCAGGGCCGCGCGCGCCTGCTGTTTCTGGGTGTCGATCACTTGCACCTGGCGCTGGGCGGCCAGCAGTTGCGCCTGGGCGCGGGCGCTGTTGGCCTGGGCGGTCTTGAAGGTGGCGTCCACCTGCTGGGCGTCCTGCAGGGAGACCGCCGAGGTTTTGGACAGAGTCTGATAGCGCAGGTTGTCGTTGCGCGAGCGCACCTGTTCGGCGGCGGCCACGGTGATGCCGGCGTTGGCCTGGTCGATCACCGCTTGCTGCAAGCGTTCGGTGGCGTCGAGGTTGGCCAGCAGCGCCTGTTGCGCGGCCACCGCACCCTGGGCCTTGGCCAGGGCGGCGCGGTAGTCACGGTCATCGATCTTCACCAGCAGGTCGCCCGCCTTGACCCGCTGGTTGTCGGTGACCGCCACCTGGGCAATGTAACCCGAGACCTTGGGGCCCACCACCGTGGTGTCGGCGCCGATGTAGGCATCGTCAGTGCTTTGCACAAAGCGGCCGGTCAACCACCAGTGGCTGCCATACCAGCCCAGCAGCGCCAGGGCCAGCAGGGCACCCACGGTTAACAGCAGGCGTTTGCGGGCCTTGCTCGGGGCAGGGGTGACAGGCGTGTCGGCGGCGGCAAGGCTGGTCATGGCGAGGGTCCATGGATGGGCTGATGAGTGTAATATTATGATCATAATATCAAGCCGTCCAGCACTGCTTTTCCATAAACAAAAGGCATGGCACCCACAAACGAATGCATTTTTCCCCTCCGTCCACCCATGCGACCCTCGAACGCCATAAAAACAACAACGAGGAGCCGCCATGAAATGGTTCGGCAAGCTGTACATCCAGGTGCTGATCGCGATGGCCCTGGCCATAGCCCTGGGGCTGCTGGCGCCAGACGTCGCCGTGCAGATGAAACCCCTTGGCACCGCCTTCATCGCCCTGTTGAAGATGCTGCTGGGGCCGATCATCTTCTTCACCGTGGTCCACGGCATCGCCCACATCGGCGACTTTCGTCGGCTGGGGCGCATCGGTATCAAGACCCTGGTGTATTTCGAGGTGGTCAGCACCCTGGCCATGCTCACCGGCTTCGTGGTGGTGTCGCTGGTACGCCCCGGTGACGGGCTGCACCTGCACATGGCCGATACCCTGACCGGGGACGCCGCAGGACAGAGCGCTGCGCTGGCAGCCGACAGCTTCAGCCTGAGCCACTTCATGCTGTCGATCATTCCGCGCACCTTGGGCAGCGCCTTCGTCGACGGTGACATCCTGCCGGTGCTGTTTGTCTCGCTGCTGGTGGGCGTGGCCCTGGCCCAGTGCGCCAAGCCCGACTGGGTGGGCATGCGCTTGCTCAATGAAGGCCAGACCGTCATTTTCAAACTGCTGGGCTATATCATGCGCCTGTCACCCCTGGGGGCGTTCGGCGCCATGGCCGCGGCGGTGGGCAGCTACGGGCATTCGACGCTGTTGTACCTGCTGCGCTATATCCTCACCTATTACGCCAGTGTGCTGATTTTCATTTTCCTGATCCTGGGCAGCGTAGCGGCGCTGGCTGGCTTTTCGCTGCTCAAGATTCTGCGGGTGATCAAGGATGAAGCCATCATCGCCATGGGCACCGCGTCCAGCGAAGCGGCGTTTCCCCGGCTGGTGGACAAGCTCAAGCACGCCGGCTGCGACGAGGCGGTGGTGGGCTTCGTGCTGCCGGCCGGCTACAGCTTCAACATCGATGGCGCCTGTCTGTACATGGCCTGCGGCCTGGGGTTCCTGGCCCAGGCCACGGACACCTCGCTGTCGCTGGGGCAGCAACTGAGCCTGCTGGGCGTCATGCTGCTGACCTCCAAGGGCGGCGCCGGCTCGGCTGGCGGGGCGGTCATCAAGCTGGCCGCCACCCTGCAGACGGTGCGCGTGCTGCCCATGGGCGCGGTAGGGCTGCTGTTCGGCATCGACCGGGTGCTGGCCATCGCCACGTCGACCACCAACGTGATCGGTAACAGCGTTGCGGTGTTCGTCATCTGCCGCTGGGAAAAGCTTTTCGATCGCCAGCGCTTCGACGCTTACCTTGCCTCCCCTGACCGCGCCTGCGCGGTACCGCTTGCCACCTTGCCAGAGAGTTCAAAATGAAAGATCACAGCCTTCGCATCGCGTTGATCGGCTTCGGAGAAGCCGGCGGCATCCTCGGCCATGACCTGGCCGCCCAAGGCCTTGAGGTGCGGGCCTATGACCGCCTGGGCGAGCCCCTGCGCGCCAAGGCCGTGGCCTCGGGTGTAGCGTGGTGCGCCAGCGCCGCTGACGCCATGGCCGGCGCCGACCTGATCATCAGTGCCGTGACCGCCGGCTCTGCCTTGGGGGTGGCTGAGCAGGTGGCCGCGCTGATGACGCCCGAACAGGTGTTCATGGACATCAACTCGGTGGCGCCGAACACCAAGCGCACCGCCTGCCACGCCGTGAATGCCGCGGGTGGGCGCTACCTGGACGCCGCCGTCATGGCGCCGGTGCCGCCGCAGCGCTTGCAGACGCCGATACTGCTGGGCGGTGAGCCGGCGGAACAAGTGGCGGCCTGGCTCACGCCCCTGGGCTTCAACGTGCGGGTGGTGGCGGACGACATTGGCGTGGCGTCGGCCATCAAGATGTGCCGCAGCGTGATGATCAAGGGCCTGGAAGCCCTGACCACCGAATGCCTGGCCACCGCCCGCCAATACGGCGCCGAAGACGCCGTGCTGGCCTCGCTGCACAAGAGTTTTCCGAGCATGGGTTGGGACGCTGAGCTGCCGCATTACCTGGTCAGCCGCGTGGCCGAGCATGGCCGCCGGCGTGCCGAGGAAATGGAAGAAGTGGCCAAGACCGCCGCTGACGTCGGCGTGACGCCACACATGAGCCAGGCCATCGTCGCCACCCAGCGCGGGCTGGTGGAGCGCATGGCGCAGCAGGGGCTGACCTATGCCGACACGCTGCCGTTCGAGTGGACGCGGCTGGTGGACACCCTGGAGGCAACGCGGCGCCGGTGATGCGGCCCTGCGGCACCCCCAATCACAAGACGAACCAACAGGCGGACCAGGCAATGGCACAGACATAACTGGCCCGAAACAGATGTGGGACCGGGCTTGCCCGGGAAGCGCCGCGCGGGCGGCGCACGGTCTGAAGGGCGCCAGAAGCCTCAAGCCATGCACCTGGCGGCCCTGATACGGTCTCAAGCCGGAAAAACAAGGCGGACCAGGCAATGGCACAGACATAACTGGCCCGAAACAAACGTTGGAGCAGAGCTGGCTCGCGAAGCGCCGCGCGGGCGGCGCACGGTCTCAAGGGCGCCGGAGAAACCCAAGCCATGCACCTGGCGGCCCTGACCCAATCTCCAGCCAAACCAACAAAGCGGTCCAGGCAATGGCACAGACATAACTGGCCCGAAACAGATGTAGGAGCGGGCTTGCTCGCGAAGCGCCGCGCGGGCGGCGCGCGGTCTCGAGGGCGCCGGAGAAACCCAAGCCATGCACCTGGCGGCCCTGACCCAATCTCCAGGCGGACAATCAAGGCGGACCAGGCAATGGCACAGGCATAACTGGCCCGAAACAGATGTAGGAGCAGAGCTTGCTCGCGAAGCGCCGCGCGGGCGGCGCACGGTCTCCAGGGCGCCGGAGAAACCCAAGCCATGCACCTGGAGGCCCTGACCCAATCTCCAGGCGGACAATCAAGGCGGTCCAGGCAATCCCACAGACATAATTGGCCCGAAACAGATGTAGGAGCAGAGCTTGCTCGCGAAGCGCCGCGCGGGCGGCGCGCGGTCTCCAGGGCGCCAGAGAAACCCAAGCCATGCACCTCGACGCCCTGACCCAATCCCCAGCCAAACCAACAAAGCGGTCCAGGCAATGGCACAGACATAACTGGCCCGAAACAGATGTGGGACCGGGCTTGCCCGGGAAGCGCCGCGCGGGCGGCGCACGGTCTCCAGGGCGCCGGAGAAACCCAAGCCATGCACCTGGAGGCCCTGACCCAATCTCCAGGCGGACAATCAAGGCGGTCCAGGCAATCCCACAGACATAATTG
>Ga0207713_1000347_pt1 | contig 50780 bp, 60 predicted proteins | sample KBSS64metaG_FD_184404 | JGI IMG/M metagenome (GOLD analysis project Ga0207713, IMG submission 184404) | Switchgrass rhizosphere microbial communities from Kellogg Biological Station, Michigan, USA - KBS S6-4 metaG (SPAdes) (version 2) | ecosystem: Host-associated > Plants > Roots > Rhizosphere >...
GGAACGGCGCCTGAGGGAGGGAAGTCCGAAGGACCCCAGCCAGGAGCAAATGGTTTGCCTACTTTCCCGAAAGAAAGTAGGTCGCCCGTAAGGGGCGAAACCCTAGCTCAGAACCACCGCGAAACCGGATATACACCCGATCCCCAAGCCACCCGCCGACGCGGAGCGTCGCACCCACACGTTACCCGTATTGCCACGTTACAGAACCACCTTTGAACTCCCATCCGATGCCCCCCAGAATTACCCAGGGCGTCAAGCACGCAAATGCAAATGGAGTTCACATGCTCAAGACAATCACCGCGGCCATCCTCGCCACCTCCGGCCAGTCCGCCACCCCGGTCGCGCCTGCCGGCAAGCCGTGCTCCAACTGGGTCACCATCGGAACCGCGACCGAAAAGGTCGATCCCGTTGACTACACGGAAATCTACAGGCTCGACCCCGATGCCGAAGCCTACCCCAAAGGCGAACGCCCCAAGGCGGAACAACTGACCTGCGATCTGCCCATCTGCATACAAGTCATTCCTATCCGTGAAAACGGTCCGGACTGTAGGGCGCAGGATCAGTAAAGGTCGGTACGCCCGCCATCATCTGTGCCAGCAGGCGTCCCGTCACCGGCCCCAAGGTAAGGCCATGGTGCGCGTGGCCGAAGTTGAACCACAGCCCTTTGTGACGGGGCGCCGGCCCGATCACAGGGCGCATGTCCGGCAGGCAAGGCCGGCGTCCCAGCCAGGGTTCGGCATCCAGGCGCTCCCCCAGCGGATACAACGTGCGGGCGAGCGCCTCGCAACGGCGCAACTGGATCTCGTTGGGCGCTGCGTCACTGGGGGCGAACTCGACCCCGGTGGTCAAACGAATCCCGCGCGCCATGGGTGCCAGCACATACCCCGCCTGGGCATCGATCACCGAGTGTTGCAACTGCGCCCCCGGTTGCGTGGCGTAGTGCATGTGGTAGCCGCGCTTGATCGCCAGCGGAATGCGATAGCCCAAGGGTGAAAATACGTCCGCCGATTGCGGCCCCAGCGCGACGACCACGCTGGTCGCATTGACCGATCCTTCCTCGCTCTGCACCTGCCAGCTATCACCCTGCTGACGCAAGCTGCGTGCGTCACCCTTGAGCAGCACGCCGCCGCGCTGCACGAACAGGGCCGCATAACCGCGCACCAGCGCACCGGGATCGGTCACGCTTTTGGGGTCCAGCCAATGAATGCCGCCGACCACCCCGTGCAGATCAGGTTCGCGCTCGCGCAGTTGCTCGGCATCGAGGATGTCGAAGCGCAGCCCATACTGCTCGTACGTTCTGGCGTCCGCTGCGGCCAGGTCGAATTCCTTTTGATCGCGATAGAACTCTATCCAGCCCCTGGCGCGAAACAGCCCGGTCATGCCGGACGCTTCGGCCAACAGGTCGTGTTCCTCGATGCAGCGCTGGATCAGCGGTTGCATGGCCAGGCTTGCCCTTGCCAGATTGGCCGGTGAGGACTGGCGCCAGTACTCCAGCAGCCAGGGCGCAAGCCTTGGCAGGAACGCCGGGCTGAAACGCATCGAGGACTGCCGGTTGAGGCCGTAGCGCAGCAACCGTGACCACTCGCGGGGAAAGGCGTAGGGAATGATGCTGGAACGTTCGATCAGCCCGGCATTGCCATGACTGGTGCCGCAGCCCGGTTCATCCCGGTCGAGCAGGACGATGCGCTGGCCTGGAGCTTGCATTTGCAGATGAAGCGCGGAACAGACGCCAACGATTCCGGCGCCCAAGACGAGGGTCTGACAATCCATGGAACGATCCTTGATCGGCAATGAGCAAAGGTTCAGCAACGAGCAGGTCGGCAGTTTACCCGGTTGTCCGCGCGCAGTACTCTCCATGCGCGCACCTTCTGTTCGACCTCCACTTCCAATAATCACACCGGAGCTTCAGATGTCTTCACCCCGCGATCCCGCAAACACCCTGACGATTTCCTTCAGCGAATTGACCCAGTTGCTTACCCAGGTGTTTGTGCGCAACGGCACATCCCCGGAGGTCGCCGCTGTGTTGGCCGAAAACTGCGCCAGCGCTGAACGCGACGGCTCGCACAGCCACGGCATTTTCCGGATCAAGGGCTATTTGTCGTCACTGGCGGCGGGCTGGGTGAATGGGCACGCCGTGCCAGAGGTCGAGGATGTGGGCGCTGCGTTCGTGCGTGTGGATGCAGGCGGCGGTTTTGCCCAGCCGGCCATGCAAGCGGCCAAACCACTGCTGATGGAGAAGGTCCGGACGGCTGGCATTGCGATCCTGGCCATTCGCAACTCCCACCATTTCGCCGCCCTGTGGCCGGATGTCGAACCCTTTGCCCAAGACGGGCTCGTGGCGTTGAGCGTGGTCAACAGCATGACCTGCGTGGTGCCTCACGACGCGCAAAAGCCATTATTCGGCACCAACCCGATTGCCTTTGCAGCGCCAAGAGCGGGTGGGCAACCCATCGTGTTCGACATGGCCACCAGCGCCATCGCTCATGGCGACGTACAGATTGCAGCGCGCGAAGGCCATATGCTGCCGCCTGGCATGGGCGTGGACCGTGCAGGGCAGCCGACAGAGGACCCCAAGGCCATTCTCGATGGCGGGGCGCTGCTGCCATTCGGTGGCTACAAGGGTTCGGCGCTTTCGATGATGGTCGAGTTGCTCTCGGCGGCCCTCACCGGCGGTAACTTCTCATTCGAATTCGACATGTCCAGTACGCCCGGTGCCCAGACGCCCTGGACCGGGCAGTTGATTATCGTCATCGACCCGGACAAGGGCAGTGGCCAGAGCTTTGCCCAGCGCAGCGAGGAACTGGTCAGGCAAATGCACGGTGTTGGCCAGCAACGCATGCCGGGCGACCGCCGTTACCGTCAACGCGAGCGATCGCTGGCAGAGGGAATCGAGCTGTCGGTGGCTGACCTTGAGCGTCTGAACGCGCTCGCCAACGCCTGACCCTTGGCTGTGTGTTTCTGCCCGGCGGTTTCACCGTCCGGGCAGGGTATGACCGCTCGTCGAATCAGTACTTGCGTTTGCCAGTCGATAAAAATACTGTATGTTTAAACAGTATTCGAGAAAGAGGCATCGACCATGCAATCGACCATGCAAATCAATCAAGCCATCGCCCACACGTCATTCTCCGTCCAGGCATCGGAAGCGACTTTCAGCAGCGTCTGGGGCAGTGAGATGCAGCGCGAGGATTTTCTGGCCCTGGCAGCAGGCGTTCGCCAGTTCAGCGCCGACATGGCCCTGGTGGCTGGCGACGGTGATTATCCACTGGACAGCGTGCAGCGCGCGGCAGAATAAACCTGCCCGCACTGTAGGCGGCGTTGAACCGCTGAAGGCTCAGTTTTGGCCGGGCACTGGCAAGGGCAGGGTTACGGCGATTGGGGTGTCATGGGCCGTCGTGCTGTCGGCTTCTGGCTGGCGCCGTTTTCCGGTTCTGATCATGCTGAGGGCGATCAAGGTGCCAATGACCGACAACACGCACCAACCGAGCAAAAATGTGATCACGTCTGGTTCTCCGAACTGCAAAAATCGGGTTGCCATTGCAAATGACAAACTGTCCATCCGAATCTATCGGCCTGCTTCGCAATTCCCTGAGGCCCAAAAGCGCGCAGCTTGAACAATTGTCGGATATATCGCAACTCCCTCGGACCAATGGGGTCTTGGTTTAGACATAACCCGTTTCGAGGCCCAGCTTATGAAAGATCTTGGTTCCCGCTTGAAAGAAGAGCGCAAACGCCTGGGGCTCTCGCAACAGGATTTTGGTGCCATTGGTGGCGTTGAGGCCAATGCTCAGGGCAAATACGAGAACGGCGAGCGGATTCCGCGTTCCGACTACCTGGCAGCATTGGGTAAAAAAGGCATGGACGTTCTTTACGTGCTTTCGGGTGAGCGCACGCCCATCACTGTCGATACGCTGACTGAGGCCGAGCGGGCCATCATCACTCATTACCGGGCATTGAACGAAGAAGACCAGGGTGCGATCTCGCAGTTGGCGACTTCGTTGTCCGAATGTGCGACCGAACCTTCGAGCTAGCCCCGACGGGGAGTGTCCAGGTCATGACCGCGATGATGTCGAGCTTGTTAGGTAATATACGAAACGTATATGCTTCGTATATTCATCGCGAGGTCATATATGGGACTGGTCAAGATTTCCGAACACATGCACGCCAACATCCGCTCTGCCAGCGCTGCACTGAGCCGTTCCATCAATGCCCAGGCCGAGCACTGGCTGCGCGTCGGCATGCTGGCCGAGCTCAATCCGGGTCTGAACTACAGTGACATCTGCCAATTACTGATCCGTGCCGAAACCTCAGGTCACGCACTGCACGGGCTGCAGCCCGACGAGACGCTCAGCGAACCTCGCGTCAAGGCGGTGCTGCAATGAGCGTCAGCATCAAGAGCGAAGCCGATCTGGTCGGTCTGAGGGTAGCGGGGCGCCTGGCTGCCGATGTGCTGGCCATGATTGGTCCTTATGTTAAGTCGGGCGTCAGCACCGAAGCGCTGGATGACATCTGCAACGCCTACATCGTCAACGAGTTGAAGGTCACGCCGGCCAACGTCGGCTACCACGGCTTCACCAAGACCACCTGCATTTCGCCCAACACCGTGGTATGCCACGGAATTCCTAGTGCGGGCGATATTCTCAAGGAAGGGGACATCGTCAACATCGACGTCGCGGTCATCAAGGATGGCTGGTACGGCGACACCAGTCGCATGTACTACGTCGGCGAAGTCAGCCCGTTGGCCCGACGGTTGGTGGAAACCACCTACGAGGCCACGCTGGCGGGTATCCATGCGGTACGCCCAGGCGCGACGCTGGGTGATATCGGCCACGCGATTCAGACCGTGGCCTATCGTGAGGGCTTCAGCGTGGTGCGCGAGTATTGCGGGCATGGCATCGGCCGCAAATACCATGAAGAGCCTCAGGTGTTGCATTACGGTGCTGCTGGCAAGGGCTTGAAGCTCAAGCCCGGCATGGTGTTCACCATCGAGCCGATGATCAACGCCGGCAAGCCTGGCACCCACGTGCTCGATGACGGCTGGACTGTGCTTACGCGCGATCAGTCCTTGTCGGCGCAGTGGGAGCACATGGTGGCCGTGACCCAGACCGGCTTCGAGCTGCTGACCCCTTGGCCGGATGGCACTGGAAGCTACCCACCGGTATGAGGCAAAAAGCCTTCAGACGAATTAGGACACAATTGATTCAGTGACGAAAAACGGACGCAGCTTGTAGTCTTATTCTTGTTCCCCTGTAGTGCTGCTTCCTGACCGGCTCATGGATGATCAGGCGTGCAGCACTTGGGGAGAACACCAATGAATTGTCCACTAAAAAACCGGCCTGAGCCGGTTTTTTAGTTTCAGGGCATTCAGTCCTGAAGCTGTTTGGCCGCATCGACGCCAGCAGAGCTGAGCTTGACCGGGTATTTCAAGGTGCGCTCGCCTTTGGCGGGGTTATCAACGCAACCGTCGTGAATCAGGCCTGCCTGTTGCAAGTGCTCCAGGGTGTCGGCCACGGCATTCTCACCTCGGTAATTGTCCAGAACCTCCTTGCCAAGGCCACCTGGGTGGGCGTGCAACAGTCGGGTCAAAACCTCTTTTTTCAGCGTGTTGTCGATGGTCATATCTTCCTCGCTTTGCTGGTGTAATGAGCGCTGCTTGTAGATACCGACCACGTTATCGAGCGATGGTTTGGACTTTTATTGTCTCAGGCGCGTTTCCACTGAACCTGAGTGACGCCCAGCCCCTCGGCGTGGCGCATGGCGAGCCGCAGAGGCCCTGCGGTGAAGGTGCCATCCAGATCGCCCACACCTGCGTGCAGGGTTGCGAAGTGCAAGGCTTCGCTTTCGCACAAATGCCGTGCGTGATGGGAAAACTGTCTGGGTTCGCCGCGAAACCGGTAATGAATTTCAAAATCCCTAGAGTCATTCATTGTCATTGGCCTGTGGGGCGTTGAGCACGCCGCTCTGAAATTGAGTACTTCCTTACGTACCTGACAGGAGACCCGCCCCATGCATCGGCGGTGCTGTCACTTCATTTCGAGATCGATACAGGCTGTACCACTGAGTTGCCCGGGATCGTGACGCGTTTTCTCTGCCTGAGACGAGTGGCTGCGCATGCTGCACAATCGCCACCGACCGCGAGAGAATTGCATTGTTTGCGGGCATTTTGAACTGCTGGCCGATGGGCGGCCTTGTGCCATATCTGTTTGAATGGACGGCTCAATCCGAAGGACTGGACCGATGTGTCACTGCACTTATTTGAATGGGTTTCCGTGGCCACTGCTGGCGCTTCGCGGTGTTGAAACAGGACAACCGCGATGTTTTGTGAAAAAAGGCAATCTGATGGCCCGCATTGGCCGTATTTTCTGGAAAAATCCTTTCTTTTCAGGCAATTCCGGGACGAGGGTGTATGCGTAGAATGGGTTTAGGCGTGGTGGCGTTTATCTTGATGGCGGCAGCGTTGCCGGCTCATGCCCGGAGTATCAGCAAGAACGACCTTCAAGTCTGTAAGTGGGGCGCTGGTGTGGCGCAGACTGCCCAGCAATCCAAGCTGTCAGGCACCACGCTGTACAGCGCACGCAAGAAGTTGCAGGGCAAACAATACCCCAAGCCGTGGATGCGCAAGATGGCGGTGGGCATCACCGAACAGACCTACAAGAGCCGTTCACGCCTCAAACCCTCGGCGGTGCGGCAAACCTACTATGACGGCTGTATCCAGCACGATCTGGCGCGCAAATAGCGCTCGCCACGCCGTATAGGCCGGGAGGGGCCTTATACCCCTCCCGGTTACCCCCGATCAGTGACAGTTCCCGGCCAGGCGGTAATGCTGCGCTTCGGCGGCGGCCGCGTTGGTGAATTCGACGCGGTTCTGCTCGGCAATCCTGTCATAGGACGGGCAGCCTGGGCGGTGATAAACCATGGTTTTCTTGTTGCCACGAATGGCCACGGTCAGGTTCTTACCGCTGTCGTTGGCGGCTGCCGAAGGCTTCATGGGGTTGGGCAGCGAAGCCTTGGCCTGGGTTGGCGCGGTGGCCTGGCTGCCGCCGCTGAAATTCGCACTGATGAACACCGGTGCATGGTCTGAAACACTGTCGCGCCCTTGTGCGTGGGTCATGCCCAGAAATTTGGGGTAGTTGAAAATCTGCACGTTGTTGACCCGGATCGCTGAGTTCTTGCTGACGAAAATGTTGTCGTACAGGTTCGAGAACTTGCCGTCAGTGGTCGACAGGGTGCTCGCTCCGGTCAGCACCAACGGCTTGGCGCTGGCGTCCAGATTGCCCCAGGCGGGGGAGGTCGGTGGCGTGTTGAAGTCACCCATCAGCATGATCTGGTTGTTGCCAGGGTAGGTGTCTTTGAGCCAGGTCCAGTAATCGGACAGCGCGGTGATTTCCGAAGCGCGGTCGGCCTGGCTCTTGCCATACAGAATATGGACTGTCGCCACCACGAACGTGGTGCCGTCCCTGAGTGACTTGAAACGGGCGGAATAGGGCTCTCGCTCGAAGGTGTCGTTGCGGTCCAGGTAGGTCACCGCGCCGTCTTCATAGGCCACAACGTCATCACGCCAGACGAAACCGTACATTTCCTTGTAGGACTTACGCCCCACGGCGTGAGAGGCCATAGCGCTCCAGTGCTTTCCGGTCTGTTTGCTCAGCTCCTTGGCCAGCGCCTCAAGCGCCTCCTCGTTCATCAATTCCTGCACGGCCAGAAAGTCGACCTTCTGCGCGACCTTGGCGATGCCTTGAAAGTCCTTGTTGGGGCGCACGCTCAGGTGCTCCAGGTTCCAGGTGCCGATATTGACGTCGGCGCTCGCGTTTTGCAGAAAAGAAAGGGCCAGCAACAGCGAAACAAAACATCTGAACATCATTTACCAACTAGAGGCTGATTCAAACGAAAGCCGAACGAGCTCGCGTCTCGTCGGCAGGGTGGATTGACAGGGGAATGCGGGCGAAGAAGACACAGGCTCAAACCTGCGCGACTCAGTCTTCCCTGGGCACGGTCCAGAAGATCTGCACGCCGCCGTCATCTCGCCAGGCGAGGGTGACGTTGTCGTTTTCGGCGATCTCCTCCAGCAACTGGTTCCAGTCATCTTCCTGCTCGTCCGCCAGGCGAAAGATCAGGGCAGAGCGGGAGCGCTGTGCAGTAGGAGCGTTGATGATTTTCTGGATGCGTACGCCCAGGCGTTCGTAGGAGCCGGGCAGGGCGGCCGCAGAAGAGGTGGTGTCAGACACGAAAAAATCCCTTGTTATTGCTGTACGTGCATACAGTATTTCAGAGTGGGACGTTTCGCAACATTGATGTAAGACAAACTCTCCTGCGGCTGTGGTCCGTTGATTTCATCATTGCTTTCCCGCGAGCGAACCAAAGTCGATCGAACCGATCAGATTCTCTGTTGGCGATTCGGTTCGCGATGATCGCAAATAAAGGAGTTGTCATGAATATCAAAAGCTTGGGGGTGTGCGCGGCACTGCTCGTTTGCACGATGCTGGCCGGGTGCTCGACGGCCACGGTGGTCACTTTGCAGAACGGCACCCAATACGTGACCAAGGACTTGCCCAAGACCAAGAGCAAGGATGGTTTCTACGAATTCCAGGACATTTCCGGGAAGACGGTGAAGGTCCGGGCGGATGAAGTTGCGACGGTGAAGGAAGAGGACTAAGCCAAAGGGTGCCGTGATATTCTGGCACCCAGGCTTTTATCCTTGGAAACATTTCGTGAAATTCATCCACCAGCGCGAACACCTCAACGAAGACGACATCGTGGTCATCGAGTGCTCGAACACCTGCAATATCCGCCTCATGAGCGACGCCAATTTCCGCAGTTTCAAGAATGGCGGGCGCCACACCTATCACGGCGGCGCGTTCGACCGGTTTCCGGCGAAGATCGTGGTGCCCAGCACCGGTTTCTGGAACATCACGATCGATACCGTGACCCAGAGGGCAATCAGCGTGACCCGCAAGCCGAACGTCAAGCACTCGATCAAAATCATTCGACGTTCAAGCTCAAGGCTCGGCTGACGCGTTGATCAACCGTAGTCGCGGAATCTGACGGGAGGCGCGGAAATCGAGTCGGTTCGCTTGCCGAACTGGGCCCTGATGCGGGAGATCTCGGCGCGGATCCTGTCGCGCACCTGCATCTGCTGCTCCTGCGACAGGGATTCGTACCACTGTCGTTGAGCCTCCCGGCTCTTGCCTATCGCACCCGAATCTGGAAGGGAAGAAATCATCGACGCAATGAAGTCCGAGGCCGGATCTGATCCTTCCTCGGCGCATGTATCCTTTACGGCCGGGTCCATCGTTGTTGCTCCCCACATCCATCGAAATAGTGCGGCACCGCTGCCTGCGTGCGGCAATGCCTGGCGACGGCCATATTAGCGCAGCCGCGTCGCTAACAGGCCCAAGGCCAGTGAATATTATTTGCAGATGAGTCTACGCTCACAAAGGCCTGTCATAGCGAAGCATTTTAGCGGTGCCGTGCTTCCCTGGTTGACAAAGCGTTGAGCGATTGCCCATAGTTTCGACCACGCAAACGTTTGCTATTGGTCTGCGTTGGTTAAAATGACCCGCAATCGTTGCCGATACAATAATCATAAATATCGGAGTGACTCCATGAAGCTGCCATTCGCTGCACGTCTTCTTGCTGTAGCCATGCTCACCGCTGGCGCTGTATCCCTGCCTGTTTCCTCTGCTTTCGCCGATGACGCGAAAAAACCTACTGTCGCTCTGGTGATGAAATCCCTGGCCAATGAATTCTTCCTGACCATGGAAGATGGCGCCAAGGAATACCAGAAGCAGCATTCCGCCGATTTCGACCTGATCTCCAACGGCATCAAGAACGAGTCCGACACTGCCGCTCAGATCGACATCGTCAATCAGATGATCGTCAAGAAAGTCGACGCGCTGGTCATCGCGCCTGCTGATTCCAAAGCGCTGGCTTCGGTCATCAAGAAGGCCATGGACGCCGGTATCAAGGTCGTCAACATCGACAACCAGCTCGACGCCGATGTGCTGAAAAGCAAGAACATCGAAGTGCCATTCGTAGGCCCGAACAACCGCAAGGGCGCCAAGCTGGTGGGTGACTACCTGGCCAAGCAGCTGGCCGCAGGCGACGAAGTCGGCATCATCGAAGGCGTGCCCACCACCACCAACGCCCAGCAGCGCACCGCAGGCTTCAAGGATGCGATGGATGGCGCGCAGATGAAGATCGTGTCCACCCAGTCGGGTAACTGGGAAATCGACAAGGGCAACGCCGTTGCCGCCGCCATGCTCACCGCCCATCCGAACCTGAAAGCTCTGCTGGCCGGCAACGACAGCATGGCGCTGGGTGCAGTGTCCGCAGTCAAGACCGCAGGCAAGACCGGCAAGGTGCAAGTCGTAGGCTACGACAACATCAACGCCATCAAACCTATGCTCAAGGATGGTCGCGTGCTGGCGACAGCTGACCAGTTTGCCGCCCGGCAGGCTGTGTTCGGCATTGATACCGCACTGAAAATGGTCAAGGGCGAGAAGCTCGACATCAAGGACGGCGTCATCGAGACCCCGGTCGAGCTGGTCACCAAGGCGCAGTAAGCGCGGGATCAGTCGCAATCATCTGTAAGCAGCGTCTGCCCGCAAGGGCAGGCGCGTGGAGAGTGTTATGTCAGCGTCTGCTCAGGCCGCTGTTCTATCTGTCAGCGGCATTGGCAAAACCTACGCCCAACCTGTTCTCGGTGACATCGACCTGACGCTCATGCGTGGGGAAGTGTTGGCCTTGACCGGGGAAAACGGCGCAGGCAAAAGCACCCTGTCGAAAATCATCGGTGGCCTGGTCACGCCCACCACCGGCCAGATGCAATTCCAGGGGCAACCGTACCAGCCTGCCAGTCGTACCCAGGCCGAGAAGCTCGGCGTGCGCATGGTCATGCAGGAGCTGAACCTGCTGCCGACACTGTCGGTGGCCGAAAACCTGTTTCTCGACAACCTGCCCAGCCGGGCCGGTTTCATCAATCGCAAGAAACTGCGTGAAGACGCGACCCGGGCCATGGCCCAGGTGGGTCTTGATGCCATCGACCCCGACACCCTGGTCAGCGAGCTGGGCATTGGCCATCAGCAGATGGTCGAAATCGCTCGAAACCTGATCGGCGACTGCCATGTGCTGATTCTTGACGAGCCGACCGCCATGCTCACGGCCCGCGAAGTCGAGATGCTCTTCGAGCAGATCACGCGACTGCAGGATCGCGGCGTCTCCATCATCTATATCTCCCATCGGCTGGAAGAGCTGGCCCGCGTCGCCCAGCGCATTGCCGTGCTGCGTGACGGCAAGCTGGTGTGCGTCGATGCCATGGCCAACTACAACAGCGAGCAACTGGTCACCCTGATGGTCGGCCGCGAGCTGGGCGAACACATCGATCTGGGCAAACGGCAGATCGGCGAAGTGGCGCTGTCGGTCAAGGGGCTGAGCCGTTCGGACAAGGTCCGCGACGTGTCCTTCGATGTGCGCGCCGGCGAGATTTTCGGCATCTCCGGGCTGATCGGCGCGGGGCGTACCGAGTTGCTGCGCCTGATCTACGGCGCTGACATCGCCGACAGCGGGACGGTGGAAGTGGGGCGCCCGCTTCGCCAGGTGCGGGTGAATTCGCCGGTGGACGCCGTCAGCCACGGCATCGCCCTGATTACCGAAGACCGCAAGGGCGAAGGCCTGCTGCTGTCGCAGTCGATCAGCGCCAACATTGCGCTGGGCAACATGGAAGCGATTTCCAGTGCCGGCGTAGTCAACGGCGCGGCGGAAATGGCGCTGGCCCGACGTCAGGTGGAAGCCATGCACATTCGCAGTTCGAGCCCGACGCAACTGGTGTCGGAGTTGTCCGGCGGCAACCAGCAGAAAGTGGTGATCGGCCGCTGGCTGGAGCGCGACTGCCAAGTGATGCTGTTCGACGAACCCACCCGCGGCATCGATGTGGGCGCCAAATTCGACATCTATGCGCTGCTTGGCGAGCTGACCCGCCAGGGCCGGGCGCTGGTGGTGGTGTCCAGCGACCTGCGCGAGCTGATGCTGATCTGCGACCGTATCGGGGTGCTGTCGGCGGGCCGCCTGATCGACACCTTCGAGCGCGACCACTGGAGCCAGGACGAACTTCTCGCCGCTGCCTTTGCCGGCTATCAAAAACGTGATGCGCTGCTGTCTGAAGCCGCGCCCAGGACTGCTTGATGAAAACCTCTACCACACAAGCCGCGCTGCCATCGCCAGGCAAGCGCAGCGGCAACTATTTCGGCCTTGGTACCTACCTGGGGCTGGCCGGCGCCTTGCTGGCGATGATCGTGCTGTTCTCGTTGCTGAGCGATCACTTCCTGTCCTATGAGACGTTCAGCACCCTGGCCAACCAGATACCCGACCTGATGGTGCTGGCGGTGGGCATGACCTTCATCCTGATCATCGGCGGCATCGACCTGTCGGTCGGTTCGGTGCTGGCGCTGGCGGCGTCGGCGGTGAGTGTCGCCATGCTTGGCTGGGGTTGGGGCGTGCTGCCATCGGCGTTGCTGGGCATCGCCTGCGCGACTGCCGCAGGTACGGTCACGGGTTCGATTACCGTGGCCTGGCGCATTCCATCGTTCATCGTGTCGCTGGGTGTGCTGGAAATGGCCCGGGGCGTGGCGTATCAACTGACCGATTCACGCACCGCGTATATCGGTGATTCGTTCGCGTGGCTGTCCAACCCGTTCGCCTTCGGTATCTCGCCATCGTTCGTGATTGCGCTGGTGGTGATCTTCGCTGCGCAAGCGATACTCACCCGTACCGTGTTCGGACGCTACCTGATCGGCATCGGCACCAACGAAGAAGCCGTGCGTCTGGCGGGGATCAATCCCAAGCCCTACAAGATCCTGGTATTTTCGCTGATGGGATTACTGGCGGGCATCGCCGCACTGTTCCAGATTTCCCGCCTGGAGGCTGCCGATCCAAACGCCGGTTCCGGTCTGGAACTGCAGGTCATTGCCGCCGTCGTGATCGGCGGGACGAGCCTGATGGGCGGCCGCGGCTCGGTCATCAGCACCTTCTTCGGAGTCCTGATTATCTCGGTGCTGGCGGCGGGCCTTGCGCAGATCGGCGCGACCGAGCCGACCAAGCGCATCATCACAGGTGCCGTGATTGTCGTGGCCGTGATCCTCGACACTTACCGCAGCCATCGCGCGAAGCGGCGGGGCTGATATGGCCACTATCAAAGACGTCGCGGCACTCGCAGGCATTTCCTACACCACGGTGTCCCATGTGCTGAACCGCACACGCCCCGTGAGTGACGCCGTGCGCAAGAAAGTGGAGGAGGCCATCACTCAGCTGGACTACGTGCCCAGTGCCGTCGCCCGCTCGCTGAAGGCCAAATCCACCGCCACGATCGGTTTGTTGATCCCCAATGGCATCAACCCGTACTTCGCGGAACTGGCCCGCGGGATCGAGGACTACTGCGAACGCAACGGTTTCTGCGTGATCCTCTGCAACTCCGACGACAACCTGCAAAAGCAGCGCAATTACCTGCGCGTGCTGCTGGAAAAACGCGTGGACGGCCTGATCGTATCCTCGGTGGGCGGCGACGACAGCCTCGTCGACAGCCTGGCCGCCGTGCGCACGCCGCTGGTGATCGTCGACCGGGACCTGGAAAACATTACTGCGGACCTGGTGCGTATCGATCATGAACTGGGTGCCTGGCTTGCGACCTCACACTTGCTGGAGCTGGGGCATCGGCATATCGCCTGCATCTGCGGCCCGGCGCAAACCAGCGTGGCGCGCATGCGCCTGGCCGGTTACCAACGGGCGATGCGCGAAGCGGGTGTTCAGGTCCAGGACAGTTGGGTGGTGGAAAGCGATTTCACCGGGCCCAGTGGTTATCAGGCCGCGTGTACCTTGCTGGAAACAGATCGTCCGACGGCCATTTTCGCGGCCAATGATATGGTGGGTATCGGTGTGCTGCGTGCGGCGGCCGAGCGCAATGTGAAGGTGCCTGCCGATCTGTCGGTGGTCGGATTCGACGACATCCAGATGAGCCAGTTCGTCTACCCCGCACTCACTACCGTGGGGCAGTCGATCCTGCAATTGGGGGAGCGCGCCGCCGAGGTGCTGCTGCGCAGGATTACCGCACGCGGTGAGGCCCATGACGTGCAGCAGTTGATCGTCGCACCGAGCATGGTGCTGCGCGAGTCCACGGCGCCACCGCCGAACGCATTCAACGAGTTTCGCTGAGCCGGCCTGAGGCCGGATTGAAGAGTATTGACGTCATGCAAGCAAAAGTAGTGATAGTGGGCAGTCTGAACATGGACCTGGTGACCCGGGCGCCGCGCTTGCCGCGCGCCGGAGAAACCCTGGCCGGGCAATCCTTCGTGACCGTCCCGGGCGGCAAGGGCGCCAATCAGGCAGTGGCGGCCGCGCGACTGGGCGCGAGCGTCGCGATGATCGGCTGTGTCGGCGACGACGCCTATGGCGAGCAACTACGCGGTGCGTTGTTGGCCGAAGGCATCGATTGCCAGGCGGTGACGGCGATTGCCGGTGAGTCCACGGGCGTTGCCTTGATCGTGGTCGACGATAACAGCCAGAACGCCATCGTCATCGTGGCCGGTGGCAACGGGCATGTAAGTTCAAGCGTGGTGGACGGTTTCGATGAGCTGTTGCAGCAGGCGGAGGTCATCATCTGCCAGTTGGAAGTGCCAGAGAGCACCGTCGGTCACGTGCTCAAGCGTGGCCATGAACTGGGCAAGACCGTGATTCTCAACCCAGCCCCCGCCACCGGACCCTTGCCTGAGCAATGGTACGGCTGGGTCGATTATCTGATCCCCAACGAAAGCGAAGCCACCGCGCTGACCGGGCTGCCAGTCGATAGCGTGGCCAGTGCCGAAGCCGCGGCCAAGGCGCTGCTCGCCTCAGGCGTCGGCAAGGTGGTGGTGACTCTGGGCGAGCAGGGCGCGCTATTCGCAAGCCATGAACGTGTCGAGCATTTCCCTGCGCCCAAGGTCAAGCCGGTGGACACCACCGCGGCGGGCGACACCTTCGTCGGCGGATTTGCAGCGGCGCTGGCTGACGGAAAAGCCGAGTCCGAGGCGATACGTTTCGGACAGATCGCAGCAGCGTTGTCTGTCACCCGATCGGGCGCCCAGCCTTCCATTCCAACCTTCGCTGAAGTCCAGGGGTACCAACCATGAAAAAGACGCCGCTGTTGAATATTGCGCTGTCGCGGGTCATTGCATCTTTGGGGCACGGCGATGTGCTGATGATTGTCGATGCCGGTATGCCGGTCCCGCCCGGTGTGGAGCTCATCGACCTGGCCCTGACCCGGGGCGTTCCGGATTTCGTCAGCGTGCTGGATACGGTGCTGGCGGAAATGCAGGTGGAAAGCCATGTGCTGGCAGAAGAAATCCGCCTCAAGCAGCCTCCGGCGCTGAGCGTGCTCGACAGGCTCAATGCCGAAGGCGGTCTTGGCGAGCAACGGGTGGTCAGTCATGAAGCGCTCAAGCAGTTGAGCCGCAGCGCCCGTGCCATCGTGCGCACAGGGGAATGCCAGCCTTACACCAACATTGCGCTGGTCGCAGGTGTGGTCTTCTGATTTCCCACCGTGTTCTATACCCATGAAACAGGGAGTTTCACATGCACAAAAACCGTCTTTCCTTCGTTGACCTGATCCGGAGCATCGCACTGTTGGCCATTTTCTCCGCCACCGCGGCCCAGGCCGCCGAACGCCGTGACCTGATCATCGACACCGACCCGGGCGCCGATGACGTGGTGGCCTTGCTGCTGGCACTGGCCTCGAAGGATGAACTCAACGTCCTGGCAATTACCACCGTCGCCGGCAATGTGCGCATCGACAAGACGTCGCGCAATGCCCGTCTTGCCCGCGAGTGGGCAGGGCGCGAAGAGGTGCCGGTGTATGCCGGGGCGGGGCGTCCGCTGGTGCGTGCGCCGATCTACGCCGAGAACATCCATGGCAAGGAAGGCTTGCCGGGCGTTGAGGTGCATGAGCCCGCCAAAGGCCTGGCCACGGGCAATGCGGTGCAGTACCTGGTGGAAACCCTGAGCAAGGCTGCGCCCCACAGCATCACCGTCGCCATGCTCGGGCCGCAGACCAACCTGGCCCTGGCGCTGATCCAGGCACCGGAGATTACCCAGGGCATCAAGGAAGTGGTGGTAATGGGTGGCGCGCATTTCAATGGCGGCAACATCACGCCGGTGGCCGAATTCAACCTGTTTGCCGACCCGGATGCGGCCAAGGTGGTGCTGGCCAGCGGCGTCAAGCTGACCTACGTGCCGCTGGATGTGACCCACAAGATCCTGACCAGCGAGCAGCGCCTCAAGCAGATCGAGGCGCTGAACAACAACGCCGGCAAGCTGGTGGGCAATATCCTCAACGAATACGTCAAGGCGGACATGGTGCATTATGGGTTGTCTGGCGGCCCGGTACACGACGCCAGCGTGATTGCCTGGCTGCTCAAGCCCGAACTGTTCACCGGCAAGCAGATCAATGTGGTGATCGACAGCCGCGAAGGGCCGGGCTTTGGCCAGACCGTCGCGGACTGGTACGACACCCTGGGCCAGCCCAAGAATGTGTTCTGGATCGAGAATGGCGACGCTCAAGGCTTCTTCGATCTGTTGACCCAGCGCCTGGCACGGCTCAAATGACCCACGCTCAGGCCTCGCTCAAGGCCTCGCTGGCGTAGCGCAGAAACACCTGGTCCATGAACACCTGGGCGCCGTCGGTGCCCAGTTCCCTGACCAGCAGGTCCACCGCGATAATCGCCAACTCCTCGGCGCTGCCGGGGCTGTGGGCGCATTGGCCCTGCGACCACCTGGCCCTGATGTCAGCAACGATGCTTACGCTTGCCATGTTTTAGCGTCCTTAAAAAACCGATCACGATCCTGGTATCCGTGCCAGCGCGTCTGGCTGGCAGCGCAGTAAAGCATTTTGCCCAGGTTTGCACACTGATACTTAGGCATGAAATGCGCTCAAGTCTGGCTTGATGCAGGCGTTGGCTAGGCTTTGGAGTGGCTGTCCGGGACACTACCAAACGTTTTGTGACGATTTGCATGCCCGTGTCCATCGCGGCTCGGGCAGACTCCAGAGCCAGTTGGATCTATCGATCTGCACAGCGTTGCCGCCGCTGGGGAAACCAAGCCGGCCCTGTGCTGTCGCAGAGGTTCTGGTTCACGTAAACACAAGGAGGCTGTATGCCCTGGAAATACGCATCATCGGGTCTGGTTCTGGTAGCGGCACTGCTGGCAGGTTGTAGCACGACGTCCGAATCGTCCAAGCCCGCCGAAGGTAGCGCCGCGATCGAGGCCGGTCATTCCCGCTGTGATGCAGCCGCTGCACAGTTCGCGGTGGGCAAACCGGCAACGCCGGCCTTGCTTGAGCAGGCGCGCGTCAAGGCCGGAGCGCAGACGGCACGCGTGTTGGGGCCCAACGACATGATCACCATGGAGTACCGCTCCGATCGCCTGAATCTCAATGCTGACAAGGCGGCCACGGTCAGCCGTGTCAACTGCGGCTGAGGCTTTTACGCAGGCATAAAAAAACCCCGTCAGTGACGGGGTTTTTTTAGCGCGCTCGGATTACTCCGGGCGAACCTGAGCGGCTTGCATGCCCTTTTGGCCTTTCTCAGCCACGAAGGAGACAGTCTGGCCTTCTTTCAGGCTTTTGAAACCGTCGGATTCGATAGCCTTGAAGTGTACGAACAGGTCGTCGCCGCCACCCTGTGGAGTGATAAAGCCGAAGCCTTTTTCATCGTTGAACCATTTTACGGTGCCGGTTTGGCGATTAGACATGGTGTATCTCCAAAAACATAATATTCAGTAGTGCTGTGCTGCTCAGGCCAACTGGGCACACGCGAGCTATCATAGTCGAATTGTGTGAAGGCTGGACTTTTTCAGTGAGAACTTTGCGCCAATGCCGCAAACAGATACGCCAAAATGATTTCACATCGGCATGTTTTGGGCCTGCCCGCGACCCTTTGAATTTTCTCATCAAATGAGCGAAGCCCGCGAATCTAGCGGGCTTCAGCTGTCAGGTCGGAAATCTTCCGCGCCCTTCACGCTGCGGATTTGTAGAGAAGTGTAAATTTTTTATTTTTTACCCTTCAGGCAGTTTTCGCTCACCGCTTTTTGCAGGCGAGAGGTCATTTCGGTACTCGGAGGCGTCGTTTTGTCATTCAGCGAGGCAATTTCCTTGTCCGAGAAATTCTTGTTGATCTGTTGAGCCCCACACTCGCAATGGGCCTTGACGGCGCTGGCGTCCATCCCCGGATTGTTCTGGGTGGCGGCAGCGGTGCATTCGCTCATGTAGCTGGTTTTGGTCTTTGCGTCCATGGCCGCATGAGCGCTGAGCGGGAGAGTCAACGCCAGGGGTGCGAGGAGGGCGGCAACACGTAGAAGCTTCATGGTTGATTCCTTTTATCGGTGGGACCTGCGTTGGCGCAAGTCTTTAACGGGCCTCGGTTAATCTGACGGCAGGGATCGGCTCCAGTTCAGTGCAGGGTGTTTTCCTACGGCATTTGCCGAAAAGTTTATTGGTCCAGGGGGCTCGCATACCCACCGCAGAGCAGTTGCGCTGTGCTAGGATGCGCGTCCTGCAGCGCTTTGGCGTCTTGCGGGTCAGGTCCTGCCCGGTGCAATGCCTGTCGATTTCGCACATCCAGTCACTCTGGTTCGGTCAAACGGTTGGCCCTTGGGCTCCTGCCACTGTGAGGCAGGTACACCACCGAATCGCGTACTGGCTCTATCCCAACCCACGTGACCTTTGGTAGGGGTCACCACTAGGAGAGGAGGCGCCATGCCAACTATTACTCTTCCCGACGGCAGTCAACGTTCTTTCGATCACCCGGTTTCCGTAGCCGAGGTCGCCGCGTCCATTGGCGCAGGCCTGGCCAAGGCCACCGTGGCCGGCAAGGTCAACGGTCAACTGGTCGATGCCAGTGACATCATTGATGCCGACGCGAGCCTGCAGATCATCACTCCCAAAGATCAGGAAGGCGTGGAGATCATTCGTCACTCCTGTGCGCACCTGGTAGGCCATGCGGTCAAACAGCTGTACCCGACCGCGAAAATGGTCATCGGGCCGGTGATTGATGACGGTTTTTATTACGATATCGCCTACGAACGCCCGTTCACCCCTGATGACCTGGCGGCCATCGAACAGCGCATGCTGCAGCTGATCGAAAAGGATTACGACGTCATCAAGAAGGTCACCCCGCGCGCCGAAGTGATCGAGGTCTTCAAGGCCCGTGGCGAAGACTACAAGCTGCGCCTGGTCGAGGACATGCCTGACGAAAAGGCCATGGGCCTTTACTACCACGAAGAATACGTCGACATGTGCCGCGGTCCGCACGTGCCGAACACCCGTTTTCTCAAGTCGTTCAAGCTGACCAAGCTGTCCGGTGCCTACTGGCGCGGCGATGCGAAGAACGAACAGCTGCAGCGTGTCTACGGCACTGCCTGGGCTGACAAGAAGCAACTGGCTGCCTACATCCAGCGTATTGAAGAAGCCGAAAAGCGCGACCACCGCAAGATCGGCAAGCGCCTGGGCCTGTTCCACACCCAGGAAGAAGCGCCGGGCATGGTGTTCTGGCACCCGAACGGCTGGACCCTGTACCAGGTGCTCGAGCAGTACATGCGCAAGACCCAGCGCGAAAACGGCTACTTGGAGATCAAGACTCCGCAGGTGGTGGATCGCTCCCTGTGGGAGAAGTCCGGGCACTGGGCCAACTACGCTGAAAACATGTTCACCACCGAGTCGGAAAGCCGCGACTACGCCATCAAGCCGATGAACTGCCCTTGCCACGTGCAGGTGTTCAACCAGGGTCTGAAGAGCTACCGCGAGTTGCCGATGCGTCTGGCCGAGTTCGGCGCCTGCCACCGCAACGAGCCGTCCGGTGCACTGCACGGCATCATGCGTGTGCGTGCCTTCACCCAGGACGACGCCCATATCTTCTGTACCGAAGAGCAGATGCAGGCCGAGTCCGCCGCGTTCATCAAACTGACCATGGACGTCTACGCCGATTTCGGCTTCAAGGACATCGAGATGAAGCTCTCGACCCGTCCTGAAAAGCGCGTCGGTTCCGATGATCTGTGGGATCGCGCAGAGTCCGCACTGGCTGCGGCACTGGACAGCGCAGGCCTGCCTTATGACCTGCAGCCGGGCGAGGGTGCGTTCTACGGTCCGAAAATCGAATTTTCTCTCAAGGATTGCTTGGGTCGCGTGTGGCAATGCGGTACATTGCAGCTCGATTTCAACCTGCCTATCCGTTTGGGCGCCGAATTCGTTTCGGAAGACAACGGGCGCAAGCATCCGGTCATGTTGCACCGTGCGATTCTCGGTTCTTTCGAGCGTTTCATCGGAATTCTGATCGAGCACTACGAAGGTGCATTCCCTGCGTGGCTGGCTCCAACTCAGGCAGTGATCATGAATATCACTGATAAACAGGCAGATTTTGCCCTTGAGGTGGAAAAAACACTGGCAGAAAGCGGATTTCGTGCCAAGTCCGACTTGAGAAATGAAAAGATCGGCTTTAAAATCCGCGAGCATACCTTGCTCAAGGTTCCCTATCTCCTCGTCATCGGAGACCGGGAAGTCGAAACGCAAACTGTCGCTGTGCGTACCCGTGAAGGCGCAGACCTCGGCTCGATGCCGGTCGCCCAGTTCTCGGAGTTCCTTGCACAAGCGGTTTCCCGGCGTGGTCGCCAAGATTCGGAGTAATTATTATTAAGCGTGAAATGAGACAAGATAAACGAGCTGCACCGAAGGCCCCGATCAACGAGAATATCTCGGCACGCGAGGTTCGGTTAATTGGCGCTGACGGCGAGCAGATTGGCATCGTCTCGATTGATGAAGCGCTTCGTATAGCTGAAGAAGCGAAGTTGGATCTGGTGGAAATCTCCGCAGACGCCCAGCCACCTGTCTGTAAGGTGATGGACTACGGCAAGCACCTCTTCGAGAAGAAGAAGCAGGCCAACGAAGCGAAGAAGAACCAGAAGCAGATTCAGATTAAAGAAATCAAGTTTCGTCCAGGGACGGAGGAAGGGGATTACCAGGTAAAACTACGCAACCTGGTACGTTTCCTGAGTGACGGGGACAGGGCCAAGATTTCCTTGAGATTTCGCGGTCGTGAGATGGCCCACCAGGAGCTGGGGATGGAACTGTTGAAGCGGGTTGAAGGTGACCTGCTCGAATACGGTTCGGTCGAACAGCATCCTAAGATGGAAGGACGCCAGCTGATTATGGTCATCGCCCCGAAAAGAAAGAAATAACCCCCAGGGCACGGCAGGCCTTGCGGTTATGTTTATCAACTGAATGCGGAGTATCCGAACATGCCAAAGATGAAGACCAAAAGTGGTGCAGCTAAGCGGTTTCTGAAAACCGCGAATGGCATCAAGCACAAGCACGCTTTCAAGAGCCACATCCTGACCAAAATGTCGACCAAGCGTAAGCGTCATCTGCGCGGAAGCAGCCTGCTGCATCCGTCCGACGTGGCAAAAGTCGAGCGCATGCTGCGCCTTCGTTAATTTTGATCAAAGATAGAGGAAGTTACTCATGGCTCGTGTAAAGCGTGGCGTCATTGCCCGTAAGCGTCACAAAAAAATTCTGAAACTTGCTAAAGGCTACTACGGCGCGCGTTCACGCGTATTCCGTGTTGCCAAGCAAGCGGTAATCAAGGCAGGCCAATACGCCTACCGCGACCGTCGTCAGAAAAAACGTCAGTTCCGCGCTCTGTGGATCGCTCGTATCAACGCTGGTGCTCGCATCAACGGCCTGTCTTACAGCCGTCTGATCGCTGGCCTGAAGAAAGCGTCGATCGAAATCGACCGTAAGGTTCTGGCTGATCTGGCAGTGAACGAAAAAGCGGCGTTTGCTGCGATTGTCGAGAAAGCTAAAGCCACTCTGGCCTAAGTCCCCGGCAATCACCGAGCCTTTCGGGGCCCGGTGTTAAACGTCATAGATAGGGGAAGAGCCTTGTAAGCTCTTCCCCTATTTCGTATCTGGAGTCTGTACATGGAAAACCTGGACGCGCTGGTCTCTCAAGCACTTGAGGCTGTGCAAAGCGCCGAAGATATCAATGCCCTGGAGCAAATCCGGGTCCACTACCTCGGCAAGAAAGGCGAGCTGACTCAGGTGATGAAGACCCTGGGCAATCTGCCGGCTGAAGAGCGTCCGCAGGTCGGCGCCCTGATCAACGTTGCCAAGGAGCGTGTCACAGAGGTTCTCAATGCGCGCAAGGCGTCGTTCGAGCAAGCGGATCTTGCCGCCAAGCTCGCCGCCGAGTCGATTGACGTGACCCTGCCTGGCCGCGGACAGACCACTGGCGGTCTGCACCCCGTCACCCGGACTCTGGAACGTATCGAACAGTTCTTCACTCACATCGGCTACGGCATCGCCGAAGGCCCTGAGGTCGAAGACGACTACCACAACTTCGAGGCGCTCAACATCCCAGGCCACCACCCGGCCCGGTCGATGCACGACACCTTCTATTTCAACGCCAACATGTTGCTGCGCACCCATACCTCGCCGGTACAGGTCCGCACCATGGAAGCGAACAAGCCGCCGATCCGCATCGTCTGCCCAGGCCGTGTGTACCGTAGCGACTCCGATATCACTCACTCCCCGATGTTCCACCAGGTCGAAGGCCTGCTGGTCGACCGCGATATCAATTTCGCCGACCTGAAGGGCACCATCGAGGAGTTCCTGCGCGTGTTCTTCGAAAAAGAACTGGCAGTGCGTTTCCGTCCTTCGTATTTCCCGTTCACCGAGCCATCGGCTGAAGTCGACATGGAATGCGTGATGTGCAGTGGCAAGGGCTGCCGCGTCTGCAAGCAGACCGGCTGGCTGGAAGTCATGGGCTGCGGCATGGTGCACCCGAACGTTCTGCGCATGTCCGGGATCGACCCGGAAGAGTTCCAGGGCTTTGCCTTCGGCATGGGCGCAGAACGCCTTGCCATGCTGCGTTACGGCGTCAACGACTTGCGCCTGTTCTTCGACAACGACCTGAGGTTCCTGGCGCAATTCCGCTAGGCCTCACGCACGTCACGAATAATCAGGAGAACAGAATGAAATTCAGCGAACAATGGTTGCGCGGCTGGGTCAGCCCGCAAGTTTCCCGAGACGAGCTGGTTGCTCGTCTGTCGATGGCAGGCCTTGAGGTCGATAGCGTGACCCCGGCAGCCGGTGCATTCACCGGCGTCGTCGTCGGCGAAGTATTGAGCACCGAGCAGCACCCGGACGCCGACAAGCTGCGCGTGTGCCAGGTCAGCAATGGTTCGGAAACCTTCCAGGTGGTGTGCGGCGCGCCGAACGTGCGCCCTGGCCTGAAGATCCCGTTCGCCATGATCGGTGCCGAACTGCCGGGCGACTTCAAGATCAAGAAAGCCAAGCTGCGCGGCGTCGAGTCCAACGGCATGCTCTGCTCCCAGGCTGAGCTGCAGGTGGGCGAGGGCAATGACGGCCTGATGGAGCTGCCTGCCGATGCGCCTGTCGGTCAGGACTTCCGCGCCTGGCTGGAACTGGACGATGTCAGCATCGAGGTCGACCTGACCCCGAACCGTGGCGATTGCCTGTCCGTGGCGGGTCTGGCCCGCGAAGTCGGTGCCCTGTACGACGCCGTGGTCACCCGCCCGCAAGTGGCTACGGTCCCTGCCGTGCATGATGAAGTGCGCTCGGTGGAAGTACTCGCCCCGGCTGCCTGCCCGCGCTATCTGGGCCGCGTCATCCGTAACGTCGACCTGTCGCGTCCGACCCCGCTGTGGATGGTCGAGCGCCTGCGTCGTTCCGAAGTGCGCAGCATCGATGCGGCCGTCGACATCACCAACTACGTGATGCTCGAGCTGGGTCAGCCTCTGCACGCCTTCGATCTCGCCGAAATCAACGGCGGCATCCGCGTGCGCATGGCCGAAGAGGGCGAGAAGCTGGTGCTGCTGGACGGTCAGGAAGTCAGCCTGCGTGCCGACACCCTGGTCATCGCTGACCATCAACGTGCGCTGGCCATCGCCGGTGTCATGGGCGGCGAGCACAGCGGCGTTAATACCGCGACCACTCGCGACATTTTCCTGGAAAGCGCTTTCTTCGACCAGATCGCGGTCGCTGGCAAGGCACGTTCCTACGGCCTGCACACCGACGCCTCGCACCGCTACGAGCGTGGCGTGGACTGGCAACTGGCCCGTGAAGCCATGGAGCGCGCCACTGGCCTGCTGCTGGAAATCACTGGCGGCGAAGCCGGCCCGATCATTGAAACCGTCAGCGAGCAGCACCTGCCTTCGATTGCCCCGGTCACCCTGCGTGCCGAGCGTATCGAGCAAATGCTGGGCATGAAGATGGAAGCTGCCGAAGTCGGGCGCCTGCTCACCGGCCTTGGCTTGAAAGTGTCTTCGCAGCCAGCGGGTGAGTGGCGCGTTGAAGTGCCAAGCCACCGCTTCGACATTTCCCTGGAAGTGGACCTGATCGAAGAACTGGCCCGCCTGTACGGCTACAACCGCCTGCCGGTTCGTTACCCTCAGGCTCGTCTGGCACCGCAAGCACGATCCGAATCGAAGGGCGATCTGCCAGCGCTGCGCCGCTTGCTGGTCGCGCGTGGCTATCAGGAAGCAATTACTTACAGTTTCATCGATCAGAAATGGTTCGAGCTGTTCAGCCCAGGCGTCGAGCCGTTGCTGCTGGCCAACCCTATCTCTGCTGATATGGCTGCCATGCGCTCGTCGCTGTGGCCGGGGCTGGTGAAGGCGCTGCAACACAACCTCAATCGCCAACAGGACCGCGTACGCCTGTTCGAAAGTGGCCTGCGTTTCGTCGGCCAACTGGAAGGTTTGAAACAAGAGCCTATGCTGGCAGGTGTGATCTGCGGCAGTCGCCTGCCGGAAGGCTGGGCGCAGGGTCGTGATGTCGTGGACTTCTTCGACGTCAAGGCTGACGTGGAAGCAGTGTTGGGCTTCAGTGGTGCACTGGATGATTTCCGTTTCGTACCGGGCAAACATCCAGCCTTGCATCCGGGCCAGACCGCCCTTATTCAGCGTGATGGCCGCGAAGTTGGCTACATCGGCGCGCTGCACCCTGAGCTGGCCAAGACCTTGGGTCTGGACCGCCCGGTGTTCGTGTTCGAGCTGGTTCTGGCTGATGTGGTGGAGGGCCGCTTGCCTGAATTCCACGAACTGTCGCGCTTCCCGGAAGTGCGTCGGGACCTGGCTTTGCTGGCTGATCGCGAGGTTGCGGCCACTGCGGTACTGGACGTAATCCGTGAAAATGCAGGGGAATGGCTGACAGACCTCAGGCTATTTGATGTTTATCAGGGTAAAGGTATTGATCCGCATAGAAAAAGCCTTGCGGTCGGCTTGACCTGGCAACATCCATCGCGCACTCTTACTGACGATGAGGTAAACGCTTCGACGCAGCAAATTCTCACCTCGCTTGAGGAAAGGTTAAACGCCACGTTAAGGAAGTAGCGTATGGGGGCTCTGACGAAAGCTGAGATGGCCGAACGTCTGTACGAAGAGCTAGGCCTGAATAAACGAGAAGCCAAGGAACTGGTTGAGCTGTTCTTTGAGGAAATCAGGCACGCTCTGGAAGATAACGAGCAGGTCAAATTGTCCGGATTCGGCAACTTTGACCTGCGAGATAAACGCCAGCGACCGGGTCGAAATCCCAAGACAGGGGAAGAAATTCCGATTACAGCTCGCCGTGTGGTCACCTTTCGCCCAGGGCAGAAATTGAAGGCCCGAGTTGAGGCATATGCTGGAACCAAGTCATAACGACGAGCTACCGCCTATTCCCGGCAAACGCTACTTCACCATTGGTGAGGTCAGCGAGCTCTGCGCGGTAAAACCGCACGTTCTGCGTTATTGGGAACAGGAATTTCCTCAGCTCAACCCGGTCAAGCGCCGCGGAAACCGCCGGTATTATCAGCGTCAGGATGTACTGATGATCCGGCAGATCCGCGCGCTGCTTTATGATCAGGGCTTCACCATCGGCGGGGCGCGCTTGCGCCTCTCCAGCGATGAGGTCAAGGACGATTCCCTGCAATACAAGCAGCTGATCCGACAGATGATTGTCGAGCTGGAAGATGTTCTGGTAGTACTGCGTAAGTAGGACAGGTCCATCAAATACTTCCATCTTTCAAAAGCTTAGGGTATATTCCTCGACGCTTTCACAAGAAGCGAAAACAGATACACGCCTAGTCGGGGCGTAGCGCAGTCCGGTAGCGCACTAGCATGGGGTGCTAGGGGTCGAGTGTTCGAATCACTCCGTCCCGACCATATTATTCAATGACTTAGCCCAATCTTCTCAGGTTGGGCTTTTTCATGGGCTTTTTTGAGTGATTTCAAAAATCCCGCTTTTCCCGCAATAAATTCCTCTCATCGGCAAGATTCCATACCTTGAGTAGCCTACGCTTATCGCGTCTCCCATAAATCAGGGCGCCATATGCCGTGCACCCGCCATCCAACACACTTGGAAAACCGGACAAGACCATGAGCGAAAGTACAGAAAAATCACTCAAAATGGCTTTAAAGGCAATCATGGCTGCGGCTCAAGACCAAGGCTTGGACCTTGACGCTTTGCGCGAGGCCGCTATCGAGTCGATGCTCAATGATATCGTGTACGACTCGGATGACGTCGCGCGTGCGGTCATCGCAATCGAAGTGGCGGCTGATGCAGTCGCGTCCCCTTCGCCCTTGGTTTGATCTGTCTGCTCTCAGGCGTGGGCGAATCTGGCCACTGACTATTCGTGAATTTACGCATGGAACGAAGTCCGTGAACCCTTGGTCAACCGATTTCAAGGGCCTAACTCGGTGCATGCCATGACTCAGATGCTCAATAACGTCGCTGAAACTCTGAACGAAGACCTCTATCAGAAGACTCGTGCGCAATTGAATACTTTTCTCGATGAAACCAATGCGTTACTAGCCGCAGGTGATGCATTGCAGGAAGACAGGACGGCGCTGGCGCGAGAACGGTTGGCAGCTTTTCTTGCAGGCACTTCGACGCCAGAGTTGCGGATCGCTGCGCAGCCGCCCTTGACGAGGGTGATGGAGGATACGCGCAAATTCGTCAAGGCAAATCCCTGGGCCGCGGTGGGTGCGGCGGCGGGGGTGGGGCTGATTCTGAGCCTGCTGTTGATTCGCGGTTCGCGTTGAAGGTATACGAGCGTGAAAGGTGCGCGCGGTATTGCAACGATGCGCAGACTGGCGGGGGGAGGTTTCGCGCCGGCGTGGTCTGTCATGCCGGTGGCAGTGCCTGGCCGCAGGTGGCAGGGTCGTCAGCCTGTCGTGATTCTGAACAAGGGCAGCGGGGCCGGTCTGGTGCCGGGCCTGAGTGTGCTTAGAGTTTGTAGGGGGCCAGGCATGAATGTCGACGAGGATGCTGTCCGTCAACTCGCGCAGCTGATCTGGGAAACCGAGGGGCAGCCTCAGGGGCAGGAAGCCAGGCATTGGGAAATGGCGACGAAGCTGGCAGAGTCAGCCGCCATGGCGCCAGTGCGCGCCCACAAGGGGCACAAGCTGGATACGCTGTTTCCGTCGCCCAAGGACAAGCCGGGGTCTAACTAGCGAGTGGATGCGTCAGGCGTCGACTGTCTGCAATTGCGCAAGCAGCGTGCGGGCAAATCCTTCCGATGCGATGAAGTCCATGGCCTGTCGCAATTTGAGCGTCTCCTGGACGCCGAAGGTTTGGTCGAAAATCTGGGATACCCGCTCCGATACCCTGCGCGCCTGCTCATATTTGTTCTGGCCGGCGGGGGTCAGAAGTACGCGTCGGCAGCGCCGATCGTTGCCGTCCACCTGCAGTTCCACGAGCCCGTCGCGTACCAGCGGCTTGAGTGTGTGCCCCAAGGCCGAGAGGTCCATGACCAGTGCCTGGGCCAGTTCGCGCATCTTTGGCTGGCCACTTCGTGCGATCTGCGACAGCAATGAGTACTGAGTGGCCTTCAGGCCGCATTCCACGAAGGCTTCATCGTAAATTTGCCCCAAGCGACGTGACGCCCGACGTACCGAGCCGTTGGCACAACTGCTGGGCAACAGGGCGAAGTCTGAACAGGATGTCGCGCTTTTCAAAGCTGGTTACTCGCAGGGGCATGGATAGGCGCGATTATGCCTGCACGTTTGGTGCCGACAAGGTTTTTTGGTCAGATGGGCCACTGCCCAACCCTGCGACCGTTGCAGCACGGCCGGGCGGCGCTCTGCTTGCCGGCGAGGCGTCCTGAAGATCGCTGACGCCGGCAAGCCGGACTGCTACGGGATTGAGGTCAGGCCGGCGGCCATCTTCGCGGCCAGCATCGCTTTCACGTCGGGCCACTCGTCATCGATAATGCTGAAACGCACCGAATTGCGCTTGCGCCCGTCGGGCATGATGCGTTCATGACGCACGATGCCTTCCTGTCTGGCGCCGATGCGCAGGATGGCGGCGCGGGACTTCTCGTTGAGTTCATCGGTGGTGAATTGCACGCGCACGCATTGCATCACTTCGAATGCATACTCCAGCAGCAGCGACTTCATTTCGGTGTTCACACCTGAGCGTTGCACCGACTGGCCAAGCCAGGTGTGGCCGATTTCCAGCTTGCGGTTCTTGCGGTCGATCTTCCAGAAACGGGTACTGCCCACGACGTGGCCTGTGTCCTTGCGGACAATCACGAACGGCATGACAGTGCCGGCCTGGCGTCCGGCCAGTGCCGTGGCGATGTAGCCATCGACAGTCTCGGGACCGGGAATGACCGTGACTTTCATATTCCACAGCTCGCCGTCGCTTGCCGCCTGCACCAGCTCAGCGGCGTGGGAAGCCTGCAACGGGCGCAACTCGACTGCCCGCCCGCTCAAAATAACCTGTTCGCTTTCCATCACCTGACTACTCACCCGTGATTATCCCTTTGGCTTGGCGTCTGGCAGCGCTGCGCCCTTGGGCCACAGCATCCAGATCTGGCCTTGTTGCTTCATGTTGCCAGCCAGTTCGCCGGCCGCATCTCCCGTGCCCCAGAACATGTCGGCACGCACTTCCCCGGCGATGGCGCCGCCGGTGTCTTGAGCGGCGACCGGGCGCACCAGCGGTGTGCCATCGGGGCGGGTCGAAGACAGCCACAGCAGGCTGCCCAGCGGAATCACCTTGCGGTCGATGGCCACGCTGTAGCCCGCCGTCAGTGGCACGTTCAGCGAGCCGCGTGGCCCTTCGTTGCTGTCCGGGCGCAGGGTGAAGAACACGTAGCTGGGGTTGCTGCCGAGCAATTCATGGACGCGCTCAGGGTGGGCGATGGCCCAGTCGCGGATGCGGCCCATGGACACTTCGTCTTTGGTCAACTGGCCCTGTTCCACCAGCCAGCGGCCCACCGGTTTGTACGGGTGGCCGTTCTGGTCGGCGTAGGCGATACGCAGTTGGCGGCCGTTCTCCAGCTGCACTCGGCCCGATCCCTGGATCTGCAGGAATTGCAGGTCGATGGGGTTTTCCAGCCAGGCGAGGACCGGCGCGTTGACGCCTTTTTCGCCGATGGTCGCGGCGTCGTCATAAGGACGCAGGATGCGGCCATCCAGACGGCCACGCAGACGTTTACCCTTTAGTTCGGGGTAGATGCTGTCCAGATTGACGATAATCAGATCATCCGGCACACCGTAGATCGCCACCGGGTGTGCGTCGTTGTGCTGCTCGCTGCCTTTGTAGATCGGCTCGTAGTAGCCGGTGATCAAGCCGTTGGCCCCGTGCTCCGACGAGCGCAGGCTGTAGACCTGCAGCTGGTTCTTGAGGAAGTCGCGCACCGCCGCAGGGTTGGCCGGCACTTGTGCAGCCAGGGCGCAGGTCGGGCCCCATATCGGGTCTTTGGCCAGGCGCTTGCAGGCCGAGAACCAACTGTTGTACCCGGCCATCAGGTCCTGATCGCTCACGGCAGGCAGTTTGTCCCACTCGATGCTCACGTAGGTCGTGGCTTCGGACGGTTTGGTCTTGGGCGCACCACCGTCACAGGCGGCGAGCAGGGCGATCAGCGGGGCGAGGCAAAACAGAAAGCGGCGCCAGTGCAGGCTTGGGGTCATCACGCGGGGTGTTTCCTGAAAACAAGTGAAGTCGGCTAGCTTGGTGAAAGGCGAGGGCGGCGTCAAATCGGCGAACGGTTTTTCGGGCCTGATGCTTGGCGGGCGCGAGCCAATTGCAGGCCAATTTAACTCGACATCGCACTTTTTGCCGGTTTGCCGCTCTATGCATGGCCGGGACGCCGCGAGCCGCGGGGCGTCCAGATTGTTGATACTTGTGATAGATGGCCTCTGATTCTTCCCATATTCGAGTGCGCCGACGCGGCCGCGCCCTGCTGACGGTGTGCCTTGTGACGCTCTGCGCCGCGGGTTGCACACGCCAGGACGGCCGCGACATGGCGACCCAGTTCAGCGAAACCAAACCCCAGGAATTCTTCCAGACCAGTGTCGATCGCATGGCGACCCTTGCGATGCACGACAATCTGGAAAGTTTGTATCTTTTGATGAACAAGCTCTATCTGCGCAATCCCGCCGAGTGGCGCAAATCTGGATTTGTCGATGCGCGCTCAGCCGAACGCAATGTCCGTAACGCCATCGAGCAGCGTACACCGCTGGCGCAGTTGGGTAATCGTCGGGATCTGGCAGCCTTGAGCTATGCCCTGAGCCCGGAATTTCTCGGGGATCGGGTTGGCGCGTTCATTTACTCCATCGGCAGCATGCTGGTCACCGCCCATGGCGGGCGCACTGAGTTTTTCATGACCGATCAGATCAGTCCCACGTTTGTCAGCAACGCAGCGCGCAACATCGAGAAGGCCACCTGGCTGTTAAGCCAGCGGCAGAATGCCAATGGCGAGCTGATGCTGTTTTCCAACGAGATTTCAGAGGAGGGCAGCAATCTGAGTTTTGCCACCGAGTTCGGCAAGATCGTGGCGCGGCTGGATTTGCTGGCGCAGATGCTGGATGAGCGTTATCGCAGGATCGGGCTCAATTATGCCCAGAGCCTGTTGTTTCTGAATTTTTTGCCGGTGCAGTGAGGCGTAAATATGTGGCGCATTTCAAAGACGCCGACGCCGGCAAGCCGGACTGCTACGGTGCGGGGGATGGCCGCATATCTAACGGGCGCTTCAGCCCCGTAGCAGCCGGGCTTGCCCGCGGGGGGATTTGAAGGACGCCGACGCCGGCGAGCCGGACTGCTACATAGGCAAGTGCTAGTAAGAATCACCCCGAATATACTCTTCCATCTTCTGGATCAACCTGGCCTGTTCGGCGATGGCCGCCTTGACCAGGTCGCCGATGGAGAGCAGGCCTACCAGCCGCCCGTCTTCGACCACCGGCAAATGCCGCAGGCGACCGTCGGTCATGATGTTCATGCACTGGTCGATCTTGTGCTGGGGGCCCACCGTCTTCACCTCGTGGGTCATGATTTCACTGATGGGCGTGCCTACCGACGCACGTCCCGCCAGTTCCATCTTGCGGGCGTAGTCGCGCTCGCTGACGATCCCCACCACCTTGCCGCCCTGTACTACCGGTACGGCGCCAATGTTCATTTCGGCCATCAATTTGATCGCGTCGATAACCATCTGGTCCGGTCTGACGGTATGAACTTCACCGTGGTGTTTGTCTTTCAACTTCAGTAGTTCGGCTACGGTCGTCATGCTGGCCTCTCCGGCGCTTATAGGTGAACACAGCCCCGGGAGTCGGGCCGTCCCTAAAGAATCGTTGAGAGAAGGCATTCCGGCAAGTTTGGATGCGGCACGCATTGTGCGAAAAACGTCAGTTAGCGCTGTTTGTCACACTTTACCCCGTGGCCAGGGCTTCAAGGCCGGGGGCGACGTGGTCGGGAAACCACCGATTCGATGTTCTTGCGCCCGATCAACAAGGGACTTTTGGCCTTGCGCGATTGCGGCATGTCGGCCAACCATTTGAACATTACCAGGCAATCGACCAGTCCGAGGCGGGCGTGGCGATAGGCGCGGGGCAGGCGCCCGACGGTTTCGAAACCCAGTTTGTGCCACAGGGCCACCGCGACTTCGTTGGTCGCGACCACCGAGTTGAATTGCATGGCGCTGAAACCGCTGTCCAGGGCCAGTTGCTGGGAGTGTTCGCACATCTGGCGAGCCACCCCGCGGCCACGGGCCTCGGGGGTGACCATGTAGCCGCAGTTGCTGACGTGGCTGCCAGGCCCTGCGGCATTGGCCTTGAGGTAGTAGCTGCCCAGCAGCACGCCGTCGTCTTCGGCGATCAGGGTGTGCAGGGGGTACTCAAGCCACAGGTGCAGGGCTTGCTCGTAGGTGAGGTCGGGATCGTAGGCGTAGGTTTCCTGCGCCTTGATAACGGCCTGGAAGGTGGGCCAGAAGCGTTTGAAGTCTTCGGGCGTCATGGGGCGGATGTGGATCATTAAGCGTCCGGAATCAGTGAGATTGATGCAAGCCCTGTAGGAGTGAGCTTGCTCGCGATGGCGTCGGCCTGGATGTCATTGTGTTGAATGACAAATCCTGATCGCGAGCAAGCTCATTCCTACAGGTTGGGGATCCGTCAGGAAACCACTCGATAGCACGGCACATACGCCGCGCCGCCTGGCAATTTCATCCGGTGCTGCTCGACGAACGACTGCAGCAGGCGGTCCAGCGGTTGCATGACCTCGGCGTCGCCATTGATCTCGTACGGGCCGTGTTCCTCGATCAGGCGGATGCCCTTGTCCTTGACGTTGCCGGCTACGATGCCGGAGAACGCCCGGCGCAGGTTGGCCGCCAGTTCGTGGGGCGGCAGGCTGCGGCTCAGTTGCAGGCTGGCCATGTTGGCGTGAGTCGGATCGAACGGCCGCTGGAAGCTTTCCTCGATCTTGAGCAGCCAGTTGAAGTGAAACGCATCGGCACGTTCGCGACGGAACTGGCGCACGGCGGCCAGGCCTTCGGTCATCTGCCGGGCGACTTCGGCCGGATCGTCGATGATGATCTGGTAATGCTTGTGCGCTTCCTCGCCCAGTGTGGCGCTGACGAACGCGTGCAACTGCTCCAGGTAGCTGGCCGCGCTGCGCGGGCCGGTCAGGATCACCGGGAACGGCAGCCCGGCGTTGTCCGGGTGCATCAGAATGCCCAGCAGGTAGAGGAACTCTTCAGCGGTACCGGCACCGCCCGGGAAGATGATGATGCCGTGGCCGACCCGCACGAAGGCTTCCAGGCGCTTCTCGATGTCCGGCAGGATCACCAGTTCGTTGACGATGGGGTTTGGCGCTTCGGCGGCGATGATGCCGGGTTCGGTCAGCCCCAGGTAACGGCCACCGTGGATGCGTTGCTTGGCGTGGGCAATGGTCGCGCCCTTCATCGGGCCCTTCATCACGCCCGGGCCGCAGCCGGTGCAGATGTCCAGTTTGCGCAGGCCCAGTTCGTGGCCAACTTTCTTGGTGTATTTGTACTCGTCGGTGTTGATCGAGTGGCCGCCCCAGCACACCACCATTTTCGGCTCGACGCCGGCGCGCAGGGTGCGGGCGTTGCGCAGCAAGTGGAAAACGTAATCGGTGATGCCCTGGGAATTGCTCAGGTCGATGCGCTGGCTGTCCAGCTCGCTCTCGGTGTAGACGATGTCACGCAGGGCGCTGAAGAGCATTTCCCGGGTGCTGGCGATCATTTCACCGTCGACGAAGGCGTCGGCCGGGGCGTTCAGCAGTTCAAGGCGCACGCCGCGGTCCTGCTGGTGAATACGGACTTCGAAGTCCTTGTAGGCTTCGAGAATGGTTTTAGCGTTATCGACATGGGCGCCGGTATTGAGGATGGCCAGGGCGCACTGGCGGAAGAGGCCGTAGATGCTGCCCGAGCCTGCGGCACTGAGCTGTTGGACTTCACGTTGCGACAGAGTCTCCAGGCTACCTTTGGGGCTGACTTGAGCGTTGATTACATTTCTTGGAGCCATTCTGAATTCCTTGAAAGCGATGCCGGTCATCCGATGTCGGGGGCAGGCATTGGAACAGTGAGCGAGTTCGCGCTCACCCTTGCAGCCATTTTTTACATTGCTCGGTCAGGAAAGCAAACGTTGTGAGTGAAATCCCCGTTCGGTCAGCGGATTTTTGATTTTCCGGCCCGCCCCGGTATGCTGCACGTCGACGTCCAGACGCCTGCGGCAACCTCGATACGATGTTTCTTAATTCATGATTTTCAATTTCGCGATATTCCTGGCCACTCTCAGCGCCATGGAGGGTGTCGGCTTTCTTGCGCACAAGTACATCATGCATGGCGTGGGTTGGTTCCTGCATCGCTCGCACCATGAAGAACAGCTGGGCGCCTTCGAAACCAATGACATCTACCTGCTGGTACTGGGCCTGGTGGCGGTGGGGCTGATCGTGCTCGGCAACAGCGGCCACGACCCGCTGCAGTGGGTAGGCGCGGGCGTGGCGGCCTTCGGACTGATCTACATTCTGGTGCATGACGGCATGGTCCATCGCCATTGGCCGACGCGGCCCAGGCCGCGCAATCGCTACCTGCGCAGGCTGTACCAGGCGCATCTGATGCACCATGCGGTCAAGGGCCGGCGCAACAGCGTGTCGTTCGGTTTCCTGTATGCGCCACCGGTGGCAACCCTGCAAAAGCAGTTGCGCGAAATGAAACGCCCGCGCTCGTCTGATGCCGCTCCCGGGGCGCGAATCGACCTTGGCAGCGCATCCCCTCTTTCCAGTCTCGATCAAGTCCCGTAGAACAGTGTGTTCGGGCTGGCTGACGGCTTTGTCGGCCAGCGTTCTGGGCATTTCATGTCTATCGGGAGAGCCTCGTGAATCAAGCAATCGCATCTGCCTCAAGCAAGACCATCACTTACCAGCGCCCGGACGGCAAGGAGGTCAGCGGCTATCTGGCCAGCCCCGCGAAACCCGAAGGCGCACCCGCCATCGTGGTGATTCAGGAGTGGTGGGGCCTCAATGACCAGATTCGTGGCGTGGCCGATCGCCTGGCGGCTTCGGGCTACCTGGCCCTGGTGCCGGACCTGTATCGCGGCGAGATGACCGTCGAGGAAGAAGAAGCCCATCACCTGATGAGCAAACTTGACTTCGCTGACGCGGCCACCCAGGACATTCGCGGCGCCGTGCAGTACCTCAAGGGCCACACGCAGAACGTCGGCGTCACCGGCTTCTGCATGGGCGGCGCCTTGACCTTGCTTGCGTTGAATTTCATTCCCGAATTGACGGCAGGCGTGGTGTTCTACGGCATGCCGCCGCTCGAATACCTCGATCCCAAGGCGATCAAGGTGCCGGTTCAGGCGCACTGGGCGACCCAGGACGAATTCTTCCCCGCAGAGAACGTCGACAAGCTCGAAGAGAAACTCAGCGAAGGCGGGGTGGACATCGAGTTCCATCGCTACCTCGCGCACCATGCCTTCGCCAACGAGACCGCCGTCGGTACCGGGCGCATTCCCGGCACCCAGTACGACCCGGTCTGGGCGCAACTGGCGTGGGACAGGGCGCTGACGTTCTTTGGCCGTACGCTCTGGAAGTAAGCTGCAGCGTCGCCTGTAAGATTTTTCGCGAATGAATTCGCTCCCACAGAAGCACTCGCGCCTGACCCTGTGGGAGCGAATTCATTCGCGATAGCGGTTGTGCAGGCGACAGCGTTTCGTTGCCGAATGTATCGGATTGAAATATATTGCGAACCATTATCATTTGGCCGCAGCATTCATCATGTCCGTCCCTCTTTCTTCTTCCAACGACCAGCAGGGCGTCGCTGCGCTTTATGGTGCGCATCACGGCTGGCTGGTGAACTGGCTGCGTGGCCGTCTGGGGTGTTCGCATCAGGCAGCGGACATGGCCCAGGACACCTTCATGCGGGTGCTGTTGGCCGAGCGTAAGGCGTCGGTGACCAGCGAGCTGATCGAGCCTCGGCATTTTCTGGTGACCATCGCCAAGCGGGTGATGGTCGACAGCTTCCGGCGTACGTCGGTGGAGCAGGCCTATCTGCAGGTGCTGGCCGAACAGCCTGAACATTTTGTGGTTTCCCCCGAACAGCGGCTGATCCTGCTGGAAACCCTGCACGCGCTGGACGCCATGCTCAGTGGCCTCGGCAGCCGGGTGAAGGAAGCGTTCCTGCTCTCGCAATTGCAAGGGCTGGGGTACAAGGAAATCGCTGCGCAGATGGGCGTGTCGGTCAGCTCGATCACCAAGTACATCGCTCGCGCGACCGAGCATTGCCTGTTGTTCGCGCTGGAGCACGGTCAGTGAGTTCTCCCGAACATCAGGCATTGAGCCTTGCCGCCCACTGGTTCGCCAGGTTGGGAGGGGCGCCGGGCGATGCAGTCTTGCAGCGTCAGTGGCAAGCCTGGCACGACGAAAATCCGCTGCATCAATGGGCCTGGCAGCGAGTCGGCCTGTTGCAGACCCAACTGGGCAATGCCAAGGGCGCGCTGGGTTATCAGGTGCTGGAGCGGGCAGGGCGCGGCGTTGCGGTGTCCGGCCGACGTGGGTTGCTCAAGGGCTTGGTGCTCGGTATTGGAGTCGGCGCGCTGGGTTGGGCAGGCTATCGCCAGGCACCCGTGCTGCTGGCCGATCTGCGCACCGGCACTGGCGAGCGCCTGACCCACACCCTCGATGACGGCACGACGCTGGTGCTCAACACCGCCAGCGCCGTAGACATCGCCTACACCGCACAGACCCGCCTGGTCGTGCTCCGCGCCGGGGAGATTTTCATCGCCACCGCCAAGGACCCGCGGCCCTTCATGGTTCGCAGCGTACAAGGCGCGATGCAGGCACTGGGCACGCGCTTCAGCGTCAGGCAGCAGGACGGTTTCACTCAATTGGGGGTGTTCGAGCACGCAGTTGCCGTTCGCCCGCAGGCCGGTGAGAGCGTCGTCATCCCCAGCGGTCAGGCCGTCAGCTTCAATTCCCAGGCGCTGTTCGACCAGCACCCGCTGGATCCCTCTGCCGACGCCTGGATCAACGGCCGGCTGGTCATCGATGGCTGGCGCCTGGACCGTCTGATCGGCGAATTGCAGCGCTACCGCAGCGGGTATCTGGGCTGTGCGCCCGAGGTCGGCCACCTGCGCGTTTCGGGCTCTTATCCGTTGGATGACATCGACTTGGCCCTGTCGGCCATCGCCCGTTCCTTGCCGGTGAAGGTCGAGCGGCGCACCGATTGGTGGGTCCGTCTGACTGCAAAAAACATCCCTGCATAGAAATTTTTATTTCGTTTCGCATTCGCATTGTCGATTTGCGCAAGCTCGCGCGACTCCTTGTGAGAAACCCTTACAACGCCCCTCAAGCGGGCCTCAGGAGAGAGCATGCGTAACCCGAACAAGCCGGCTGCAAACCTTCGTGCATTCAAGCCCAAAAACACGCTGAAACTCGCGGTGCTCGGGGCTTCGCTTGCCTGGCTGGAACCGGTCTTGTTGGGCGGGGCCTACGCGCAGGCGGCGAGCGTGCAGAAAAGCTACGCCATCGCACCGGGCCCACTGGGGGCGGTGCTGGGCCGTTTCGCCAATGAGGCCGGCATCGTGCTGTCATTCCAGGCGGGGCTGACTGATGGCAAACAGAGCGCGGGTCTCAATGGCAGCTACAGCGTCGAGCAGGGGTTCGCCGCGCTGCTGGCAGGTTCGGACCTGATTGCAGCCCCCGGTGCTCAAGGCGTCTACGTGTTGTACCGCACTGAGAAGTCGTCGGCCATGCAGCTGGGCGCGACCAGCGTGGTGGGTACCGGGATCGACGAAACCACTGAATACAGCGGCACCTACACGCCGCGCCAGACCAGCACCGCGACCAAGATGGGCCTGTCCCTGCGGGAGACGCCGCAGTCGGTCACCGTGATTCCGCGTCAGGTCATGACCGACCACCATCTGGCCTCGCTGGACGATGTGGTCAAGTTCACTCCGGGCCTGTCCAGCAACCACCGCGACAGTGACCGCTACACCTTTTATTCACGCGGCTTCCAGATCCAGAACTTCGAGTACGACGGCATTCCTTCGCAGATCGTCAACGAGTCCCAGCAGTTCACCAGCACCCTGGCTGACATGGCGATCTATGACCGTGTGGAAGTGGTGCGCGGCGCCACCGGCCTGCTCAGCGGCGCGGGCACCCCCTCGGCCACGCTGAACCTGGTACGCAAGCGTCCCACCGACGATTTCCAGGGGTATGTGTACGGCGAGGCGGGGGCGTGGGACAAGTACCGTGCAGAGGCCGACGTATCCGGGCCCTTGACTGAAAGCGGCAACATTCGCGGGCGGCTGGTCAGCGCTTATGAAACCTCGCGATCCTTCGTCGACTGGTACAGCACGGAAAAACGCGTGATGTACGGCGCGGTGGACGTGGACCTGAGCGAGGACACCTGGCTGCGGTTCAGCCTGGACTATCAGAACAACGATTCGGACGGGGTCAGCTTCGGCCACATCCCGCTGTTCAACAGCAATGGAACAGCGACCCATTTCTCCCGCTCGTTCAACCGGCGCCAAGTGGAGTTACCTGGACAACAGCCACTACAACTTCAGCACCGTACTTGAGCGCAAACTGGCCAACGACTGGACCCTGAAAGCCGCCTACAGCCATCAGTACGCCTACCGTCACGGGGTGGTCGGGTCGGCCAGTTCAGGCACTCCTGAGTTCGAGACCGGCACCGGGGTGTCGATGTTCGTCAACCGCCTGGACAGTTATCAGACCCAGGACAATGCCGACCTCTACGTCACCGGGCCGTTCCAGTTGGGCGGGCGCGAGCACGAACTGGTGTTCGGTGCCAACGTCGCCTACACGCACCTCAACTTCCCGACCTACGAGCGTGCCATGCCTTCGGTCGACAATATCTACCAGTACGACGGCAACCCCGGCGGCAAGCCGCATCTGGGCAAGACCGAAGAAAACCTCAGCCGCCTGAGCCAGAACGGCGTCTACGGTGCCTTGCGCTTGAAGCCTACGGATTCGCTGTCGATCATCCTCGGCACGCGAGTCAGTTCCTGGAACGAACGTGACGACAGCAGCGACGATTTGACCGGCGAAGTCACCGGCCGCGACCGCACCAAAAAGACCGGCGTGGTGACGCCCTATGCCGGGGTGATCTACGACCTCAACGAGACGTACTCGGTGTACGCCAGCTACACCAGCATCTTCCTGCCGCAGACCTTCTACAAGACCGCCGGCGGCACGTCGCTGGAGCCGCTTGAAGGTGACAACTACGAGATCGGCCTGAAGGGTGAGTTCCTCGATGGCGCGCTCAATGCCAGCGTCGCGCTGTTCGAAGTCAAACAGAAAAACACCCCGCAACTGGTGGACGACAGCGGCCCGCAGGAAATCTACCGGGCCATCAGCGGCACCACCACGCGCGGTATCGAGACTGAAATCTCGGGTGAAATCCTGCCGGGCTGGAACATCATCGGCGGCTACACCTACCGCGAGTCCCACGACACGGACGACAACCGGGTCGAGACCAACCAGCCGATGAACCTGTTCAAGCTGGGGACCACCTACCGCTTGCCGGGCGAGCTGAACAAGCTGACCGTGGGCGGCAACATGACCTGGCAGAGCGATATCTACGCGGTCAACGAGGACTTCAACACCAAGGCCCATCAGCGTCCCTACGGTGTGGTGGGGCTGCTGGCCAACTACAAGGTGGACGAGCACCTGAGCCTGGGGCTGAACGTCAACAACCTGTTCGACAAGAAGTATTACGACGGGCTGGGCACGTTCAACTCCGGCAGCTACGGCGAGCCGCGCAATGCGGTGGTCAATGCGCGCTGGCAGTTCTGATCACATTCGGTGCTGTGGCGGGACCGAGTAGGTGCCCACCACATGCGCCACTGCGTCCGGCAGGCCTTCGGAGTAGAGCGAAACTTCGCCGATGGCCAGGGTCCTGCCGACCTTCATCAGTTGACACTCGGCAATGATCCGCCGCCCGGCCTCGGGTTTGCGCAGGAAGTTGATGGTCAGGCTGGTGGTCACGGTCAGCGGCACGATGCCGATCACGCCAAGTACCGCGACGTAGAGCGCGACATCGGCGACCGCCATCAGCGTCGGCCCCGACACCGTGCCGCCTGGGCGCAGGTCCGAATGCTCGACCACTTGGGAAATGGTCGCCCGCTGATCCCCAACGGCCTCGACCACAATCCGCGTCTGCGGAAATTCCCGGGCGATAAACGCCGCGATTTCTTCTTTGCTCGCCATCGTGTGCTCCTGCCTGTGCCGATGGGCAAGAGTTGATGAGGCTGGGGCAGTTGTCAACGAAGCAGTTCAACGCCGACCCTCGACGGATCTTCATCGTCAGGAACATCTTTCGCGAATGAATTCGCTCCCACAGAAGATTCCGCGCCTGACCACAAACGCAATGCGCCACCGACCCTGTGGGAGCGAATTCATTCGCGAAAAATCGATCAGCGGATGGAGATACACTGGGCGCGCTCCTACACAGTGTGTCCGGGTGCTGAGCGGCGTTGGGGCGGATTGCGATACATCCTGATAAACACGTTTGCGGTCGGTTGCAGCTTGAGCCGCTTTTTTAGAGCCCTCACTGCATGCAAAGAGTGGCATGGATGTCCAAATCACCACATTCTCGCAGCCTTCGGTCCGGGCGAGTGTCAGAGCAGGGAAGGGTCTATCTGGTGACGTTCACGACGGAAAATCGAAGAACACTTTTTTCAAACTTTTGTCTGGGCCGACTTGTGGTAAAGGAGCTGCGTCAGGCTCAATCCCAAAGGCTTGCTACGTCCCTCGTATGGGTGGTGATGCCGGACCACGTTCATTGGTTGTTGGAACTGAAACTCGGCTCGCTTGATCGGCTGGTGAAGCAGGTCAAAGCCAGGAGTGCAATCTCCATCAATCGGGCGATTGATTGCCAGGGACGGATATGGCAGCAGGGTTTTCATGATCGGGCCATGCGTTACGACGAGGACCTGGTCGCAGCCGCCAGGTATATCGTACTGAACCCGGTCAGGGCGGGAGTTGTGAAGCGGTGCGGGGAGTATTCACTTTGGGACGCAGTCTGGGTATGAAAAATGTCGGCTTTACTGGGCGGCATTACAACGAGTCTGCAGTGAAGCCGATGCATTTTTAGCATCTGGAGGATTTTCGCGAATGAATTCGCTCCCACAGGTTTCGGTGGTGGATCGGGTTGGCGTCGGGCGCGGAATTTTCTGTGGGAGCGAATTCATTCGCGATGGGCGGGCCATTCGACAGGGCCCTTTGGGCGGATTTCGGCTAGCCTTGCCCTACATTTCGCGGGGGTGAGGGAGCAGGGCGCGCATGCACGAGCTGGTCATCGGTATCGATCTTTCCACCACCACCTGCAAGGCCATTGCCTGGGATGCGCGAGGCGTGCTGATCGCCCAGGGGCGGGCGCCGTTGACGTTGTCGCGTCCGGCACCCAATGCCTACGAGCAGGACCCCGAGCACTGGTGGTTCGCCACGCAGCAGGCGGTGAAATCCTTGCTCTCCCAAATCGAAGGCCGCTCCATCGCGGCGGTCGCGGTGGTCAACCAGCGCGAAACCGTGGCGGTCACCGACGCCCGTGACCAACTGCTGCGCCCGGCGATGCTCTGGCTCGACGAGCGCCGCAAGGATGAGGTATCAGCGCTGTGCCAACGGGTCGGCCACGAGCGCCTGCACAGCATCACCGGCAAGCCCCACGACTGGGCGCCAGCCATTTACAGCCTGGCCTGGCTGGCCGATGCCGAGCCTGACCTGTTTCGCAAGATTCGCCACGTCTACGACCCCCACGCCTGGCTCGTGCGCAAGCTCACCGGCGCGTTTGTGACAAGCTGGGCCAGCGCCGACCCGTTCGGTGCCTTCGACATCCACCAGCATTGCTGGGCGGAGGATGTGCTGGGGGCGCTGCCCATTCCGCTGGCCAGCGACTGTTTCCCCAAGGCCTGCGCCCCCGGCACCGTGCTGGGCGCGATCACCGAAAACGCCCAGGCGCTGACCGGTTTGCCCGCCGACACGCCCGTGGTCGCCGGTGGTGGCGACGGGCAGGCGGGCGGCCTTGGCATCGGCGTGGTCAGCCCCGGCACCGCGTATCTGAACCTGGGCACCGCCATCGTCTCGGGCGTCTACGCCGCAACCCCTCGGGTGAACGACGCCTTCCGAACCCTTTGCGCCATTGACCGCAAAGGCTACGTGCTGGAAACCTCCCTGCGTTCAGGCACGCTGCTGATCAACAGCCTGCTCAAGCAGTTTTTCGAAATCGACGTCGTCGCCCAGCCCGACAGCCTGATCCGGTTGGAGATAGAAGCCTCGCGCGTCGCCCCCGGCAGCGAGGGGCTGATCCTGTTGCCGTACTGGAACGGGGTGATGAACCCCTATTGGGATCAGGACGCGCGGGGCTGCCTGCTGGGTCTGTCACCGGATCACGGCCGGGCGCAGATCTACCGCGCCGTGCTCGAAGGCATCGCCCTGGAGCAGGCCCTGGCGACTCAGCGCATGGTCGAGGCCACCGGCGAACCGGTCGATGCTTTCGTCGCCATCGGTGGCGGCGCGGCGAGCCGATTGTGGTGCCAGATCATCGCCGATATCACCGACCGCCCGGTGATTCGCGCCGTCACCCAGGAAGCGTCGAGCCTGGGCGCCGGAATCGCTGCTGCGGTCGGGGCGGGCTGGTACGAGGATTTCGCCAGTGCCGCCCAGGCCATGACCCAGGGCGGCGAAACCTTCTCACCCAACGCTGCGCTGCGCGAATTTCATTGCGAGCTGCTGGCGCTGTACAGCGAACTCTACCCGCGCCTGCGTGACCTGTATCCGCGCCTGGCCCGGCTCAACCAGCGCTGAATCCACCGTCCACCGTCAAGGTCACGCCGTTGATCATCGCTGCGTCCTCGCTGAGCAGAAAGGCGATGGTCGCGGCAATCTCATCCGGCTGCACGAATCGTCCCAGCGGAATGCGCGAGAGCATAGACGCCGCCTTGACCGGATCGCTCCAGGCCTTGTCGGCCATGGGCGTGAGGGTCACCACCGGGTTGACGCTGTTGACCCGGATTCCGTGCGGCCCAAGCTCCACGGCCATGACCCGGGTCAGCGCATCCAGCGCCGCCTTGGAGGCGCAGTAGGCGGCGTGATCCCGGGTGCCCACCGCTGCGGCCAGGCTCGACACATTGACGATGGCCCCCGGCACGCCACGTGCGATCAGATCCCGCACCACCACTTGGGCCACCACCATTGGCGCACGGGTATTGACCGCGATCATCTGATCGAAGGTCTGCACCGAAGTGTCGAGAAAGGACTCAAGCTCCACCACGCCCGCGCAGTTGACCAGCAGGTCGATGGGCAGCATCGACGCCACCGCCGCCTGGGTCGCGGCGACGTCTGCCAGGTCGACCACCAGCGTCTGTTCGCAGTAGGCGAGATCAGCCGGATTGCGGCCCAGCGCAATCACTTCGGCGCCGCAGCGGCTGAGCCACTCGACGGTCTGGCGACCGATGCCCTTGCCCGCCCCGGTGACCAGAATGCGTTTGCCGATGAAATCGTGGGAGGGCATGAAAGTGGCTCCAGAGGTTGGGTCAGGGTTCTTGTTCGAGCAAATCGAGGGCTGCGCTCTCGTCGATCACCAGTTCGTGGACGACGTTGCGCAGCAGCACGGCGCGGATGATTTCGGCTTTGTACGGGCCGCCGGACACCAGCACGACTTTCTTGATCTTGCGCAGGTCGTCCGGGTCCAGCGAGATGGCCCGGCGGTTGAGCGGGTGATTGACCTCGATGCCGTCGCGGTCCAGCCAGCGCCCCAGCAGATCGCCCACGGCACCGGCGGCGCGCAGCGAGCGGGCGTCCTCGGGGTTGACCAGCCCCAGTTCCAGCATCAGCGAACGCTCGCTCAGATCACCCACGGTGAGCAACGCGACGTCCGCTTCCCGCGCCTTGCCCAACACCGCTTGCACCGAGGCTTCGGCCAGGATCATGTCGCGGTAGTGCTCCGACGGCGCGAAGAGCGGGGCGGCCAGGTAGTAATAAGAGCCTTGCAGCAACCCCGCGAGGCTTGACGCGATTTCCACGGTGTTGTTCGCCGAGCCGTAATGCAGCCCGCCCAGCAGCGAGACCACCGTGGTGTTCGGCAGCGAACGGCCTTGCAGCTCGCGAACCGCCTGGCGCAGGGTTCGGCCCCAGCCCACGGCGACGATGCAGCCATCGCTCAGGGACTCCTCGATGCTCGGCGCCACGGCGACGCCCAATACGCGAAAGATGCTCGACGGATCGTCCGGCGAGGGCGCCACGGTGACTCGCTCCAGGCCAAAGCGCTCCAGCAGGCGCTCCTCCAGGGCCACGCAGGAGGCCAGCGGCGAGTTGATGCGGATCTGCACCACGCCGGTTTCGCGGCAGGTCGCCAGGGCCTTGTTGACCCGCACCCGGGTGATCCCGAGGCGGTCGGCGATCTGCTGCTGGGTCATGCTGTTGACGTAGTAATACCAGGCGATACGGATGTTCAGTTGATCCTCCGCGTTCACCGTTTCGGTGTCGGCGGTAAATTCCGGATAGCGATTGTGCACGGCGGCGTCCTTCAAAACCTGGGAAGCGCGGCGCCTATTTCACGGCGCCCATGGTCAGACCTTGTACCAGATGCTTTGAAACCATCAATGCAAAAATGATCACCGGGAAGACGATCAGCGTGCCGGTGGCCATGATCTCGCCCCAGGGCAGGTCATAGCCGCTCATGAAGCTGGTGGCGGTCACTGGTGCCGTGCGGGCCACGTTGCGGGTCAGCACCAGGGCGTAGAGCAGTTCATTCCAGGAAAAGATGAACGAGAAAATCGCCGACACCGCCACGCCCGGCATCGCCAGCGGTAGCGCGATGCGCCAGAAGATGGTGAAACGCGAGGCGCCGGACAGCCGAGCGGCTTCGTCCAGATCCTTGGGCACCCCGCGGAACTGGTCGGTGCAGATCCACACCACGATGGGCAGGTTGAAGGTCAGGTAGATCAGGATCAGCACCAGATGCGTGTCGATCAGCCCTAGGTTGCGCGCCATCAGAAAGATCGGCAACGCCACGACAATCGGGCTCAACATGCGGTTGGTGATGAACCAGAACCATAGGTCCTGCTTGCCCTTGAATTCGAATCGCGCCAGCGCATAGGCAGCAGGTGTACCCAGGCCCACGGCGAGCACGGTGGTGCAGGCGGCGACGATCAGCGAATTGCCCAGGCTGTGCAGCACGTCACGCTCGAACAGCACCTTGACGTAGTTATCCAGGTGCGGGGTGAACAGCCACACCGGCGGCGAGGCCAGCGCTTCGGCCTGGGTCTTCATGCTGGTGGCGACCATCCAGTAAAACGGAAACACCGCGAACAGGAAGATCGCCAAGAGGCCCACCAGATGCCAGGCGCTGACTTTCATGCGCGGGCGGGTGCGTGCAAGCGTGGCCACGACGTTGGCGGCAGGAACGGTTGCCATGTCAGATCTCCCGGTAGACGAATTTGATGTACAGCCGCGCCAGCACGATGGTCAGGATCAGCAGCAGGATCGCCTGCGCCGAGGCCACGCCCTGGTCGAACACCCGAAAGCCGATGCGCTGGATGTACACGCTGACTAGCTCCGTGGCTGCGCCCGGACCGCCGCGGGTCATGGTAAACACGGTGTCGAACATCTTGAGAATGTCGGCGGTGCGCAGGATCAGGATCACCGTCGCACTGGGCAGCAGAAACGGCAGCTGCACGTACCGCACGATCTGCCAGCGACTGCGTGTCTCCAGACGCGCGGCTTCTTCGATTTCGTTGGGCACCATGGTCAGCCCGGCGAGCAGCACCAGTGCGCAGAAAGGCGTCCATTGCCAGATGTCCATCAGGGCCACGGCGATGAAGGCGTTGGTGGTGTCGCCCAGCCATTCCACGGGACCTGCGTTGAGCATCGCCAGCAACGCGTTGGCCGCGCCGAAATCACGGTTGAAGATCAGCCGGCCGATCAGCCCGGCCACGGCAGGGGCGGTAGCGAGCGGAATCACCAGGCTCATGCGCGCCAGCAGCTTGAAGCCTGACAGGCCCGGCTTGTGCAACAGCAGGGCGATGACCAGCCCCAGGGCCAGTTGAATCGGTACGACGGTGACCAGAAACAGCCCGGTACGTCCCAGCGCCGCCCAGAACGAGGCGTCGTTGAGCACACTGAGGTAGTTGTCGAAGCCGATGAAGGGTGTCGGGTCCTTGGGACGCGCCAGGTTGTACTGGCGAAACGAATTGACCAGCGCGAACACGGTGGGAAAGATCCCGATCAGCGCCAGCGCAACGGTGGCCGGCGCCAGAAAGGAAAAGGCCGCCCGGGTATTGTTCCAGAGCGTGGGGAATACCCGTTTTTTATTGTTGGACATGGTGGTTCGGATCTCTGGTCGGGCAATATTTCTGCTACTGAGCAAGATCCCTGTGGGAGCTGGCTTGCCAGCGAAAGCGGCGTGTCAGACACCCCAAGGTTGACTGACATACCGTCTTCGCTGGCAAGCCAGCTCCCACAGGTACGGCGTTACTTCAGCAATTTGACCTTGCCGTCGTAATAGCCCGCCTTCTTGAGGATGTCTTCCATCTTCGTCCCGATGGCCTTGGCTCCGGCCTCGACGCTGGTCTTGCCGAGCATGATGGCGGTGCCGTTTTCGCCGACCACTTCGGAGATTTCCGGCCATTGCGGGAAGCGTGGACGGTAGTCAGGCACGCCGCCTTCCCACGACGTCACCATCGGCTGCACGAACGGGTATTTCTTCTGCACCTCCGGATCCTTGTACACCGACATCCGCCCACTCACGCCACCGGCTTCCAGGTACGGCTTGGCCATCGCCTCGGAGGTGACCCACTGGATGAACAGCCACGCGGCGGCCTTCTGTTTGTCGTCCGAATGCGCATTGACACCCAGCGAGAACCCGCCCAATGCTGGCTTGAGCCCCGCAGGCCCCTTGGGTTCGGTGGCCACGGCCAGGCAGTCGGTGATCTTGGATTTTGCCGGGTCGGCCAGGGTGCTGTAGAACGCCGACCACTCGGTAATCATCGCCACCTTGCCTTGGGCGAGCGCGTTGACCGCTTCGTTGTGGTCATAGTCGACGATGCCCGGCGGCATGAACTTCATCAGGTCCTGGCGGAATTGCAGCCCTTCCTGAGAGGCCTTGGAGTTGAGGTTGGACTTGAAGTTGGCGTCCAGCAGCGAGCCGCCGAACGGCCAGAGGAAACGCATGAAACTGTCCGCCGACTGCGTCTCGCCACGGCGTGATTGCAGGGCGTAGGCGTAGCGGTCCTTGGCCTTGTCGGTGAGCTTGGGCCCGTAGACCTTGAGCACCTCGTCCCAGGTGGCGGGGGGCTTGTCGAAGCCTGCGTCCTTGAGCATGCACTTGTTGTAGAACAGCAGGCCCGAATAGTTATCGAAGGGCAGGCCGTAGGTCTGCTTGTCCCAGCCGCCGAAGGATTCCAGCAGGATCGGGAAGAAGCCGTCGAGCTTGAGGTCCGGGTCAGCGAGCTTGGGGTTCTTGGTGAAGGTGGTCACAGGTTCCAGCCAGCCGTTGCCGGCGAATTCGCCGATCCACACCACGTCGGTGAGCACCACGTCGAGCTGCTCGCCAGAGGTGAAACTCAGCACCTGACGCTCGCGGCTGTTCTCGTAGGGGATGGTTTCGTAGCTGACCTTGATCCCGGTTTTCTTCTCGAACTCGGGCAGCAGCTTGATGGCGGCGGCGTAGCCTGGGCGATCGAGGAAAATGGCCTTGATCTCGGTGCCCTTGTAGGGCGTTGCGGCCTCTTCGAGCGTCCAGGCCTGGGCGGCGCCTGAGCCAAGTGCGATTGACAGGGCCAGGGCATTCCATACCAGCTTGTTCATTACGTGACCTCTTTGTTCTTGTTGGTGAGGATTACGCGTTGTATGCGCTGACGCGCGTCGGGAGTTACAGCACTGCTTATTCGGGGTGGGGGAGAATTACCGTCTTGAGCGCTCCGTCGAGGAATTCCGAGGGGTAGCTGAACGCTTGTGTAGCCTGGGCCAGGTCGAAGCGATGGGTCACCAGGCAATCGACGTCCACCGAGCCTTGGGCGACCAGCTGAATCGCCCGGTCATACACATGGCCCATGCGCCGGGACATGCGAATGTCCAGCCCCTTGCGCCGCAGCAACGAAGCGCTCAGCGGCGCATACTGATCGCCATCGGGAATGCCCACCAGCACCACCCGGCCGCCGATGCGTGCCGATTGCGCGGCGATCTGGAAGCCCTCCGGGGAGTTGGTCGCCTCCAGCACCAGGTCGACGCCGCGCCCCTGGGTCCATTCGGCGATGGCGGCGTGATCGGCAGACACTTCGTCGGCACCCAACTGGCGGGCCTTCTCGGTGCGGTAGTTGATCGGGTCGATGGCGTAGATGGCCTTCTTGCACAGCATTCGCGCCAGTTGCAGCAGGCACAGGCCGATGGGACCGCAGCCGATAATGGCGACGGTTTCGAAGAGTTTCTTGCTGCCTGCCAGACCCATCGCATGGATCGCCACGCCAAGGGGTTCGAGCATGACTGCCTGCACCGGGGTGAAGTGATCCGGGACGGGGTAGATCTGGCTGGGCGCAACCACGATGTATTCGGTCATCGCGCCGTGGGTGTGGGGCGGGGAGCCGAGGAACTGTACGTGGGGGCAGAGGTTGACGTGGCCGCGATGGCACCATTCGCACTGCCCGCAGGGCTTGGCCGGGTCCACCGCCACCAGTTGCCCGGCCTTGAGATTCAGCAGTGGGTGATCGTCCACCACGCGGGCGGCAAATTCATGCCCGGCGATGAACGGCTGGGTGATGCGGGCGTGGCCGATGGCGCCTTCCTTGTAGTAATGCAGATCGCTGCCACACACACCGACGGCGCTGACCCGCAACAAGACTTCACCGGCCGCAGGCACCGGCACGGGCTTTTCGCCGATGCGGATGTCGCGGATGCCATGGATATACGCAGCCCGCATTCGGTGTGCTCCTTGACATTTGTATTTTTAGAATTACAAATGATCGTAGAGCGAAATATTTTGCTGTCAAGCCACGATGGTTGCGACGACTGGATTTCCCGTAGCAGTCCGGCTTGCCGACGTCAGCGTTCTTGCAGCTGTCGTCGCCGGCAAGCCGGACTGCTACGGGGGATCGGGCGTTTTCATGGCCGGGTACCACGCGCTGCACCCACACAACAATAAATCCAGGGGACACGATTTTGACTGAGCTCAGTTTGACCGGCATCGAGAAGGCCTATGGTGAGATCAAGGTTCTGCACGACATTCACCTGAACATCGAAAGCCGCGAATTCGTGGTGTTCGTCGGGCCGTCCGGTTGTGGCAAGTCGACCCTGCTGCGTTGTATCGCGGGGCTTGAAAGCATCACCCAGGGCCAGATACGCATCGGCGCCCGGGACGTGACCTACCTTGAGCCTGCCGACCGTGGCGTGGCGATGGTGTTTCAGTCCTACGCGCTGTACCCGCACATGTCGGTCTACGACAACATCGCCTTCGGCCTGAAGATGCAGAAGACCCCTCGCGAGCAGATCGAAGCCAAGGTGCGCAACGCTGCGCGCATCCTGCAACTGGAACCGTTGCTGGAGCGCAAGCCCAAGGCGCTCTCCGGTGGTCAGCGTCAGCGGGTGGCGATCGGGCGTGCCATCGTGCACGAGCCCGAGGTCTTTCTGTTCGACGAACCCCTGTCCAACCTCGACGCCTCGCTGCGGGTGCAGATGCGCATCGAGATCGCCAAGCTGCATGCCGACCTGCAGGCGACCATGATCTACGTCACCCACGATCAGGTGGAAGCCATGACCCTGGCCGACAAGATCGTGGTGCTGAACAAGGGTTGCATTGAACAGGTGGGCTCGCCGCTTGAGCTGTATCACCACCCGCGCAACCGTTTCGTGGCAGGTTTCATCGGCTCGCCACAGATGGGTTTCCTGCCGGTAGAGGTCGTACAGGTGAGCGCCGAGGGCGTGCAGGTCAGCCTGCCGGGCGGCGCCAGATTGCTGGTGCCGGTCAACGGTGAAAACGTCAACCCCGGTCAGTCGCTGACCCTGGGTTTGCGCCCGGAGCACTTGTCCGAGCGTGGGGCAGGGGATGCGCAGATTCCGGTGAAAGCATTGGTGGTCGAGCACCTGGGTGGCGAGACCTTCACCCACGCCCGGACCGCCGAGGGCAGCGACCTGATGGTCAAGGGCGACGGCATGTCGTCGGTCAAGGCCGGGCAGGCGCTGGCGGTGGGTGTATCAGGGGCGCGGTGTCACCTGTTCGATGAGCAGGGGCAGGCGCTGGCGCACCTGCGGCATTACACCCAAGTGAACGTTGAAGGCGGTGCGGTGCTACCCGGTGCGGCAGCCGTCGGGCGCTGAAAAAACATGCATGAGGGCCGTGCCAGAGCACCGCGCAGGATATTTCATTTCAGTGACGCAGGTTTTCGCCGATACAGCCCTGAGCCCGATGCGTTGTCGGGCCGGATGATTTCAATCAAGGAGCTGTAGATGCGTATTCTGTGTGTTTTGACCTTGGTCGGCAGCGCGTTGCTGACGGGCTGTTCTTCCATGATGCAACCTGTCGACAACCAGACCGTGCAGCCAAGTTCGCAGGACGGCGCCCAAGTGGTGTTCATGCGTAGCGCGTTCACCGGCAAGGCCATCGACGCTTCGCTGTATGACGTAACCGATGGCCAGACCCGGTTCATCGGCATCATGGCCAACGGCACCAAGGTCGCCTATCCGACAGCGCCGGGTCATCGCACCTTCATGGTTGTGTCTGAGGCTGCGGACTTCCTGGAAGCCGATCTGGCTCCCGGCAAGACCTACTACTCGATGGTCACGCCACGCATGGGCATGTGGAAAGCGCGTTTCTCGATGTGGCCGGTGGCCCGTGATCCAAAGGCCGAGTACAGCTCGCAGTCCAGTGATTTCAAGGACTGGATCGCTGACACCAAGCTGGTGACCAACTCTGCGAAATCCCTGAACTGGTTCCAGAGCAACAAGAACTCGGTGGAAGCCAAAC
>Ga0207713_1000349_pt1 | contig 50631 bp, 58 predicted proteins | sample KBSS64metaG_FD_184404 | JGI IMG/M metagenome (GOLD analysis project Ga0207713, IMG submission 184404) | Switchgrass rhizosphere microbial communities from Kellogg Biological Station, Michigan, USA - KBS S6-4 metaG (SPAdes) (version 2) | ecosystem: Host-associated > Plants > Roots > Rhizosphere >...
AAATTTAATAGGGATTATTGCCCAAGGTGTTTCTGGTAAATGCACATTTGTTGTTAATAGAAAAAATCAAAAAACAAGTTTATTCGTATCTGTAGCACTTCTTCCACCTGTGCTTAAAAATGATGCCAAAATTTATCCAAAAGCATCAATTCAATTACTAAAAAAAGGCAAGCCATTGGGGCCTATAAAACCTATGTCTGTAGGAAAAGGATTTTGGAATACTGAAAAAGATATGCAGCCCGTGGGCAGTATTGAACTTACATTACCTCCACCTGATCTTGAGCCAGTAACTGTTAAATTACGACTTTCATATACTGGATGGATAGACGGTGGGCAAGTTGTACCAAATCCATCCTATACCAATCATGAATTTACAATCACATCTGCGGCAAGACGTAAAGTATGAAAAACTATTTAGCACTATTTATTATTGGTTCAGCACTTCTAAGCGGCTGCAGCAATGCCTCTGACGGCACCAAACAAACAGAAGTAAAAACTGAGAAGCCAGCACCCAAAGCATTGTCTGTAGAAGATCAGAAGATTATTGATAAGCATAATGAGTACGTTCAAAAATACTCTATGGAAGATAAAGAAATCTTTCAGAAGCACATGCGCGAGATACTTCCTGATGTAGACAAGATCACGGACAAACGTAAACGTGAACTACTTCAAATGAATATTTATATGATTTTGAATGACTATGAGAAAGCACACGCATTGAATGATAAGCAACTTGCGGAGAAACCAAATGACACAGCAAGACTTACATTTAGATGTCAGCTACTAACTTTACAAAAGAAAGAAAGTACTTTGATTAATAAGTGCTATGACAATGTGGCAGATGTTCTAAAAGTGGAGCTAGACAAGCCAGAAAACAAGAGCGACCCTGATTATAAAATAGGCGAGTTCTCATACTTGTATGCAAAATATAAAGCTGGACACCCTGAGTATAAAGAGAAAATGCAAGATTATATTGCAGATACTAAAGATGAAAAATTAAAGGCATCTTTAACATCACTTTATAATGTCGAATTTGAAAATTAGATAAAAAAGCCCTGAATGTTCAGGGCTTTTTTTATAGTGCTCTAACGCAAATTGAGACATTCACATTGCTATTAATCGTATGAGCTGTGCATCCTGATAACAGAAAACACGTCAATAAAATCCTAAACATCGATTGGTACCATGTCGACAGTTTGTCCTGCGAACTCATGATGACAAACTGATAAGAATTGAATCTTTCTATCAGTCAAAAACAGATGGCATCGGCTTGCTGAGTAATGGTCATTAACAAGTAAAGATGGTGTAAATGTTGGCTTATTTATATCTCAGTTGAAATCCCAAGTACTCCCATTGTGGTGTGCACCCTCTTTTACATGATACGGATGTAAATACTTACATCCTGGGCACTTAAACATATAGATGCCACTGCTCCAATATTCCAAATATGGCGTGAGCTCAGTTACTATTTCTAATCGAGTCATTTACATCACCACTCGATTATTGATCCAGCCATAGAAAAATTGTTCTTGCGAGGGATTACGTTCACAGATTTCAATGTAACGTTGGCCTTGCATAATATTAAGTACTCGAAGTAAAACTTTCTCCCCATCTTTTCCACGTTTGGCCAAATAGGTTTTAAGTGCATTTAATGTCGCTGGACCATAGACGCCATCAATGGTCAAATCTGGCCAACCGGCTTTACCTTGGTTATTCAATAGGTTTAATGCACGTTGTAAAAGTGGTTTTGCAAATCCGGTACCACAGTTCACTCCTGTATCTAAAAGCTCTTCAGCTACAGCAGAAGAAATAGAATTCACTTGGTCAAATCGTGGAGCTGTCCAATAATTCTTTCGGTAAATTCCTTTGGCCATATCTAAAGGTAAATCGCGCATATTGCCTTTAAAACCGTTTACTCGAGCAACCGCTTCAGTAATTCCATATTTTGTTGCACCACCTCGGTCAGTAGGGTTGTTGACATAACCCCCTTCGCGTTTAATAAGTTCTTCAAGATATTGTTCAATGTTCATTTCAGTTTCCTTTAGATGTAAAAAAACCACCCGAAGGTGGTTATTGAGAAAAATTAGTTAATTCAATTCGCTTTTCACAAAGCTACCCCGCAAATATCCTTTGCTCCAGTGGGATAAGTAAACTGCATTTTTGACTTATCAGTAACCAATTGAAGTCCAACCGTTTTACCTGTCAAGGCAGAGTTAGCGAAGTGGTCTTGATTGATTACTCCCGTATAGCTCATATATTTTAATTTATTTTCCATAATGAGGTTCGTATAACCATAGTTCATTCCATTAATGATATAACCAACTTGTTTAGTATTCTGGTTTACATAAAGACCCACTCTTACTTTTCCATCAGCCGGAACTTGTATTGGGTTAGAGTTTCGAGCGGCACTTAAAAAGGTTAAATAACCATTACCGTCAGATTTATAGGTTGTGCCAAATGAAGTAATTGAATCACCATTTACAATACCCGAATAGTTATTACTCTTCGTAAACATCAAATTTATGGTTAACTCTACTTTATTTTGAGAAGAGCCTGTAATTAAGAAACCGTATTCATAAAACTGCGAATTAGCACCAAGATTAATTTTTATATTATTCACATCAAAAATGAATTCCTGAACAAATATATCTGAGGTAGCAATAGGTTTATCTACCAAAACAACATTATTAGGAGTATCAAAAACATACTGTGTTTTAAACTGGCTGTATTTTTTTGAAGCTAAATATAAATCAACATCTTTATTGGAATAGTAGCTTATTAGGTCATAACCTGATTGATTAGTACTATTTATATTAGCAACTTTCTCTATATAACGATGATTTGTTGCATTTGCGGCTTTCGCGGCCTCTAAAGCTTTTAAGTCCTGTAGGGTTGCATCAAAGCTATATGTACATTCTGCAAAAGCACTACTTAGTCCACTGAAGCCCATTACTGTTGCTAAAATTATCTTTTTCACGGCGTTATCCTGTTTTTATTTTGAACATTTAGTATAAACAAGTCTCTAAATCATTTGATTAATTCCGACAGATGACAGAAATATAAGTGAGCTATTTAATCATACCGCCTGAAAGCGGTTAACTATTTTGGATATCATCTTTGGCTTTTTTAACTTCTTTGATTACTTCAACAATCGTCTTACCTTCCTGTTTATCAATAAAGTTAAAGATCCAACGCACTAAAGCCCAACCAGGAATACCACAAATAAAGAAGAATCCACCTAGGGCTATCATCCCCCATACATCAGTAACCCATTCATGTAGCCCCCATTTCACAATAATGAATGAGCCACCGGCAAGACTTGATACAACCGTACAGATCAGGCCCACTGCCCATTCTTGTGGTGAACGTGGCATACGTGTCATCAAAACAACTGCTGCAACTAAAGCAACTGCTAATGTCACCATGATTGCCGCACCGTAAAACTTTAAAAGTGCTGTTAAACCGCTAGTGGAAACTGGTTCCATTAATATCTCCAGAAATAAAAAAACCGCTAGTAAGCGGTAGTTGTTCGTTGTCCAATCCATCATAGGAGCGACAGAAAAAGCACCCGAAATGGGTACTCTAAGTTTTTCAAAGTATTAAAGGGTTTGTAAGATTTTCCCTCCATTAATCAATGTAGTTGTCAGTGGGGCTAACCCGACAATTGCAGCCCCACCTGGTCCCGGTTGACCTTCAGTGGTTCCATGGTAATTCCAGTTCCATGTGCCATCATTGGTGGACTTGGTACCACGTTGGCCCCATCCACCGCCATCTCCAGATAAAGGCGATCCATAACGATCATTCTGAGTTCGGTAACCTTTACCAGGCATTACGGCCTCCGCATCAGTGACTTTTACAACCATTAAATACCCGCCATTCAAATACCAGCGCCAGTCCTGAGTATCATTGTAAATTGGCTGACCCGTCATAACTCTTCCAAACGGTGCACCAGCTCCTCCAGGAATACCTTGTACGCCATAACCAAGTTCAGTGTAGATACCACTCGGTGTAGCACCACCACCTGAACCTCCTCGAGCCAACGTACCTCCGTCAATAATCAGGTTTAATTTACCGTGCCGGTTCATTAGCCCTGGTGCACCTTGAAACCCATCACGGCGTGTTCTGGTAAAGTTATAATTTGGATCACTGGTCCATGCACCAAATGCCACATGTGGCAAACCACCATCACCACCACGACCAACAACAGCCCCCTTAATCGTAAGATTTACGACAAGACCAGAAGGAAATTCCCCTGTATCAATCGCGGGTATTTCTGAAGCAGCAGGAACGATAAACTCTTTAGTTTCTGAGTTGTTTGTATGCTTATAAACCATTCTGGTTTCAGGTCTAAGTGAACTCGAACTCGAAACCAATGCACCGGCTTCAACCACAAAATTAATTACTCCAGATGTTGGTAAATCACCTCTTTGCATCTGATATAGACGTGCAAGATTAATATCTAGCTGGTCATAACGGATGTAAATCGGAGAATCATCGACTGGTACATCAATAAAGTCTTTGTCGTTGAGGTAATAACGCACATCGTAATTAACAGCAGTAATTGTATTTGAGAATTTATCAACCGGATCCTTCTTTGCTACCAGATAAGGCATTGAGCTCTTTGTATCGTCATTAACGACTGTATAAATCGTGTTAACGAAATCATCAGGACTTAACTTTAAAGCCCCGTTTGGCAACCGCCCTAAAACTACTTTGTTCTTAGCAGATCCAGCAGTAACAGGAATCAGGTCCACGCTACCATCACCTAATTGCAGATAAATCACGTAGCTCTTGCCTGCTACAAAATCAACATCATGGCTCAAGGTAAGAATTAGACCCTCTTGTTTCACTACACCACCACTTTGGTGAATGCCATTTCTATAATCAGCTACAGCAATTCGGTCACGTAAAACCAAAAGTTCGGATTCTGGTGCAGCATCAAATGTGATGGATTTGCGCTGGAATCGGAGCTTATTCCAAAGCCGGTATGCATTAAAGTGAGCTTGCCACTTGTTACGCACACCTACAGATTTCACCTCTTTGGGTTTTTTGGCTCCTTTATCCGGAAGATAAATATTGATACGACTATCATCGGTCGGATCCGTGTATTCATAGATCAGACCATCATAGTCATCAATTACCCCGAAGGTAAGATCATGCTTATAACTATCCGGGATGATATTCCTGAAATTAAACAGCAAAACTGAATTATCTGTTGGTCGTTCAAAGTAGATCTTTAGTTTATTGTTCTGTCGATATGCTGTACAAAACACGGCATCACAAAGGTTGGTGACTAGCTCTTCAAATGAAAGATTAGTGTCATCAATGGTTGTACAGAACTCAGCCGCTAAAGGTGTACCGAAATAATCGACAATATCGTTATAAGTACGATAGATGTTTTCAATATCAATCTCGTCGACCGTACGGCGGCCAATCTTGTCATCGAGCGCCATTGAAACCAGTGCATCTGCAAAGCTTGAAGTTGGAAATAACTCTGTCGTCATTGCTCCATTTTTATATGTCGGCAACATCCGCTGAAGATCGAAATTGATCTTGCGCGACTTAACAGATAAAGCACCAGTCGTTGCATATGTACGTGCACGGAAAACCGTTTCATGTTCATACATTGTGCTTTGCAATGGAAATGCGCCGTATAACGCTTGCCACTTCACCTCATCAACTACAGTTGTCACTGCTGGGGTTGGCGTCAATCGACGTGCACGAACACTACAACGACCCTGAAAGGTAACCATATCTAGCGTTGCACCAACTGTCTGACGTGACTTAGCAGAACCCTTAAGAATGATTTGCTTTAGCATTGGATTGCCAATGGCCGCACCTGATTCATTTACAGGCGTAACTTCAACTTCAATGGTGACATTTACAGCCGCTTGGTTTCCTCCTGATGAAACTGTATAAAGTCCATTGGTGGCTACAAAGTTAAAAATCACGCGACTACGTTCAATGTTGTCCAGAATGAATGGACCAATCCATTTTTCACCGATAGATGAAAGCTTTGGAGATAGAGCTGCTGTTTGTTGGTTAGATAGTTCTTTTATCTTTAACCAGTTTGGATTAACTGCTGCTGGGTTAGATAAAGTCATCCGATCATCACCAACAGACAAAACGCTATAAGTCCCGTTTAAATCAAAAGTTTGTCCGTTGTAAGTAAAAGATGCATTAGTGATTTCAATACGGTCATTGCTGACAAATTTGGTGGTTAAATCTGTATTGTTAGCGGCTGCACGAAGGATCTCATTTGGATAAGCAAATTGAAGATAGTTTGTGCCTTCTAAGCTTTGAGTGTCAGCAGGCCTTAAGATTTGACCATTTACTGAGTTTTGATGCTGAACGGTTAATGGCGGCGTAGTAATCTCAGTACCAAGCGAAAAATATGGCTGACCAGTAACAATATCGACACCTGGTCGAAATACTTCTACCGACGCACCAGCAATATCGACAATGTTGGTTTCACCGTCATAAGCCCCCTTGATGTGATAATGGCCACGACCAATACAACCTACCAAATGCTCAACTTCAACATTGTTTTCATAGACTTTGTACGGAACAGCAACCAAGTCTGGCGTATCCCAAGCTGCCCCATAAAGATCTGCAATGCGACCATTCACTCGCATTTTGTTTTCACGGTTTGAAAGTTCGTTGTTTGCCGATGAAGACTGGTTATTATTCTGATTGGTTTGAGTAATTGAAGGTGCAGGCATCAAAAATGCAATCGCAACACTAAGAACGATTGAAACAATGGCTGCGACAAGTGCAGGAATACCTTTAGGGTTTTCAATTACAATGAAAGTACCAGGTAAGAAATCAAGCTGCTTTAAGTCATAAGCATTCTTTGGTGTAACTTCATTTGCAAATGAAATTTCCGCATGATCCATATTGCTTGATGTATAAAAAATACGGACATGCTCAGGTAAATATTCATATTTTGAAGTAAGCCATTGCCCAATAGTTTCAGCATGTTCAATTGTCTTTTCTTCAGACAAAGGATCCTGTTTATAAATAATCTTAATCATAGTAACTGACCCGACTAAACCCCATTGCCTTAATGACGTCTTCAGCTAAATAAGTGGCCCCGCCCTCCATGAGATGCAAAACCTTCCCTAAACGAAAAAGCCCCACATGTGGGGGCTTGTTTCTTTGTCTAGGGTGGAAGGCGACAATGCATCCTTCCTTGGGTATGGACAGCGGATTTAAAAGTTTTAATCGTGAGACTTTAAACTCGATATGGCCTTTGGGTTGCATGAACAAATCCAAAGCTTCACTACGGTCTATTCCATATAGATCTAAAGCAGCTTGATGGGCAAAGTGAACGCAATTGTAATGCTCTTCATCGTATTGCTTATCAAGCAAATGATCGTGACTTTTCATACAGCCCCCTTTAAACCACTGAATCGATCTAATGCAAAAATATCTCCCGTTTTGGTGGTGTTGAGCCGTGGTGATTCAGCTTTAAATGTCACGGATTTATTGTCCATTGAAACACCAGCAAGTTGTAGACCTAGCAAGTAGTGGATGGGTGAATTCAGATTATCTGAGCTATAAATTCGATAATTTACGTTGGGTTTAACATCTGTAAATTGCCCCTCCATTATTCGCTCAAACTCATCCGGCAATACATCACCAAGTCCTGAAACAGAGACCGTCAGAGTCTGGTCCAGATCACCCAACATTCCGGATCTTTGGATTGATACAGGCAGATACTCATAAAAGAACTGACCACCACCTTCTTTGTGTTGCACATAGACACCACGATCATCATTTCGCACAATCCGATATGTGTTCAGAAAAGATGGGTGTGAAAGCTCAATACACTCCAGTTGATAAATATCAACTTTACGATTGAGAAAGAACTTCGCATATTCATTATCCATTAGACCTCCCAATCTTTTATAAGCGCCTCATCAGCTGTAAGGTTTGGCTGATTTTGAATAACTTCGAGTTGAGCTGTTACTCGGTAAAGGTTGCCATTCACCTCATTGGTCTTGAATGAGTTGGGTATAAAATTGCATTGGTATTGCTGGCGCGTTCCCTCGTCAATCACTAGATCTGCATAAAATGAAGCTGGTTTATTCTGGTAGACGCGCCAGAAAGCCATCATTTTATTGAAATCTGTTTTACTTAAATTCCAGTTCACATCAACAATGTGGCTATTACGTTTTACATCGATGTAATAGCGTCCACGCCCTCCATCCATTTGTTGGCGCTTTACATCATCACCCGGTGTTACGCCATAGCCATTTGTTTGAGGATTTAGCTTTAACTTGTACATAACTTTCCTTCAGGTAATAAAAAACCACCTCGAAAGGTGGTTTTGTTGATTAACGATTTCGTCTTGCAGTTGTATTCTCAGTCAACGAGCGGCTAATTAAAGAGTTCGGATTTTTAATATCCTCACTTACTAATTTTGGTACCGCTTTTGGAAGTTGTTTATCCAGCTCTTCCTTGACGATGATCCGGACTGTTTTATCATCCAGTTGCTCTGCTTCAACCGTTGCCCCGCTCACCTGGTTCACAACCTCAATTTTGAAATTGATAGTCGGAGTTGATGGCCCAATTGAAGACATAATCTCAGCCTGAGGACGACCTGACCGACCTAAGGTAAAGTCCTGCACATCTTCAAGATTTGAACGATCCTGAACTAAACCATTTGAAGAGAAGTAGACTTTTCCGTCATGGAATAAATCTAAATTTGCCGAACTAGTAGGTTTAGCAGCACTAGCATTACCTTTATAAATAATCTGGCCATCTTTACCTGAGTTACTAAAGATGTTCGATTTGTTTTGACTTTCTAAAAAGGCATTAGAGCTCATCATTGCTCGTCGCATGACATTATCAATTGAAGCATTGTTGTTGAGGAATGCTTCAGGACCTGAGCTCTTACGCATATTCTCAACCAATCCAACACCGCCCCAACGTCTAATATCTTCTTGGGACCAAACCACCTCTCCTTTATGCACAGCACCGGCAACTTGGTATTTTCCACCTGCTCCAGTGTAACCACCGTCCGCAAAGCCTTGATCCTTAATTGCCCGGATGTTGGCAATAATACTGGCACCTTGTGCAACGGCCCCAGCAATCAAAGGCAAGTTGTAAGGGAAACCAACTTTTGAAGCTGCTGCGATATTTTGCTGAATAGCAATACCTGCGGCTGCAATTGCATAAGCTTTATCTGCAGCAAACATGAGCTTGTAGGCTTTGGATTGTTCACCAAACATAGAGCCAAACATAGATGTGACTGAACCCATCATTTGTCCACCAAGAGCAATCTGAGCATTCAGTCGGTCTTGTTGATACTTGTCCTCAATGTCCTTAGTGTTCTGGGCATAGTCAGCGTAAATTTGTTCTCGCTGAGCTTGAGCCTCTTGAATAATGGCTGTCTTCTTATTTTCAAAGTCCTGTTGCTGAATTAATCCAGCTTCCATCTGAGCATTCAAGCCATCCAAACCGTTTTGTTCATTTAAATCAGCTGCCGCATATTGGCTATCAGCCAAATCATTTGCTGCACCCAAGCGGCTAAACCGTTCTTGATCCTGTCTATAGAACTCACTAGTACCATTCATATCTGCCTGGATACCGCCCCAGTTTTGAACAGCGCTATTAACTTTGTCGCGTGTCTCTTTGTCCTGTGTGGCTTTAGATAGTGCGATTAGCTTTTGCCGCTCTTCAATGGAAAGCTTTGTATTCTTAAGAATCTCCTCTCTTTCAAGTCTATATCGTTCCTGCATGGCCTGAGTTTCGGAAAGCAGAGATAAACGTGCTTGAAATGCGCGTTGTTCTTGGGCCAACTTCATAAGCGCGTTTTCTTGCTGATATTGCTGTTCCAGCAATTCCACTGCCTGTTTCTGTTCAGACTTACTTAATTCAATATCATGAGCCGCATTAAACTTTCTGCGATCAAAATTTTCTTTAAGTAATTCAGCCTCGGTTTTCTGGAATTCCTTATAGTCCTCAAGCTTGCTTCTGATCGCTTGTTTAGCAATAGCAATTTCATTATCTGCACGGTGATTTAATTCGGCCTTGATTTCGGCTGTACGTTCAGGTGTAAAGCCTGCTTTGTCGACCTCCTCTAACCTTGTCTTTCTGTTATTGTTAATTCGCTCTACTTCGGTGGCCACTTCATTTTCTAGTGACCGCTGAAGGTCCTGCTGACGATCAAGTTGCGATTGAATATCACCTGAAGCTTTATCACTTCCTTTACTTGCCCCACCTTTAACCTTGCTTTGCATACTTGGTGACTGGTGAAGAAGTTTTAGCGATACGCCATCCTCAAATATCACCTCACTGACATAACCACCACCTTTACTATCGTAATGGGTCTTAATATCTTTCACCGCAACATTAGTCGTGATTGGTGTGCCTTCAGGCATTGAGAAATCAATACCCTTATGAAATGAAGAAGCCCCTTTGGTAGGGGCTTTTCGTGGACCATAATTGGAACTGATCTTGTAATTGGATAGAGGTTTGCCACCTGCCTGCAATCTGGCCAGATGTTCATTAGATACTTTCTGGCCAGACATTGAACCGCCATATCGAACATCAAGATGAGGGCCTGTACCAATACCTGATTGGCCAGAAACACCGACTAGGCGTTTCGAAAGTTTTTGCTGTTTAGATAGCTCATTCGTAGTTTCCTTTAATGCCTTATTTTTGGCATCAATTACTTGCTTGTTCTGTTCCTCAATATCTAGCACCTGCAAGCCTTTTTGGGCTATTTGATAGGTGTATTCAACGCCCTCCTTTCTCGCCCAATTTGCACTTTTAAGTAGCTCCTCTGCTTGTTTTTCAGTAAAGCCCTTTGCAAGAGCAAATTTCATAAAATATGCATCATATTCACGATCATAAAGAGAATCAGCATATTTCTTTTGTGCATTTTTTGCAGCTAATGCAGCCCTCTCATTCTCATTCAAGGACTTAGTGTTTTTATCAACTCCGACAATAGCATTTTCAGCTTTATTTCCTGCAAGTGTTACTTCTACACCAAATAAGCTATATGTTTGTTTTGTCTTGGCAGCAGTTTCAGCTGCTTCATCATAGGCATTCACTTGTTTAAGCAATGCATCCCTCAAATCGGATGGAATCTTTTGATTCTTTAATTGCTCAATCGCTTCAGTGTAAGAAATGGTACCAAGCCGTGCTTTATTTGAAATTTCAGCAACTTTAGCATTACCCACCGCATAGTTCTGAATGTCGATCAATGCTGAACCGACCGCTAATTCTTGCCGTTCTAACGCCTTGTTTTGATCTTCAATTGTCGCTGCTAAGTCACCTAATTTTTCTTTGCGCTGTTCATCATTAAGGGCTTTAATTTCTTCCTTAGTTAACTTTGCAGCTTCAGCTTGCTCTTTTAACTTGGCTGTAGCTTCTGCAGATTTACTAGAGAAATACATATAAGTAGCTGCCAATGCAGTCACCCCTAAAGTGATTGCTCCGATTGGACCACCAATCAATCCCCATGCCCCGCTCACTAATCCCGCCATTGAAGCACTTTTGCCTTGCGCTGACGTAACGGCTTTCGTTGCGTTCTCAACACTATTGGCTGCAAGTACATATCTGGCACTAGCTGCACTTGCTCCAAATCTGGCTTGGGTTTCGGCATTGGTTGCTCGTACATTAACTAAATGCGCTTCCGCTTCAGCCAGTGCTGCTTTTGCGCTTTCGATCGCCTTTTGCTTTTGTAATTGTGATGCAGCATTGTCAGCAACTAAGGAACCTACCTTGGTATTTAAAGCTGATACTTGTGTTGCGATTGCTTTGGTAAGTAGTGCCGTACCGCCCAAAATAGCGACATAAGAAATTGATTCTAAATTTTCAGCTAAAACCTTAATTGAACCAGATAAAACGTTAGCCGCACCACTTCCTTGACTAGCCTCACCTACAAATTTAGTAATCTCATTACTTAGAAGAGTTAATGATTGACTGATAGTAATATCTGTTTTACCAAATAATGCATCTACATCAGACTCTACATTTCTAAGCGCTTTCACGATTTCCTGTGAAGTAATTTTTCCTTCAGCTGCTACTGAACGCAACTCTCCTACTGTAATTCCCATGCCCTGAGCAATAGCTTTTGCTAAAGCCGGAGTTTGTTCCATAACAGAATTAAGCTCTTCACCACGTAAGGTACCACTTGCTAAGGCTTGCCCGAATTGAACTAAAGCAGCATCTGCTGCAGCTGTAGTAGCTCCACTAATCGCCACAGCTTTTGTAACTGTTTCGGTTAAACGTGCAGTATCTTCCATTGTTAGATTTAAAGTTTTAGCATTATCACTAAATCGTTGATAAACCTGTAAAACGGAATCCCATGCTGAATAGCTATTTTGAGCAATCCTGAAAGTATCTTCAGTCGCTTTATTCAGCTCTGTCTGATCTTTAGTAACTAGCTTTAAACGGTTTTGTAGTCCTGTATAAGCATCTATTTGACCAATTGCAGCATTGACCGTAGCCAAGCCTGCCATATATCCAGCCAAAGCTTTAATTGAGGTACCGAAAGAATTAGCCGCTTTTTCCTGTTTATCCAGCTCATTGGTTGTAGCTTTAATTTCTTGAGCAAATTTATGATTTTGTTGAGTTGCTTGCTTAGTAACTTCAATTGTTTTTTGAACTGAAGTATTGGAATTGTTAACTGTGGTATTAAAGTTTTGAATAATGTTATTGGTAACAGAAAGCTGTTTCCCCATATCTTGTGAGGTTTTAGATGCTGAATCACCTCGATTAGTAAATTTTGACAATTCTTCAGCCAAGGCTTTAATATTACGTTCAGCATTCTGTGAATCAATAACAATGACAAGACGAGATTCTTGAGCCATTTTTACTTTTCTCCAGGCAATAAAAAACCCCGCGCTGCGGGGCTTGTTGTTTAAAATCACTTAATCTTTAAATGTGTCAAGACATACCATTAAGGCCTCATTAGCAAATTCAGTTTCTGCTTCTAGCTTTTTTTCCTCACTATTCCATAATGGCTGTCTATAAGCATCCTTTATAATAGCTATATAAAATCCTTTAATTTGATGGTCTTTTAAGCTCTTCTCAATTCTATTAATTGGATCAATAGCTTGTTCACCATGTTGTCTATTATGCATAATGATTTTTGCATATCTCGAAACAGATTCGCAGAATTTAAACTTTTGCTTACTATCATCTGCTAAAGCTATACTAGAGAAGCTCAATAACAAGCTAAAAATTATCTTTTTCATGAAATTACCTATTTTAATACTGTGTAAAATTTAAGAGTTAGCATAATAAAAAACCACCCGAAGGTGGCTTAATTACCTTTAATTCATAAACTTAAATAGGGTTAATATAGTAGAAATATATAATAAGGCTGGCTAACAATAAGCTTGCAAGAATTAAATATGTATCTACTGTATTAAAGCTTTTAAGAAATTTCAAAATATCCATAAGTTATAAACTCCTTAAATACACACTAAAATTATTACACATATTTACATTAAGCTACATAACTTGTAATTTAACTGCATAAATATTCATCAACAAATAGATTTTTACTTTTGAGGCTTAGACGAGATCTTCTTATGAGCCTCTTCAATAAATAAATTATCTAAAGCAAAAATACAGTCATTAAAGATATGAGCATCAACAGGCAAATCATTATGCTCAGCATATACATTGATAGCTTGCTGATCTAAGGATAAAGGAATGCCCTGCTCATATCGTCTGGATCTGATAATCGTACTAAAGGCTGCAAGAATTGAGTCAGCCGCATAGGAATATTCTGGAGGATCCGGAATATGTCCACCTAAGAACTTGATTTGTTCGATTTCGTGCGGCGTTTTCGAGGCATATGTTTTTTGGTATTTGTAGATCTCAATGACTTTCCCAGTATTATCGCCTTATCCTGGTCTGCTTCTTCTTGAATCTTCTGTGCCTTCTCTTTAATGAATAACCATATTGAAATACCAATATCACCAAGATTTAGAAGTTTGGAGGCGTTCTCAGGTGTATAAGGCATTTCAGTTTCAACTGTCTTTCCATCGACTGCTTGAGCAAATACAACACCTTTCCAGTCTTCAACTAAGTGAGCGGCACACGCATCCATTAAAAGTTCATGGTAAGGCTTAGCAGATGGATCGTTTACCATCACATCATAACCTTTTGATGATATTTGATTGCCTGCTCGCTCAATCGCTACCTGGAATGGCTTATATGCGATACCACGAACTTTAAACTCTGCCTGTACTTGTCCAGCTGCATCTTTAAACTCACACCATTTAGACACTTCTGAGCTTTGAATAATTCCGACTTTTAAAGCCATAGCTACCTCTTAAATTTAGAAAATAAAGAAGCCCATGGGTTACATGGGCTTTAAGATTAATTTTTTGAATTAAACAAGTGAACGAATGATCATTGGGCTTGTACGTACCTGAGCAAAGTTAATATCAATTGTTATGATGTCGTCACCACCGCCATCTGGGTGATTAGCCTCCTTGACTTCAAGTTGAGGGAAGTTCAATGAATAATTACTTCCTTTACTATCTTTAATATCGAATGTCAGTGTGAAGATATCTCGTGTTTTAATTGCATCAATCCAAGCCGCAGATGTTGCCGAGAACATGAAATTGGCATTTACGCCAATATCTATCATTTTCTCTAAATAAAACTCTGGTGTGTACGAGCCTGAGCCAATACAACGAATAGCTTCAAGATTATTATTAAAGTTAAAGGTGAGTGTCTGCAGACAAGCTTTGCCTTGAATCGACTGACCATTGATCAGTAATTTTTCAACATTCGGCATGCTGACAAGTGGGCGAGTTGATGCTGGAATAGGATTGATGACGGGATTTACTTGCTGTCGTGTAAATGAACTACCAACTAGACCGAGGTTACCAGTGATCTTTCCAGTGGTCTGAATAGTGATTTCACCCGTATTAACCTGAATACCACGATAAATAAAAACCTGTCCGATATCTTCATACACTTTAACAAGAGTCAAAGATTTTCGAATTCCACCTCCAAAACTTAAAGCATTTGCAGCCCAGTTATTGAAAGCCAGTACACTCAAGAATAGATCAAAGGTGCCTAGCGACAACTCAAACTCTAACTGACCAGTTACTTCAGCTTCCGTTACAACACTACCTTGGCGAAAACGTGAGTCAACTACTTCACTACTATCTTCAGTAGAGACATTTTCAGATAAACTGTCTGTTACACGGCGAACCGTGTACCAGATTGGATTAGCAGGAGTTGTTCCCAGTACAGCTTCTTCACAAGCATATAATCGAATTTTTGCGCCTGAACTCATTTATAGTTCTCCAAAATTTAGGCATTAAAAAACCCGCTTTCGCAGGTTGTTAAAGTTTTTAATCTATGTCCGAGGCTTCTGGCGGTTCTAGCCCTTCCAATGCAGCGGACACTGCCTGTGATAAATTGGTGGGCTGAAAATTTACAGGTGTATTAGAAATAACCTCAGGTTCTTCATGTAAGCGAATGTCAATCCAACGGCCATCGGGAATATCAACAGGATTCTCATGATCAGCAACAATAGCTGCGAGTTCAAAATCAAACTTACGTTTGTATGTTTTAATTGAGAGATCACCGTTTTCTAAAATTCTATACTCAACAGCTACTACGTTATTTCCATTTGCATCCTTTGGAACTTCGATATACCAGCCTTCTTGTGCAAGGCCTAAAGAACCTTTTAGTAAGTAATCACCAATACCTAATTTTTCAAATTCAAGTGGTTGCTTGGCTGCGTCATCATTCAGCTCCACTTTATAAGCATATAACTTCGCGATTGGAGAAGCAGCTTTAATGAAACCATTTGCGTCAATAGTTGTATTTGCGGAGTTTAAAATTCGTACAGCATTTGACCAGACCCCACCATTCATTATTCGTGCTTTGAGGTCATACATTGTGGAATCACCCATAGCAATTCCAATTTGCCATCTATATAAGTCTGGGGTATACGCATGACATGATTGGATAACTGCTCTATATTGCCATCCAGAATCTGCAGCACCTGACGAATCGTGAAAGAACCCTGAGTTAATATTATTAAGATTACTATCTTGTGTTCGCCCCAAACCAAAGGCTCCAACTTCCACTACATCTCCCAAAGCAGTGCCAATTGATCTTGAAGCGGGGTTTGAAACAGGAATATCGTGAATTTGCGAAAAAGCTGGGCTTAAGTTTGGAATACCCGAAGCGAAAGGCAACATGAATTGCTGCTTTCCTTGTGCTGAGTTCATTGGATAAGGTCCATGATTCCATCTGTATTTAAAAACCAGATTAGCCATTATGAAGTTACCCCATCAATTACCTGAAAAGTCAAGGTTTCAGTGTGTTGAGTTACCCCACCCACTGTCCCTTTAATATCCATTTGAACTAGCCCCAAAGCCCAAGTTGCAGTGCTACCGTTTGAAGCCACATTTAACCAACCTTTTTGGGTACCTTGATTCAAAGGGGAGCATGTCAAAATTGCTACAGCTGCACCATCTAAAGTTTTAACCTGGGATGTAAAGGTATAACCCGTTAAATCGATTGCACGGCGAACATCATCAGGTGGATATTGCAGACCTTCATCCATATCAACCAACTGTAGGTTTAAGTTGAAAGTGTCACCACGCTTAAAGACAAAATTGCTCATAAGTGATTCCTGTAAAAATAAAAAAACCACCGATGAGGTGGTAGTGATTAAAACTAAAAAACCGCCCTGAGGCGGTTTAAATTAAATAAAGTTTGAGTTTAAATTTTCTCTTGGATGAGTTTTTTGCAACGCTCTCTTTCTATTTTTGAAAACTTATCTAAAGATTCATAACTATTAAATTCTTCCTTTACTGGTACTTTGTATACATTTTCAACTAAATCACGTGCTACTTTCTTCTCACTCTTTGTCAGATTCTCAAAAGGAATGTCTTTATTTACTTCTTCTTTTGAAAGTCCTGATTGTCGTTGAGTCATCATGATGAAGGCCATATCACCAATAATATTGCAATTATCCTCTCGGTCAACTTCAGCGTTTGCATCTAAAGCAAAAAATAGAAAGGCCACTGGAATTACTTTTAAGTATTTCATGTATATATTAATTCACCTTATAACCAATAAAGACATTATATTGCACAAAGTCAGCATCTTTCCCGGCATCGATCGATTCGCCCTTCAAGCATTCTAAATCTTCAAATGAGAAATACTCAAAATGCGCCAGTAATGCATCACTTAGTACTGTTAGAGCTTTCTCTCCAGTATGTAGCCGATCGAAGCATTGGATCATGATATTACCTGTTCGACGGGTACAAGGTTTATCTGCAACGCCCGAAGTAAAGCTGGGACCACCTGCAATTTTTAATCTGCACCATAAACCTTCCTTTGGTACTGTAAAGCCTGGAGCATTTGGATACTGAATTCTGTTCTGGGATATACCTGTAAAGTTTTCCATACGATCGATAATAGCTAGCCTTGTCTGCTCTAATGTCATTGCCATCTTAACCACCGTACTTTTGAGTAATATAAGTAAAAGTAGTGCTGTAGATACCCTGCGGTGCTTGATCTGACCAGCCATTTTCTAAGCGTTCAGCATATGGCTTATTGTTTTGTATGTAGACCAAATTACCCAACTTAAACTTAACGGCTTGAATAGCTGCATCTTGCACGGCGTTTGTTTCAGGTTCACGCACAGCGTAGTCACCAGATCCAATCGAAACAATATGAGAAGCACGATAAGCACCCGTATCAACTGGACTTGATACAACTAAAGACTGAACAGCATCCATAGTAATTTTCTTTACCTTGTCCTCTGCTGATTTAGCCACATCAAAACTAAAATCAGTTGGCTTTTTCCCCTTCCACCCCATCATTTACCTCGCTTTCTTCATACATTTTAAAAAGGTCTTGAGCGATCGCTTGAATTGAATATGCTTCAAATTCTGAACTAGGCTCTTTTCCTCCCATGAGCTTTTTAACTTTCTGCCAAACATGCACCGCTTCATGCAAAAGCAATCCATAGATCTCAATCAATTTTCTTTCTGAAGTATCACCAAGCTGGACAACGGCGTAAGCGCCATCGGAATAGAAATCAACTTGAGCGGCCGCTCCTTCTATGGAAAGGAACTGATCTACATGATTCATATCCTCAAAAAGTAAATCCATGTGAAGCTGATTTCTAGCAAGCGTATATTGGACATGTTGGAAGGGTGAGATGTGCCATAAGGGAACGTAATCTGTACTTATCATCTAAACTCCTAAATTGCGCCCATAAAAAAACCGCCAAATGTTGCATGGCGGCTACGCATAAATAATATGTTTATTAAACTTTAATCATTGAGAAATATTCAGGTTCTAAATCCTCATAGATCTCATTTGGAATTGGGATAATTTCTATAATTTCACCTTTCTCTTTATCAACTTTCCATGCATTTATTGTCTTTTGAGGATTAATCCAAAGTTCACCATATGATTTAACATTTGGTTGGAATATCAATCGATAAGCAATAAATTCTTTGTCTTCAGGAGAATAGCAACTGAGCTGATCAGAAAAAGTTAAAAGTATAAATGGTACATAATTAAAGGTAAGGCCTTCATAGTCCCAGACTCCTTTTCCACTCGCTTCCTGAACCAATTTTTTAAAATGACTAAAAGGAATAGACATATTTGTTATTTTTAAACAAGCTAGATAAATTTTGAAAATGTTTTCTCTTATCTTTTTACGCATAATTGCACCAGCCTGCTTATCAACCACCCCATCCCTTAAACCTTGATATGGAATGCCATTCTTACCAATCGTTCTGCAATTAGTATTTTGATTGCTATGCCAAAAGAACTTTGGTCTCCTTGGATTACTACTATTTTTTATAGTCATTTCTGTTTCACAATAGCCACATAAACCTTTCTCTTTACCGTTAAGTAGAAACCATTCAACAGTTTGTGAACGCCCAGTTTCAATATCAATAGCTCTGTAAGGCATTTTTTCCCAAATTATAATCTTAAAATAAGATGTATAACTTAAATGAGAATTTTACTGAATGATAAAATATATCAATTAATAGATTACTTTATCTTTACCCTTAAACCTTCCTCAACTGACATTTCCAAATAGTAGAGGCTGGATCCTGTTGAATATGAATTACCCGGAATGATCCTAAGGCGGTAACCCACTCATCATCAATTTTTGATGCCATGGTAACTTCATTTTGAAGCACGGTCGCCTTTTTATCTGTAGCCAATACTCCAAGCGTTTGTATTTCATATTGACTGTATGAGCCGAATAGAACGCCTCGGCCTGAGTAATTTTCTTTAAACTCAATATAGGTTTCTGTCTTAGGATCCCAATTTGATTTAGTGACTCGTTCACACGTAAATGTATGAACGGCGTCTGCTAAATCTTCATTAAATGCTTCAGCAATTTCTGCCTGAATTTCGTCACGTAAGCCCATTAGATTTTCCTGACAAAAAATACGGATTTTCTTTTGCTATACGGCTTGATCAAATCGAGAATGAATTGCTCGATCGCACTAAGTTTTACCGATCCGTCTTGATATTCTTTTTCAGTTTCAACCGTATCTGCCTTAACTTTCTTACGTTTTAAAGCCTGTTCCTGACCTTGATAAATCTCACCCTTCATAATGCCTTTTATAATTTGATAAGAGGCAGTTTTGAGGGGTTGAGGTACTGTAGCGACATCTTCATAAGGCTTAACATTACGTGCTAATAGATAAGCCTCAGACATCTGTAGATAATCAGCCTTATCACTGTCAGATAAAGCATCAAAGCCTACTACATGTTCAATCGCTTCTTGTTCAGTGATAAAGCTCATGGGTTATTCCTTTGGAAGAAGTGCTAACAACTCGTCTTTTTTAGCACCTGATTCAAATGCAATGCCCTTTTCGGTTAATACAGCACGAAGCTCATCAACTTTAAGTCCGGCATACTTAATTGGTTGTACCTGGTCATCTCCAGCGTGTTGGCTGCCTTCAGAGTTTTGATTGCTTTGAGCTTGCTGATTGTCTCCATCTGGTGTTTGTTTTCCTTCTCCCAATTCAAGCTCGGCAATACGTGCTTTCATTGCTTCAGGATCATTCTGAAAAGCAATAAATTCGCCTTTCAGTGTCGCAAGCTGCTCTTCCAGCTCATTAATTCTGTCTTGTGTCATTTGACGTTCTCTCATGCGGTTAAATGCGGATAGGCCCATTGATTTATCTCCAAAAGAAAAGGCGGATAAATCCGCCCATGTCTTTATTTAATTTTGTGCTTAAACGCCACAATACGAATTTGTTTAGGATCGTATATACGCTCCCAGTTAGTGCCAGTTGCAAGCCCAGAGTTTTTAGGTGCAATACCTGTTGATCCTGCCCATTTAATACCACGTGGATGTAGTACAAAGTGACGGCGGTTAATCAAGATATCTACACCAGCAAGACTATCGCGATCAGTTTCAACCGCATTTGGTGCACCAATATCTTGGAAGCCAACAGCACCTTGACCAAATAGGAAAGAAGTAAATACATCACCATCAACAGGCATGCCATCATCAACAATCACACGGCGATCCATAAAGGTTTTATAGAGTAAAACGCCATCAGCATCACGCACGGTTTCAATCAAACCCTGTTTAGATAAAGCTGACATAGTGAATGAATGCATTGAAATCGCTGTTAATTTATCGACCGCATCGCCAAGCTTATATGACGCATCGACAAAAGAATGACCATCAATAACCGCTGTGGCCCCTACGCCAGCTGAAATATCATGTACGTTACTTGCCATACTTGCAGCACCGAAAACACCTTTAAGGGTATTTACGGTAAAGCCCTGAAACTCACGCGCCCAATAATCTGCTACCAGATCACCAACCGCGCCGAGTGGATCGTCACCAGATAAGGCCTTTGCTAGATCATTAGCACCCCATGCCTTACCACGAGCATGGAGAATTGCAATATCTTGACCTGATGTAATGTTATTTACAGTTAAAGGGGTTTGATCAGAGAGAACTTCCGATTCACCACTTAAATCGTTCCAAAAAGGAATATTTACAGTAGTACCACCCTTCGTTCCAAAAGCTACATCTTCTTCAAGATCCCCCACAATGCCAGACTGCCATAAGGCAGATTTCTCAGCGGTTTTATTTAAAACATATGGAGTGAATAATTCAGGTACGATTACATCAGCAATTTTGGTATCAGCCATTTGGCTTTACTCCTTAAAGTTTAATATTGTGTTTTGCTGCTAGCTCTTTAGCTAACTGCGGATTTTCATTTCGTAATTGCGCCAATTTGGTTAAGTTCACTGAACCATCTGGTTTGAGAATGTCGACCTGACCTTTTGTATTGGCACTACCTGGTGCCCCCATACCATTTGGTTTAGGCCAGTAGTACGGTTTTAGCTCCCGTAGAGATTCAACCCATTCTTTTGGGGTCTGCGGTGTCTGACCGTCTTTACCAATGACCACTTCACCGTTTTCATCTACAGCTACCGCTTTGCCGTTTTCATCTAATGCAAACTTGGATTTAGCTAAAAAAGCGATGTCACCTGTTGCTTCAGCTAATGCTTCAAGCTCTACAGCTGCTTGCACGATTTGCCCTTGAATTACTGATTCCTTAAACTTATTTGCATAAGCTTCGGCTTTGTCAGCACGGTCTTTTTCAGCTTTAAGTACCTTTTCATGTTCTTCACGCATCTTCTCGGTACGCTTCTGAATCACTTCGGTAATCTTGCCTTCAGCGATTAACTTTGCTTCTTCATCTTGATCAAGTTGAGCAAAGACTCTTTTGACGATTTCAGGGTCAATTCCTTCGAACTGATTTTGAAGTTCCTGAAGTTTTCGTTTTGCATCCTTAGCGGCATCACGCTCACTTTGAAGTGCAGATTTCAAACCTTTAGGATCTTCATAGCCGTCTAAGTCAAGGCGAAACTTCCCGTTTTCCTCAACATATAAAGCGCGGTGCTCTTCTTTGATTGCATCAAGTGAATCAACAATAAATGGTAATGGCATTTTCAAACCTCTCGTTTGATTAAGTTAAGCCTTATCTCAAGGCATTAAAAAAGCAGCCATTTGGCTGCTCATCTCTTTAATAAAAATAGAAGATAATTAATTTTTGTTTATTTTTTCCCTATCATCACTTTTATACTTCTCTTCAAAATCTCTCACCATTTCTTTCATATAATTCATAGCTTCAGGGCTACTATCAGATAAAATATCTTCAAATTCTTTGATCATATCTCCCCCTCTCAAATCCTTTCGAATTAGGACATTTAATTTGTTAATTTCAACAATAGCATCTGAAATTCCATTTATAAAAATTTCATTTAATTTATGTACTTCCAAATTTGAATCTTCTAATAATTTTAAATGTTCATCTTCTAAATCTCTTCTTCTTTTCTCATTATTATTGTATTCATTCCACAATTTCTTATTTAAATCATGATCAAAGTGTTTAGAAAATTCATTTTCTTTAATCAAAGCAAGAGCATTATTTCTTTCATTTTCATAAACTTTTATAACCGGTTTAATTGCAATCAATTCAGCAGTTAAGTCTATTAAATCCTTCCTCTCTTTAAGCATTAAGAAATACAATTTAGAACATACTTTCGTTACTAGTATTGTTTGCTTTGTCGTTTCAACATTGGCAATTAACTGCAGGCGATTCATTGAATAACAAAACTTTAAAAATTGTTCATTTGATTTTTTAAAATCAAATTCTAAATTAGGAACTTGACCTATCAATGAATGAATTCCAATCAAATCATCAACCGCATTTAAATATATATCTTTTTTTAGATTAAAAGATCTTTCAGTTTCTTTTTGATTTGATTCAAATTCAAAACGTTCTTTTTGATTTTGATTATTGAAATAGTTTGTTATCCAAACACCACCTAACCCCGAGAATATACTCATCAATCCAACAATAACAGGTATAAACTTCTCATTGTTTTCGATAGTAAGACCTAAAGCAACGCAAAGCATAAAAAAAATTAAACCAAGGAAAATAACTTTAATGAATCCTAAAATTTTTCTTTTCATTTAATTAAATTTCTCCTATTAAAAGTATGTCGATGTTATCAAGTATCTTTTAAACACCCAATTCATTAAAGGCTTTTTCATCCAATTTTCTTAACTCATCCAAAGTGTATAAACGCCCTTCAGGATCAAAGAACTTTTCAAAATCAAATTTCCCTTCTTTATAAAGTTTATAGCGCTTTGGTCCCAACCATTCTTTTTGAAAGAAATCGTCAGTCTTGCCGAAGAACTCTTTGAATGTGGTGTTAGCATCCAATTGCCCTATTAATTGGTTGCGCTCATCTTTCGGGATGTCCTTTACTTTGCGCTCATCCATGACAAACGGACGTTCTCCTACCAGAAGACCATCTTTCTCAACTGGTACCAGAATGCTGCGGCAATTAGGATGCAACGGAGGGACACGTTTTGCTGGATCGTTAATCTCCCATACAGTGCCATCTAAAGATGCACATAGTTTCGATGTTCTACCATCTAACGTTGCAACCAGTTTTACGTACTCAAAACCAAGCTGATTAAAAGTATCTAAATACGTTTGATTGGCAACATGGCTTCGAACGGTTCTTACAGTACGATCAATATCACTTTTAGTACTTGTTAATAAGCCATCTTCGAAGTTAAGGCGCTTGGTACCACGGATATGTTGGACAATTTGCTGATTAGTTTTGCCTGAGCTAATACCATCACGAATCGCATATTCAACTTTTTGGCGAGCAGTATCGGCAATCTTCGATAGAAGATCATCAACTAGCGCACCGCCAACTAAAGGAACTTTTTTAGCTGCTGAATAAAGCTTTTGGCCATTCGGCTTTTTATTCTTGCCGCCGTATAGCTTAGCTGTGTAATTTGCCTCGTATACAGCCATTGCAGTTGCTGAAACGGCGAATACTTCAGGTAATGCAGTATTTATTGCCACAAACCATAGAGAAATAAGATCACGAATCTCTTTGAGGTTTGTTGTTGTGTACTGGCCACCAGCAAGCGCTAATTTTTCCGAATCATTTAACTCATCTAACAAATCCCTAAGCTTTGTCAGCATTAATGCTGACTCATCATTAAAGACTGTTAATAATTCATTAACTGATTGAGAAGAGGCTCTATATAAATATGCCTGGTGTTGAGTGAGAACTTCAATCAGTGATTTTTCAATATCTGAAGCCATTTAATACCTCTAAAGCGGCATGCTATCTCGCTCACCTTCAACCCGTTTCAACTCTTCCTTAAAATCATGAGCTGGTAACTTTCCAGTAGCGATATATTCCCAATACGTCTGGAACGAATTCTTTCCAGCAATAGCACCTTCATAAAGTTGTTTAGCTAAATTGATGTCGTATTGCTGAACGATAAATTCAGGTTCTACAGTGAATGCATATTTAGATGAATCTAGCTTTAACCACTGGGCTGCATATTTAATGGACTGCTCAATAGCAGCAGCTGCACACATCACAATGCTATGTAAACTTGCATGCTGATCATCCTGACGTGCACGGCGTGCCTCACCTGATTCTTGTGTATTCGTATCAACGACTTTTGCACCTGCTTCTAATGCTGCATTTTTCTGGGCATCCATTTCACTCTTGGTAAGTTCAATACCATTACCTGAAATTTCTAAGTAACCGCATTGAGAATCACCAGGTAGGCTCCAGACTGCCATCACACCTGTAACGCTAATATCTGGTTCATCATCATTGTCGATACCATTAATCCAAGGCTGAGGATGAGCTGTGTGATGGAGTGACTGAAAGTAATCCGCACTGAGCTGGTAACTCTTAAGAGCTGCTTTCGCCATAGTCAAAAGTGGAATAGTTCCAACATTAGGTGAATTATCCGTGGCCCCACAAAATACGAATGGTGTGAATGAAAGCTGATTACCGCCAAGATCAGGAGTTTTATCTTCCTCACTAGAACCATCAAACAAACGGACAGTTAAAGCACCTTCCTGCATAGCTAAAACACGGTGGACGGTCTTTGTATTATGTCCAAACTCATCTTCGCTATTATCAAATTGCTCCTCGAGCACTAACAGCTTTAGATCCTTACGACCACCGATGCTGTTTTCTTTCCAGTTTATGATAGATAGAGCATCGTAAAGGGCGAAGTAAGGCACTCCATTAGCATCTACATCGACCAACAATCCGCAGCGCCCATCAACTAAAAGCGCAAAACAAATACGGATAAAGAGTTGTTTAAGGCCAAATCCGTCATTAGTAGCATTATCAATCAGTCCTTTGAGCAAAGAGCTTTCAATCACAATGTTTGGTTCAAGCTTTGAAACTAAACCAATCATCGTGCGAAGTGAGTCTTGAACCCATAAAGGATACTGAGCGCGGCTTAGATAAGCTTTATAAATCTCACCAGTCTTATCGCCCTGTTTTTCGGCCTCAATCATGCCAGCAGATTTAGCAAGATACTTGGTTTGTTCCTGTTTAATCTGCTCTTCGCCGGCTACGGCGTCACGCATAACCAACCAGCTTTTTTGTGCAGCACTATACTGCGGATGTTTATCCGTAACTGCCATAAAAACACCAATAAAAAAGCACCGATAAAGGTGCGTTATTTAAGCCATACCCCGAATCCGCCTGACCTGAACAATCCGTTTAATAATCGGGAACCGTTTCGCTAGTGGGTAGCCACCTGCATCACCGACATGGTCCAATCCTGATTTCTTGTCAGGCATTCCAAAGTCATCATAAATCTGCTGTTCCAGTGTCTCGGTAAACCGTGGGCACTTATAAGTATTAACCTTTAACGTCCGTTCTCCATCACCATTCAGGATCAAAGCATTCACGGCATTTAAACTGTCTTTAATGGTCGGGTTAGTGTTATTCACCTCTACCCGTAAACCATGCTGCCTTAAAATGGCATGGTCCGACTCACTGCTATTTTTTGATGAAGTAGACTGTCCGGCAGCATCAGGAATAATCGTAATTTCATGACTAGGGAAACGTTCAATAATCAGTTTGGCCATAGTTGGTGTATCACGAACTCCTACCAGTTCATCTAGTGCCAGAGGTTTACCGTCACGGATTACATACACCACGGCGGCCATTTTCAGAACGTTAAAGTCCATACCGATAATTAACGGCTCATTCGGCTTAATTTCTTCATCAGTATGGTTGAGCCTACGGTCAAAATCAGGATAAACAGCACCGCTGGTTAAGTTAACGAACTGCCCACGTAAATATGCCTCAATGAGCTGAGGTGGATAGGATTCCCGTAAAGATGCAATATAGTCATCTGGTAGATTGGCCTCATTGTCATAGGTTGAAGCCTGAATCATTCCATAGAGCTTCCGCTTGGCCTCTGATTTATTCGCCTCTTTTACGAATTGCTCGTACGTAAATTTAAAACCTTCCGGTGTAGTCGCTACATCAATACCATTCAGCAAACCTGCCTGTTTAAAGCGCATACGTGCGATGATCTTACGCCACGCTTGCTGAGCCTTGTGGGTAGCCATAACATCGAGCTCATCAATCAGTGCATGACCAATCTTAAAACCGACAATTGTTGCCGGCTTCTCCATAGACCGGCAGATGATCGTACTTCGATACTGACGACCATAATAAAGATCGACCTCTTTATTCGATTCATAGATTTTGGTCTTTAACCCCCAGTCAAAAGCAACCTCATCGACTGTCGGATAAAAAATATCCCGAATCTGAGGATATGTCGGTGCAAAGTAGCCCAGCCTAACTTTGGGGAATTCCCAAGCCTTATGGCATAAAGAACCACAACCCACCCAAGTTTTTCCGCCACCAAATCCGGATATAAATGCCCTGAATTTGTTTTCCATTTGAAGAAATCTAGCCTGAGGCACATTCAGTGTCGGATTGATGTTCGGCATCTTTTTTACTCGCATCTACAACTTGAATGGTTACCTTGACCGGTGTTGGATCATCTGCACCCTCACCATCACCTGTCCTGATCTTTTCAATCTCAAGCTGCTTTAACTCAATATTCAGGAGTGTTAAGTCATGACCATGCATTTCTTCCCGAACCTGCTTAATCACACCTTGCTTCATCAGCCGGTTGTTCTTCCAGCCTTCATAAATCTTCTGAAGTTCTTTAATGCGATAGGATTTATTAGCAAGTGGAATGTCATAAACATTCTTTTGGAAATCTGCTCTGGTTTTATTAAACAAATTAACCAGTTTCTTGCTTAGGTTTTTCCCCGTTGCTTTTGTTGGGTCATATAAAGCGACCTGCTGACGTTCAATTTCGATGTTAAATTCTTGCTTTACAGCATCTGCCACCTGTTGAGGGGTTTCAAAGCAGGCAAGAGACTGAACTATAAAGATTTTTACAGGCTCTCTTAATGTTGCCATACTTGCCCCTTCGTAAAGCTACGTAAAGCAAAACAGGCAAAAAAAAGAGCCTTATGGCTCAATTGATTACGCAGTTTCCGCAGCATTTTGAAATATCTAGATTTGAAACAAACGGCGGATTCTTCGCAACCTCAACAAGACGTTTAACGCTCTTACTTGCTCCCCACCGTTTAGTTACACCAATGAATTCTTCGACATCATGCCCAGCTAAATAATGCTTAGGTAATCCAGTAGAACTGCTAAAGAGCATTTCACCATCTTCGTCACGTTCTACACCTATATGGTAAAGCTCGTGCTCAAGCAAAGCGCAGAATTCACTATCATTAGCTTTATCGCAAAATGTGGCATCGATCGTAATCAGATAAGTTGGTACAAATCCGAACCATTCTCGCATCTGTTGCTCCTGTCTAGCTTTACGCCAGCCACCTACATTAAACATAACCTTTTCACACTGCCCAAGAACCATTGCCTGTTTACTTTTAAATGCTGACGAAGCCCACGCAAAAGCTAAGAATTCTTCATTATCATGAAGCAGCTCAGCAATATGGTCATGATCTGGATTGTGAAGTGGACCACCTAAAGTTAGAAAGTTTGCTATAACCCATTCCTTTAATTCTGGTGCAGGTTTTAAACGAATTGCTTCCTCTTGTTCAGCTTGGTCAATAAAGTCTGTTGGCGGGAATGGTCTAATCTGATCCATAACTTACTCTATTTACAAATTAATTAGATTCTGTTTAATTCGTTATCAATATTCTTGGAGTTGCAATTATGTCAACTAATCCCAGCCTACCAACTCAAGAAGAAGTTGATGTTTTTTACGAACACTTTATTGAACATGGTTTTTTTCACGGAGATCAATCACGTATACATGAAAAGCAATTCATAAAACTCTCAGCTTTTTTTAATAATGCTTTTCGCATGAAAGGTTATCGAGGTGGGGATTTAGAACTGGGTTCTACTTATGATCATGATTGGGGAACAGTTGTTTGGTACTCCAACCCAGATTATGATTATGATGAGATTTCCCAAAAAATTGATATTTACATTCAAGAAATGATTAATAAATAACTTGATCTCGTTTTGAATAGTGTTAATTCTTTTATTCAGAATTTAATTGTTGCTGTTATACCCATATCAAACAATTCTGTAATGTTACAATCCTAAAACCTCTTTAATATCTGAGTGGATACCTATTATACTATTGTTGTTTCATAACTCTGGATCCTTGGAATTTGAATATAAAACAAAATAATATTTGTGGTGCGTATTAGTATCTCCCCTATAAAAACTCTGATTTTAATTATTTAAAAATCTGTATTAAGCAATGCTCAATCAAAAAAATTATTTCGTTCTCATCTGTAAAAGGTCATTTTCAAGCTTGAAATCACTGTGAACCCCCAAATCATCACGCAATAGTTTGGCAAATTCAAAGACTTTGTCTTGTAAAATATCACTACTGTCTACAGGGTGGCGATTGAAATAAAAATTTGCAATTGATGTTTGATAGGAAGTCAATTCACGTTGGAGTTTGTACAACTCTATCCTTATTTCTGAAGTTGTGATCAAGTTAACCTTATTAATACAAGCAACAAACTCAATATATTTTGAAAGATGCTTTTGCCATATTTCTTCTGCTTCTACACCTGCCAAGCCAGAATCATTTTTGATAGTTGGCCTAATAGTTAAAGATGAAACTAGAAACTGAGTATAAGAATCAGTTAAAGCGATATATTGGTCTCTTTTCGATTCCGCCACTTTTTCCAATTTTATTTCATTTATTGTATTTTTAGCAGCAACCCTAATGGAAAATATCAAGGCTAACGCTCCAATTAATGCACCAACGAACGTGAAGACACCTTGTATATATGCTGCATCTATCGTAGCTCTAATAGCATCCATTTACTAAATACCCTAAAACTAATAAACCCCGCATTGCGAGGTTTATCCAACAGTTTACTTATACTTCTACCACTATAACGCAAAAATAGCATTTACCCTGTACAGGGTCAAGTTTTGTATTTAATGCATCCAGTTTTATTTAGGTGAAATTTGATAGATCTACGAGTTAGTACCTAATTGATCAATCAAGTCTTTACCAAGTTGCCTTGTGTTCTTTTTACCACCTTTACTATTTAAATGGCTTATTCCCTTAGAGGATGCCAAGTCCAGCAAAGCCCCATAAGCCGATACTTTCTCACCATTTTTATATACTAGAATAGTGGTGTCTTCCAGCTGCTCTATCAAATAATCACCATATTCAACTGAACGTTTCAACTGATCCTTTGAAGTGTTAATAATTTCATAGTTAAAGTTGGCTGCGATTTCTATTAACTCATAAATATTGCCTTGCCCCCACTGATTGGAAACAACATATATATCGCCATTATTCATCTGTAACTGATGTTCTTTATCTATGAAGTACCGGTTATATCTTTGCTCATCCAGTTGGTTAATTTTAACCAGCAATCTATCCAGATTCGGATATGCACTAAACTCTGCCCTAAGATATTCGATATTCTTATTTTCAATTTCATTAAAGCGGCTTTTAATAATTTCAAGCGCAAGATAACGCTTGTTCAGAGTTTTACCATTAAACATGAAATTTGAGTAATCTCTTGCATTCGTAAGCTTGGCTTCTCGTCTTTCTTCTGATTTTTTCTGTGCTTTAATCTGATAATCCTTTGCTTCCGGCAAAGGTATAATTTGTTGAATATCAACTAGAATCTGAGAATTGTGAGTATATGGCTGCATTCTTATACAAGTAATATCCAGATCTCGCTCATTAAGCCAGATCACTGAGGTGGTCAGTTCTTTAGAGAAATTTGATGAGACCAGAATGATTCTCACATCATCTGCAAAATTACTTTCATCCAGCTTATCAATTTCCACAAAGTTTGAAATTTCTTCACGTGCATTGTTGTGATCAAAAGATGGATAGCCATTATTTATTTTATATCGACGATAGATATCTATCGCTATATCGAAAGTCATGGTAGAAACCATTGATGCATAACGGAGAGCCTGAAGCTCCATATGATCACCAGTGTCTGTACGCTTCAGCTCTATAATTACAAGATTTGCATTTTTATCGATTGCCAGTAAATCAATTCTTCTCTTTGACCCATCCCATTCAGCATACTCTTCAGCAATAATGAGACAGTCCTCAGCGATTACCCCAATATTTTTCTTGAGTGCCTGCTGAAGATGTAATCTTTCCAGAATCGCTTCTTCCTTGAAAGAAGTAGTCTCAACTGCATTTAGTTCATTATTATTTAAAGTAAATATTGGCATGGAATTAAATCTCTGCAAAAGATTTTGCCTTTATACAGCATATGCCAATCAACTCATAGAAAAAAAGTCCCACCAATAATCTATATTTAGTGGGGCTTCTATTCCGGAATTAATCTATCCGCTACCTATGATATTAGCGTTTAAAAAATTGCAATAAAAATTATAAACTAGCTCTCATATTTATTATGACAGTCATAATTTGATTTATCATTTGTCTCATAAACTCTAATTCAATACTGCATTTTTCTTCTATAATTTCTATTGATTCAATTTTATCCACTTCATTTTTGAAGTAATCAAACCGCTTACGTAAAGAAGGAAACTTAATTGCCTCCAGATGTATACGGTCAATCTGATAACCAGAAATATGTTTAAATGCAAAAGTTGAGATCAATAGATGATTAATATCATACTTAGAATTATTAGCCTTTAATGTATTATAACTTAACTCAAAATTTTTTCTGGCTTGTTCGATTTTTAGACCATTTTCCGCAGATAGCTCATTTTTCCGCAAACCAAGGTAATCATCCATTGTGACGATAATAGAAAGTAATAAATTTGCCAGACACTGTTCCTGTTCTGAAAGTTTATCTCTGATAAATGGATAGTTTTGTTGCTTTTTCCAATTTATCCATACAGTAAAGGCAATAACCAGTCCTAAAATTGTTGCAATATTTGCAATAAGAGAAACCCATTGTTGAAAATCATTAGGCATTTTATTTGATATAAAAGAAATTAAAAAAATATTATATATAAATCCTGATTAAGATAATACGAAAAGCTATACCTCACTATCAGCAACTAAATACAACTACTTACTTTATTTACAATACCATCACTATAACGAAAAATAGTGCTCAACCTTTATATAGAGTGGTGCTGATAAACTGACAGTTAGTGATAAAAAGGATAAATACTAATGGTAGATATCGTCGATAGCGCAACTCGTAGCCGTATGATGTCAAATATTAAAGGACGGAATACAAAACCAGAATTGCTCATCCGTAGCCTTCTTCATGCGCAGGGCTTCCGCTTCCGTATCCACCGCAAAGACCTGCCAGGTAAACCTGATATCGTATTACCAAAATACAAGGCTATCATTTTTATACATGGCTGTTTCTGGCATGGACACCAGAATTGCCGGTTGTTCAAGTTACCGGCAAGCCGTACGGAATTCTGGGAAGCAAAAATCTCCAAGAATCAGGAAAATGATCTGAAAGCAAAAGAGCTTCTTTTAAATAGCGGCTGGAGAATATGTACCATATGGGAGTGTGCAGTACGTCGTTCTAAAAAAGATCCGGTAGCACTTATGGATATTCTTACAACATGGTTATCAGGTTCTGAACAATTGCTTGAGATAGATGAACCAATGATTAACAAAAAAAGGGAGATAACTCTCCCTTCTTCCTGTGAAACCGGACTTTCTTCTACAGATAGCAACTAACTAGAATAATTTCAGCTGCTTCTCTGCGACAATTTTTTCAGCCTTATCAAGACAGCTCACCATTTGTCCTGCTACAGCTTCAATAACCTTTACACACACAGAATTACCGAACTGCTTATAGATCTGGCCATGTGAAACAGCATCAACTATATAGTTCTCAGGAAATCCCTGTAAACGTGCACACTCGCGTGGAGTCAGTTTACGCGGATTCTTGCCATGCTCGGCCTGTGAAATAAGAATCTCCGAGCCATCCTTGTAATAACGGGCACTTAAGGTATTGGAATATGGACTATCACCGGTGTAAAGCGTATAGCCAAATCCGTTACCCTTGACTCCGTGTTCTTCCTTACGGCGCTGGTGTCCTTCCCATAGACGGTCGGAAATCGTGTAGACATCTTCACTCTTTTTGAATTTAGATACGTCTTCAAGAATATCACCGAGTCGTGTCTGTGTTTTAGGAGGCACTGGCCAGCTGAAGAGTTCATCAAAGTTACACTCTTCACCAAAGTAATTCTTATCGAAACCTACAAGGAAAATACGCTCACGGTTCTGTGGTACACCAAAATCTGCAGCGCGAAGTACCTTCACATCAACCCAGTAATTCAGTTTTTCTGAAAGTGCCTTTTTGGTTTCATCCGAAAGCTCAACTTCAAGATCAAGTTCTTCATTAAACTCGCCACGCAGAATCTCAAGAATGGTTTTGAGCGTACGGCCTTTGTCATGCCCCTGCAGCTGCTTCACGTTTTCGAGCAAAAATGCTTTTGGACGTTTCTCGAAGAGAATTCGCTGTATCTCGAAGAACATGGTACCGCGAGTATCCTGAAAGCCCTGACGCTTACCTGCCTGTGAAAAGGCCTGACAAGGGAAACCACCGAGAAGAATGTCATGATCAGGAATATCAACTGCCCTGATCTGTGTGATATCACCTGAAGGTAGTTCACCAAAATTCGCAGCATAGGTCTTCTGTGCAAACTTGTCCCATTCGGAACTGAATACGCACTTCCCTTTTAATTGCTGGAAAGGTAAACGGATTCCGCCAATACCGGCGAAAAGGTCAATAAACGTGAATTTATGCTTCTGGTCTGGACGTTCCCTGTATGGAGCTTTATCTGGCAACGCAATAATCTGCTCCCATTTTGCTTTTGTAGGAACATGCTCGCCACTTTCCCAGCCTCTGACTGTTCTTTCACCATTCTCTTTCATATCAAGCAGCAAAGCGAACTCTTTGAGGGATAACCCCATGTTATTTCTTTTTTGTCTGATATAAGATGAATCAAGATCAACGTACTTCACAATAACTTATCCGCTTTTTGACCCGGTTAAATATATCATATGTCAAAAGGATGTTCCATATATAGGGGCTTATATGTCTAATTTTATTTTAGAGGATTTAGACCAGTTAACTAAGCAATGTAGAATTGATTATAAAAATTTACCAACTAAAATTGATATTCCTATCACACCCGAACTGAAAAACCTATTAATTAAAAAATTAGGTAACGGTGTGGAGATTTCAGAATATTCTATTGAATACACAAATGATAAAAATCAGTATGGAATATTTCCTTCTAAATGGTTTTGGGTAGCTTCCGTTTTTTACAAACTGGCGCAGGCTTATGAGCCATATAGTGAGATTCTTGCATACCTAAAAAAAATACCAGAATTTAATAATGAAGATTTTCTGAAACAATATCCTTTTGAACATGAACCCTCATCTAAAACTCAAGAGCAATTAGATTTTGAAAAAGAAGCTCTTTCATTTATAACTTCTAAAGACCCATCAACTGCTAATCAAAATTTTGATTTTTTTAAAAAATTCATTTATGAGCGGTCTTGGTGGAATAAAGGTGAAGTGTCAACAAAAAAAGACAAGTCTTCTGGAAAAAATTTCAGTCGATCAAATGGAGACTTATTTAAAAGTACTTTATTAACAGCAACTCAATTTATTGTTGCAACTTCAGAAAGACTAACCACAATTATTTATGCCGTTGCAGAAGAGCCATTAATTCTTAATAAATTACAGAATATTATTAGTAATATTAATGCATCAAACCAAGTTACAGCCAACTCTGGAAAACCAGCAGAAAATATCATTTTCTACGGTGCTCCTGGCACAGGGAAAAGCTTTGCAATTGAAGAAAAAGTCAAAGGGCATATTTCAATACGTACCGTTTTTCATCCTGAAACTCAGTATAGTGATTTTGTAGGATGCCTAAGACCTTCTATGGATGACAATGGTATTGAGTACAGCTTCAAAAAAGGTCCTTTTATTGAAGCACTTCTTAAAGCTCTAAAAGACACTGAACATCACTATTATCTAATTATTGAGGAAATCAACCGTGCACCTGCGGCAGCCGTTTTCGGAGAGCTGTTTCAGTTACTTGATAGAGATAAGACTGGGGAAAGTGAATACCGGATCGATATTAATGACAAGGATCTTCTGAATTTATTAAATAAAGAACATCCGGGAGGTTTCCCTGATAATAAACTTTATATCCCAAATAACCTTAGTCTCTACGCGACCATGAACAGTAGTGATCAGGCTGTTATGCCACTTGATACAGCATTTAAACGACGCTGGAAGTTTGAATACATGCCACTTGATTTCTCTACTTCTCCTTCTGGTGTCTTTGATATCATCACAGAAGATGGCTTGCAAACTGTAAGCTGGCTAGTATTTGCAAAAACTGTAAACTCAATACTTTCTTTACAGTCAATTCCAGAAGACAGACATCTAGGCCCATGGTTTGTAAATGACAATGAGATTAATAGTCCTGAAAATGCGAAAAAGACACTATTAGGAAAGGTTCTTATGTATCTCTGGGATGATGTGCTTCGACATAGCGAGAGATCATCCCTTTTCCAAGCAGATATTAAAACATTTGGATCACTCGTTACGCAGTTTAATAATGGGCAGATTATTTTTTCAGGAAACTTTAAAGATGAATTAAAAGATCAAATTGCCAAAACAAAAAAAGTATAGAGAGTAATAGTGGAAACTATTTTTAAAAATAATCATTTTTTTCTGGATAGAAGCCCCATCAATGGTTTACCTGCTTCCGTTGCAGACTTTATTCTGGGACAAGGACTATTGAGCTCCATCAATGGTCTAAGAGTCTCATTTTGCGGTCTTGTCTCCTATCAGGGAGAGAATTACTTCTTCTTTCCTCGGCAGTCAGATATAGAAAAGATCAAACTTGATTCTGAACAATATACAGCTCTTCTGATGCAGGCACTTTTTAAATTTGCCCAAGATTCAAAAACACAGGTCACCAGCCCTGAAGATGGAGCGGACGAAACCGGCTTTGAAAAACTCGAGATGTTCAAATACCTGATTAATGATTTCCAGCAACATGGCATTTTCAAGAATGAAGAAGTTCTTTTACGGAAGAATTCCGGAAAAACAGACTGGAAAAGAACCATTAACCGGTCGGTTTCTTTCCCAGACAGTTCTGGCCGTCCTGTTTATCTAGATGTGTACGGGAAACAGAGAACCTCTACCAATTCGGAAATTACACGTATTCATGCCGGAATCCTTAAACAGATATATAAAAACTACGGGTTTATTTTTACAGGCAAGAACAAGGTCCCTTACTCATTAAAACAGTATGGTGAAACTTCCCTGTCTACTGACGCCCAGATTTCGGTTTTAAAGAATGAAATCAGGAATCACTTTGCCGATCGCCAGACTCTTCTTCTAAAAACGCTTATTGAGCATCTTGAAGCCTACAAGGGTAATGAGCAGAAGAACCAAATTATTGGTGTTACACGCTTTCATGTTGCTTGGGAACACATGCTTTCCAAATGCCTTGATAATGTCATTGATATTAATAGCCGGTTACCTAAACCGGTATTTATAAAGCCGGATGGAACAGCAATACCGGCGAAAAAATCAGGTATGCGAACTGATATCGTGATTGAAGATAAGGCAGCTAATAAACTGACTATTCTGGATGCCAAATATTATGAAGCAACCAGTATAGAGAATGCTCCGGGCTGGGCAGATCTCGTCAAACAGTTCTTCTATGAAAAAGCACTTTCAATAATGCCGGAATTCGCAGGCTATAAATTTGAAAATGCCCTGATCTTTCCAGGGCAAAAAAATGCATTTGATAAGATTCATATGCAAGATCTGAAAAGTGGTCATTATCTGGATACAGTCTTCCCTGTCATCAAGTGTATTTATCTTGATCCAATGATGATTATTGAAAACTATCATCATAGAAGAAAAATAAAACTATTCATTTAAGTAATTAAACTCCAATTTTTTTTCCAATATATTTTACTTCTACCGTATTACCTATAAGCTTGTAATGAATTCTCCCAGCAATACCTGTAAAGAAGAAATGTGCTTCATACCCTTTTAAACCGGCATCATCTAAAGCTTGCTTTCTTTTTTGGTGTTCACCTGCGGCACTCTTTAATGAAAAGGTAATTTCAGATTGTTGATCCCATTTTAACAAATCACTATTAACTGTAGCTAAGGTATTATAAATAGAAGTATAGAAACTCCTTAATTCTCTAATATTATCTTTAGCTTCAGCTAGTAGCTTTATTTGGCTAAGAAAATTATTAGGTGCTTCTAGGAAGTCTTCAAGTAATGGTGGATTTTCAAATGTTGAAAACCAGCCATGATATGTTTCTACATGATGGGGATTACAAGCATGACGTATTTCAATATTTTCCTCACCCACATCTTCGTCCTCTATATTGAGTAATAGAGCTTTAATAGTTTCAGTATTCCAATTCAATATTTTTTTATCAAATGAAATAACTAGGGAATCAAGCAAATACGACCATATTAATGAGTCATAAGGATGCTGATTATATAAAACCTGCATGCCCCAATAGCTCTCCAATTTACTATCACTCCCTAATGAGTAGGGATTTTTTTGTAAATTTACTTTAAAACTTAAAAGTTCTTCTTTTACAGTATTTTTGAGCTGTTTAGAAATGTTCTGTAAAATTACGGTTTCTGAAATCTTTAATTCAAAAAACTTAGTATTCATATGTATTTGAATATCTGGTCTTATTTTTTTTATAGCCAAAAATGTCTCACTTAGCTTGCTAATATTACTCGCAAAATGATCTACAATTTCTTCATCACGTAATGATGGGGTATCGTCTAAAAATATAATGTTAGAGTTCATAATAAAAATTTAGCTTAATAATTCATCTAAAGCTTTTTCCCACTCATCAAAGAACCCTTCTGGCCAATTCAAAAATCTGCCATTTTCTTGAAGTTGCGGATATATTACTTGTGTTATCCCTGTTTCATAATCCCGATCAAAATAAAAAACTTCAACATTTTCAGAACTTATTATATTTTTTTTAGTCGCCAACCTAATACCATTTAATAAATGATCACTATGAGTTTCTACAAAAATTTGTACTCCATCTTGAGCACACAACGCTAAAAGAATACCCAATTTAAGCTGCCCCCTAGGATGCAAATGAGCTTCGGGATTTTCTAATAAAAGAATTGACCCTTCTTTAGCAGTCAAACAGCTTGTAATTATAGGTAGAGAATAAGTTAAACCATATCCTACATTAATAGGTCTTCTATCAGAACTTGTAACTTGTGATTTGGTTTTGTACTTAAAAGCTAATGTAGTTGCATCAATATGATCAATCTTTTCTGCTTTCAACTGGGCGCCTGGGCTAATTTCTTGTAACCAAGCTGAAATTTGATCTGTTAATTTTAAAGTAGGAGCAATGGTCGTTAGAAAATCCTCAGGAATAGAGGAGTATTCTTTTTTCATACAACGCTTTTCAGAAACAATCACATCTTCATTTTGCTGAATATAGTCAATAGTATATTCTCCATTTATCCCTAACCAACCAGTTGCTCTATTAAAAGTACTTGCTTGTGGGTATGAATTTCTAGGAGAAATTCTATCTGCTTGTATATATTGAAAGTTACTTATATTTTTTTTTAAAACATTGCTATCACCCGAAACATTTCCTTGGATAATATCATTATTTTCAGAATCATTAATATTATAATTTAAAACTATATTACTAGTCTCTTCACTGGTGCTGTAACAACTGGAAATATCAATCTTAATATTATTACTTGAAGCTAATTCATACAATATATCATTTGATTTACCTAAAGAAATTAAATTCCCAACTAAAAATAATGTCTTACCGCTTTCATTAATATCTAAAGATTGCTTTAAGAGTGCCAAAATTTGTAATACGGAACTCTTACCAGATCCGTTCAATCCTGTTAAAACATTTAACATTTTAAAATTAAAATCTTGTTTAACTATAGATTTAAAATTTTCAATTTTTAATTTTTTTATCATAGTACTACTCAGAATATTTTGTAAAAATATTTTCAAATACAGTTTTTCTTGTAGAATAAGAGCTGTCTGAACCGGTATTGCTACTAAGCGCATCCATGAAACTTCTATTATTTTTCATTTCATTCTCTGTATACTCAATCACAGCCTCTTTATTAGAAATAAGTTTATTGATTTTTTCATCATTATAAACCCCACTTCCCAATAAATATACTTGAATTTCAAATATTGTTTTATTTATTGGCAATTTTGATGATTTACTGCTATCTAATTTTCGAAATGCGTTTTTTCCATAAATAGCTTTGGCATTTTTCATACCTTTAATAAATTTTATTTCTTCCTCTTCCCACCTCTCACTGGACCATTTTAATATATATTCAACCAATGTGTGGTTCAGAAAGTCATCTAAAATATTTTTATCAAATCGCTTTCCATCTGTAGCAAATAAAGCAAAAACACGAAGAACCATTTGATGATCCATAAGTCTCTTTTTAGAAACTTTATTTTCTGTATATTCTAAAAATTTATCACTATTGGCGATTTTCGAGACATGACCTCGCCAAATACCAGGGTAAATTGCATTACGAATTTCCTGACCATTGACTGGTAATCCACCTTGATTCAAACGTGCAAAAATATTAAACCGTACCAAATCTGGCGTACTAGGTCTAATAATTGTAGATGTTATTTCAAGCTCATTGATAGCTCTTTTATAATGTCTTGGTATCTCATTATAGGTTTTACCGTTTAAATCTGTTAAGTATTGCATATCAGTTAGTTTTAGATCATCAACTCTAAGATTCAGTGATCTTGAAAGTTCTTTACTATTAATAAACTGAAAAATTGCACTTAGTCTTTGTAATCCGTCTACTACCGAATAATTTCCTTTATCATCTTCATTAAAATAGAAAGAAGGTAAAGGAATTTTTAATATTACTGATTCAATTAATCTAGATCTTCTTTTGTTATCCCAGAGGTTACTCGCTCGTTGAAAATCAGGATCTAATTGCAATTCATCATTTTCAAGCCTATCTAATAATTTGGATATCGTCATAGGTTTAACAATAATATCGATCTTCGCAGTATCATAAGGTGTTAATCTAGTATTTGACGAAAATTCAGCTATTGTTTTCACAGATTCTTTTTCTTCTTGCTCAAATTCTTTTTCTTCTTGCAAGGTTTCATCCTCTTGACCATCAGAGCAAAAGAGTTCACTTTGTTCAACCATTGAAGAGACCACCTAAATTTTAATCAAAAAATTACGCAATTAATGTAAAGTACAATATTAAGCAATTTTAATAAGATAACGTAATTGTTATCTTCAAATTAATATACATACTTACTTTCGGCATTGTAAATTATATACCAAGAGATGAGCATAGCTACAGAACTAATTTTATAAACCCATATCGACAATGCAACACCGCTAACCCACACTTAACATCGCTACGTGCATCTGATTGCGAGCGATCTTCTCTAACCATCTCAGGCCATGACTGCCCACGAAAGTAGCGGTCAATAATCGCATCCATCCATTCGTCCATGACTTCGCTCTGCCCCATTAAGTCTAAAATCAAGCGTTGTACTGCACGTGCTTCATTGTCATCAATCTGACACTGGGTTTTAGATTTGGTTTTACGGAATGGATCTGATTCACTCACGAAGTAATTGGCAATAATCTCTCGTTGTTTCTTCTTACCCAACCGTTTTAAACGGCGTTGCTTTTCAACCTGTACCATTGCTGAAGCAACTGGATTGCTATATGCGCCAGAAGGAATACCGGTAAAACTCTTTTGATCTAGCCATGCACCGAACTGATATAACCAGCCTTCCAGATCGAACCTAGACCAGTCCACTGAGTGCATAACATGCTTCTTATCGATCATTAGTACGATTTCCCCCAACCATTTTCTCTATCTGCTGAACCGCTAAACCTGACTTCACTTGCTCTGTACTGAACCGTAAAACTGTAAAACCCATCATTGCCGCTGAGTTATATTTCTCCATATCCCCGATGTAACCTTTGCCTCTTGTGTGACGTCCTCCGCTCCAGATACCACCCTCAACCTCTACCAGAATCTTTGTTCCCGCAATCAGAAAATCAGCTCTCCATTTGCGTTTCGGATGGAATTTATATTCCTGTTCAAAACCGATCTTGCATGCTCTTAAGTGTGTTGCCAGTACAGTCTCGCCTTCACTTGGCTGTCTGGTACCTTGCTTTGCTGAACGGCATTTCTTTGTCTTCACTGGAAATAATTCACGGTATTCAGCAAGGCTCATTGATGTCATGCTGCCCCCTGCAATGAGCCTTTGAACCCGACTTGCTTGAGATACGGTTCCCATTGTTTGGCGTGAGCTGGATCACTGAGTTTTACAGCGATACGTGCTGCGAGTTGATCGTAGCTTTCCCCTGCAGCTGCAAACAGGCTTGCGAACTCAGGATGTTGCGAGAGTTTTTGAGCGAAGGTGTGAATCTGTTTGTCGCTGAGTTTTTCTTGAGCGCTCGGCGCGCCTCGTACTGACGACCCTGAATTCCGGAAAGATGCCTGTTCACGTGCTTGGTATTTGCCACATGCGTTGATTAACCAATCTGCAAAATGGTAATGCATGAGTTCATCACAAAGATTCTTATCAGCGTTGTAGAGTTCAAATGCTCGTAACTCACGATCGAACCAAGTTGCGTTTTTGATCTGCTCGTAAGTTTCCTCATCAGTTGCCAAACGAATTTCTTCACCAAGTTTTTTCAAACTCAACCATGTTTTTTTATTTTTAGATTCTTCTGATAGATTCCCTGATAGGTTCTGTGTTCCAATATTGGGACTGGTCTCGGTACCGTTTTTGGGACTGGTTGCGGTCCCACTATTGGGACTAGTATCGTTTTTGGAACCAGTACCGAAATTGGAACTAGTTCCGTTATTGGTACTAGTCCCCTTTTTGGGACTGGTTAAATCAGCTTCTTCACGGCCCATCACACCAATTAACTGGTACACCTTCACACCATTCCCTGTGATTTCACCTGTAAATCTAATTAAAGAAATTGCTTCAAGTTCATCTAATACTTTGATCACTGTTTTACGGTTAAGGACAGTGTCTTTAACCATTCGCTTAATACTTGGGTAACACTTGTGAGATTCTCCCGCTCTATCAGCCAAGGCCAATAAAACGAGTCTTTGACTTGAGGTTTTCACCTCTGCTTTGAAAGCCCAAATGGTTGCGTCTAAGCTCATAGGCCAGCTCCAAATAAATCTGTGTGCTGAGCATTTGGAGAGATCCAAAGGCATTCTGTGCGGACATCTGTGCCTCGTCCTGAAGAAATACGTGAACTAGTATCAACACGCTTCCACTTTGCTAAGTAGTCTTTATAAATTTCACTCGGGTAACCAGAAACAATCACTTTTCCTTCTAGCTCGAGTAAAACCTTTAAAAGTTCTTCATGGTCTTGATTAGACATTTCATGACGATAAACACGACCAGTCTTTGCGCCTGAATAACGTGTGTCATGTACATAAGGTGGATCTACATAATGAAGTGTTTCTGAATCATCGTGATCTTGAAGAACCTGAATGGCTGGGTGATTCTCAATAAGAACTCCAGACAATCTCTGGCCAACGATTGCTAAATGATTTGGATAAGTCACCCACAAAGATTGAGCTGTGCCATAAGCTCTTTTAGTATCAATCCTGAACCCTGTAATTCCTTTAGAAGCACCTGCAGAACCAAAACCCATTTGTGCACGAATAATTAAACGGCGTGCTTTTTCAATTGAATCGTCGCAAGGCTCCCATGCTTCTTGAAAGTCATCTCTTGAATAAGGAGTGAAAACAAGTTGTTCGATTAATTTATTTCGATCGACTTCATCTCTAAGTACACGAAATAGATTTACAATTTCACTATCTAGATCGTTATAGACTTCTGCGTAAGCACGTGGTTTTTGAAGTAAAACTCCAGCTGCTCCCCCAAATGCTTCGGTATAACAAGTATGATTTGGGAAATGGCTAATAACCCAACTAGCTAACCGGAACTTTCCACCGTGATAACGAATAAGCGGATGTTTTAAGCTGCTCATGACACCTCCGCTCGTGCTAATTCTTCTGCACTCAATCGGCGTTTTGCTTCTAACTCAGCAATTGATGCTGATCTAAAAAATTGAACTGGTAAAGCTAACTGCTTCCCGCACGCTGACTTAACAAAAAGTCGTTTAGGTGTGCTGTAATAAAACCCAAACACTTCAAAAATTTCGTTATGATCCAGTTCATTAACAACCACCATGTCACCTACTACAAATTCCTGTGAGTTGAGTTCGGTTGGTTGTTCTGATAAATTAGTTTGCATATTCATGGGTTCCTAGATTTGTGAATTGAAACCACTCCTGTTACAGCAGGAAGTGGTTTTTTAATGTCCTAAATTTGACTCTGGATTCTCATGGCATCCTCTGGCATCTCTTGTTTCCTTAGGATGCCCCCATACCTTTCGCATACGATTGAACTTGCGTCTCTCTACCAAGAGTTTTTCTATGCAAGCTTCTCGTATCCAGTCTGCTTTCGTCATGTCGCTGGCATTAGCCACACCTTCGATGGATTCATCAGTCAAGTCGTTAAATTTGACCGTTATAGGGTTATCGAGCTTTCCACCTAAAAAGCCCAACTCTCTTGCTTCATTCATTTCATCGGTTCTCATGAAAAGAGCAGCTCCCTTGCCTTTAAAATTTAAGTTCGAGCTACTTCATTACCATTTTGGTTTAATAGATTTGAGGTGGGATACAACCCGAAATGTTGTAATACTTCTTGCTCTGAAACTTTCCCACCACTGTGTTCTGCTAAAGCTTTACGTAAGTTCTTACGGGGTTCTTTATAGCCATACAAAAGATGTGTCTTTAGATAACCACTTGTTGTACCAGTAGCTTTTGCATATTGCTTTAATTCATCTGGAGTCATATTCAGGATGAAATCGCGAAACTTCATAGATTGATCCTCATTAACCAATCCAAATATTACCTTTTAGGTAATGTAAATACAACCTTTTTTCTTGTTTACCTTAAAGGTGATAAAGATAAAATATGTACTTAAGTAAGTACTTACTTATTAAGACGTATTTATTATTTCTATTAATTTAAGTAGAAACATAAGCTTAAATGATCAGTTAAAACTGATCATATTTTGAGAATTTTATGGACAGTAAAAGTATTCGCTATCTAAATACACGAATTCTTGTAGAAGAAGTAGGTGGTGTATCTAATTTTGCTGAAAAGATTAATAAAGGTCAGTCTCAAACTAGCCAATTTGCTGGTACTAATCCAATTAAAGGTATTGGAAACAAAGTAGCTAGAGAAATTGAAGAGGCATTCAATAAACCCCATGGCTGGTTAGATCAGGTACATGAAAAAATTGAATCAAGCGACTTTGAAAATAATATTACTTCTCCGTTTCCTATAGCTGGACGTTTAGTTCCTGTTATTTCTTGGGTCCAAGCAGGAACATGGACGACTGCAGAGTCCATTCCAATGGGAACACAATTTAAGGAATGGTTACCACCAAATCCTAAATGTGGCAAAAATGGTTATGGCTTGATTGTAGTTGGAGAATCTATGTCTCCAGACTTTAGACCTAGTGACAAAATATATGTAAATCCTGACTTTCAAATAAGTGATTTAAAAACAGGTGATTTGGTTATCGTTGCATGCGACGGGGAAACTGAAGCAACTTTCAAGAAATTGATAGTAGAAAGCAACGGTATGTATTTAGAACCCTTAAACCCTAAATGGCATGAAAAAATCATACCACTCCGTGAAGGATGTAAATTAGTTGGAAAGGTCGTTGGGTTATATAGAGATGTATAGTAATTTTATTTTGATGTGGAAATATAATGACTGATAAAAATTTAGCTGATACTAGGCCTGCCAAAGAGTATTTAGTTAATGGCATGACAAAAGATGTCACGATAGAAGAATGTATATTTGACTTAATTGATAATTCTATTGATGCTTACCCACATCATACAGATGAAATAGTTTCTGATTATAAACAATATGCTATCAATCTAAAAATACAGAAAAATTTATTTTCTATTAATGATATAGGAAAAGGAATTTGTCTTGAATTATTAAAAACTGATACTTTAAGATTCGGTACAAAGACTAATCATCATACTACTAGTATTGGTTACTATGGCATAGGATTAAATCGCGCTATTTTCAAACTAGGAAGAAAAATTAATCTTGTTACAGAAACTGAAATTGATAGATCTTCTCTTCACTTAGATGTGTCAAAATTTCTAAAAGATAATGACACTTGGTTACTACCTATAAAAACTCAAGCATTGACTAAAAATACCGGAACATTTATCGAAATTAAAAATTTAAATAAAGAAGTAAATGATTGTTTTGCAGATAGTGACTGGATATCGGACTTTAAGAATGATATTTCTTTAAGGTATTCAGAATTTATTAATAAAAACCTTATAATTACCTTTAATGATGAACCTATAGCTAAAGTAAATACCACGATAAAAACAGTTAGTGATTTCAAACACATCAAAGATGTGTATTATTACAATAATATTAAAATCATTATTGAGGCTGGACAAAGCTCTCAACATTCTTTTACTTATGAGAAAAGCTATGATAAAGACAAAAATGCTACTTTGAAAGAATCTGGGTGGTTTGTGTATTGTAATGACCGAGCTGTTAAGTTATTTGATAAATCTTCAGATACTGGCTGGGATGCAAAACAGCATACGCAACATGCTGGTTTTATTGGTAAAGTTTTTTTTATCGGCAATGCTGGAATTTTACCTTGGAATACAAGTAAAACAGATATCGATTTGAATAATGAAATTTATAAAAATGCTTTAGAAAAGATGCGAACTTTCTTTAAATCTTGGACAAAACATACTTCTAAAGTTAGAAAAAAAGACAAATCTATCACTGAAGAAAATCCATTAGTAAATAACCAACAGCAGCTTGATTTAAGTGATCATCAACAGCAATTAGATCAGAATGATCAACAGCAATTAGATCAGAATGATCAGCAGCAATTAGATCAGAATGATCAGCAGCAATTAGATCAGAATGATCAACAGCAATTAGATCAGAATGATCAACAGCAATTGGTTCAGAATGATCAACAGCAATTGGTTCAGAATGATCAACAGCAATTGGTTCAGAATGATCAACAGCAATTGGTTCAGAATGATCAAGAAGAAACTGAAGCTGCATTACCTTCTCACGAGGAATTACTTTATGATATTCCTGAACACGCATTAAATCAAAATCAATTATTTGCTAATGGGCAACACCCTTTTAACATTCCTTCAGATGAGAAAAAATTATGCTCGATAATCAATGAAATGTCTAAATTAAAATTAGATCCGAAGAGTGGATCACCTTATGCTGTTCTTTTTCTAATTAGGGCATTTATTGAGTTAAGCTGTAAGCATTATGCTGTTAAACATAGAGTGAAATTTCAGCTAAATGAAAATAGAATTAATCAGTCTAATGAGAAAACACAAAAATCCTTAGCTGAGCAAGTAAATTTATGCTTGTCTCATATGATTGCTAACAATGCATTTGATGCTTGTGAAGATACAAGAGATATTGACTCAATAAAAGCTTTATGCAATGAAAATCCAGCACAAAAAACTGTCCGAAGTATACAATTTCTACAGAATACTTTACATCATCCAAAAAACATTTGGGATAAAGATAATATTAATGCTTTCTGGCATTCTATATCTCCGTTCCTCATTAAATGTTATCAATAAGCTATTTTAAGCTATTAAAAATTGGTATCAAAATAGCTTCAGCCACAATTGGGCTAACACTATTACCTATTTGGCGGAAGCTATGCCATTTTGTTTCATGAAAAACAAACCAATCTGGGAATCCTTGTAATCGTGCCGCTTCTCTTGGAGTAATTACCCTTGGCTCTAAATAATGAATTGGTCTTACAGCTTGATAACTTCCTTTATCACTTCCAGTTCCAGCTCGTAATGTTGGGCAATAACCGTAGGGTTTTAATTTAACTGATTTAGATATTTTATCCTGCTCACCAAATTCTAATTCTTTATATCGTTTTTCAACTTCAGGTGAATGTCTTGTTCCATGACATCCTGACACTAGGTTTTGTTCCAAATATCTTCCTAAACTCACTGGATCTCCGACACCCACTGGAATTTGGCCCGCAACTTTTTGAAAGAATTCAGCTATACCGAATTTTTCTTTATCAATTGACTGCCAAGAATCAGATTCTTTTAACCATGTTGGTTTAATATCTTGAGGTAAACCCTTAAGCGCTTCTTCTACTGTCACCGCTTTAACTGCTTGTTGATAAAAGTCTTGCTCTTGTAATGGGTTCTTAATTTTATTTCGATGAAAACCAATGAAAAAAATACGCGTTCTGATTGTTGGTGCGCCATAATCAGAAGCTTTAATTTTCAAAGGTGGGAGTAAATCATATTTTTCACTAACAAGTGAAAAAGCAGATTCTCTTATTTCGGCATATTTTTCGTTTAAAATGCCTGTAACATTTTCTGCAACAAAAAAATCAGGTTCTAGTTCTTTTACAATACGAAAAAAATCATTAAATAAGTTATTCCGAGGGTCTTCTAATTCACGTTTACCCATAGTACTAAAGCCCTGACAAGGAGGGCCACCAATAATACCTCTTAAATCCTTTTTTGATATTTTTAATTCTTTTAGAATTTCAACTCCGCTAAGCTCAGAAATATTTTTTTGAATGTGAGATGTCAACGGAAAATTTTTAATATGAGTTGAAACGGCATGCTGATCCAACTCAATAGCACCTGCCACATCAAAACCTGCACGAACAGCTCCTAAACTTAAACCACCAGCTCCAGCAAATAAGTCAATAATTTTTTTTGTCATGTTCTTCCCCTCAAACATATGCATCATACATTTTTTTTCCTTGAATTACGACCGCTCTTTATGTCAACCGTTTTTTATTTACTCAAAATAAAGGTAATATTAAACTTGCAATAAATTACCTTTTTGGTAATATTTATCTCGTAGACAACAAAAAGCCCCGAAACTTTGGACGGAGACGGGGCTTTGCATAACTGCGAGGTAAGTATGAAACAAAACCCTATTCCTAGTCAAACCACATCACGCTTATATCAACACCCTACTATTGAAGAACAGCGCCCTTCTCGTTTCGCCACCATTAAAGCGAACGTCATCGACTTCCTAATATTCATTGCCCTTTCATTCGTTCTTTGGGTAATTGCTGTAGCTGCAGCATCTTGGATGATGGGAGGCTAATCATGAATGCTCAATTCAAACCACATCCAGATGGCATAAAAGCCTATATCGGCCATGATCGCTTAACTGGTCTCTACTCTGTACGTATCGGCTGGACTATCTATGCAGCTAATGCAAACGGCAGTGTGCTGTACACAGTAAAAGGTGAAGTGAAGACTCCTTTAAATGTTGAAGAGTTTAAGACGAAGCGCCCTAAGGTGTATGCAACCTTAATGAGTGTGATTAACTTCCAGCGGAAAAAAGCATTAGCAACTGCCCTACAACTTAGCAACATCCCTTCATATGACCGCAAAGCTTATAAGAAGCGCGGCTTTACTGGTTCAAGATAAGGATAAGAAAAATGAATGCAGCAATTAATCCAGAAGTTTTAAATAATGAAAGTACTAACCACTTTGAACAGTTAGCAGCGATAAGCGTATCTGGACATATCGAAAAGAAAAACAACATGTCATATCTGTCTTGGGCTTGGGCCGTGGACAAACTCATGCGCATAGATCCACAAGCAAACTGGGCTTTTCGTGATCCAATGACTTTTCCGGATGGATCTATGATGGTTCATTGTGATGTCACCGTATTTGGTAAAACCATGTACATGTTCCTACCTGTAATGGACTATCGCAATAAAGCGATTACCAAGCCAAATGCATTTGATATCAATAAGGCCATGATGCGTTGTCTGGTTAAAGGAATTGCCGTACATGGTTTAGGTTTATATATCTATGCTGGTGAAGACTTACCTGAGGAGGAAAAGACTCAGCAAACGGCAGCTCAACCTCAACAGCAGCAGCAACAGCCGAATGCAGCCCAACAACTTACGGCTGAATTCCAGCAAGCACTGCAAGCGATTCAACATACACAGAATGAGACAGATCTGGCCACAATCTATAAATGCTTCAAAGGCACCAGCTTTGAAAGCCAAATTGTGAAAGCATGCAAAGCAAAAAAGGACATGGAGGGATGGAGCGCTTAAGTACCTATATCTTTAGGTATGTTGCCAAACTACATGGCAACGGCACTCTAAGAGGTCGTATTGAAGCGACCTCTGCCCTCCACGCCAAACAACGTGTCATGCAGAACAATGAGCTGATTAAAGATGCTCATATCTCTTTACTCAAGAATCAAGCTTCAGCCCGTAAACAGGCTTTTGAAGCTATGGAGCAATTTATATGAGCTTCCGTTATTCATCCTCAGCCCGAACTCTGATTGTGTTCGGCAACCTAATGAATCATTACTACGACAATGTGAACCCGTCTCAAATCGACAACTTAGTTGATGAGGCGAAATTTAAAGAAGCAACTTGGAGAAAGTAAGGAAGACCTATGGCTTGTCTAATCAAAGTATCTGAGTTTATTAAACGGGTTTATGGTGGCAAGGATGCAACCCCTCCAGCCCCGCAAACCATTACCCGTAGTTGCCGACGCGGTGAACTACCGGCTGAACAAATCGGCAGGATCTGGTATATAGACTGGGAAATTTACCGAAAGCGTACTGGTAATGAACTTGTTGACCGTGTTTTAAGAGGTTGAAATGGCAAGGCCTCGTAATACAAAGAACAAAGACTTACCAGCCAACCTTTACCGTGGTGAAGGTAGTGCATGGCGCTACCGCCACCCAGTAACAGGTAAGTTTCATGCGATGGGTTCAGATAAATCAAAAGCGATTACAGCAGCTCGAAAACTCAATGAATTACTCATCCCGTCAGATGACCTGATTGGTAAAGTCATGGGTGGAGTGTTTTTTGGTGAATTTGCAGATGAGTACTTAGCGAATAAACGACGTAAAGATGGTAAGCCAGTAGCCGCGACAACAATTGAAAGTTATAGGTCTTACCTTGAGCGCTGTAAATTGAAATGGGGTAATTTACGAATAGACCAGATCACTCTTTTTATGGCCAATCAACTTCTAGATGATATGACAGCCTCATCAAGCAATGGATGCCGTGGAGTTTTAATTGATTTGTTTAATGTGGCTGTCAGTAAAGGATTATGTCCAGATAATCCTATTGAAGCCACGATGCCTAAACATTCGAAGCGCCAAAGAAGAAGACATACTTTAGAAGGATTGGAACTTGTTCGTAAGCACTCTCCTGCATGGCTTCAAAATGCGATTGATTTGGCCTTATTAACAACACAGAGACGCGTCGATATCCTGAAAATGAAGTGGACAGATATTCAGGATGGCTACTTGCATGTTGCTCAGGAGAAAACCACTGATAACCCTGAAGATGAGTTTGAGATTTCTGAAGGTGCCGGTTATGTGAGGATTAAAATTGATAATGAACTGCAGCAAGTTTTAAACCGTTGTAAAGATAATATTGTGAGTCCTTTCATTATTCATCGTGTGCCGATTAAACAAGGCAAAAAGAGAAAATATGAGAAAGAACACTGGACCCAAATTGATAATCAGTATTTATCTTCAAACTTTTTAAAAGCAGTTAAGAAGTCAAATGCATATCCAAACTTAACAGGAAGACAATTACCCACCTTCCATGAAATTAGAGCTCTTGCTATTTTCTTGCATAAGAAATCGGGGAAATCTGCTCAGGCATTAGCTGGACATACTAGTAAGAAAATGACTGAACATTATGAAGCTGGTCATGAAATTATATGGAATGATGTGGATGTAGGTATTAAATTACCATTTGCCGAAATGACATAAGATTGGGCTGCAAAACCCTTTCTTAAGTTATTGTTTTCTAATAATTCTAAATGTTCGAAAAGTTCTATAATAATTAAAATAAAAAATATAATAAAATGCATTAAAATCAATGACTTTAAAATAAATGCTAGATATAATTTTAAAATAAAGAATTAATAATTCCCATATCTATTTAATTGATCTTATGTTTATTATCGTGTCCTGCAAAATAGAGGGCTTTTAAAAAAGAATTTAATAATAATTTTAAGATTGAGGTAACTTATCAAGAATGCAAAAATCCTTAATAAGGCTATCAAAGGAAATTTTAGTTTCACCTTCTATCAATATACTATGACCATTAAAAATAA
>Ga0207713_1000357_pt1 | contig 49908 bp, 48 predicted proteins | sample KBSS64metaG_FD_184404 | JGI IMG/M metagenome (GOLD analysis project Ga0207713, IMG submission 184404) | Switchgrass rhizosphere microbial communities from Kellogg Biological Station, Michigan, USA - KBS S6-4 metaG (SPAdes) (version 2) | ecosystem: Host-associated > Plants > Roots > Rhizosphere >...
CGCGTGCGCGGCGACCGCACGCGCCGCGACGATGCGCCGAGGCCCACTCGCCTCCATCGCAAACGCCACGCCGGGGAAACGAAAGCGACGCACTTAATCGCCCTCGGTGCCAGGCTGATCGGCGGGCGTCTCGACAACGCCCACCGCATCCGAACCCGCACCGGCCTTCGCGCGATCGAACCACCACTCCACCGGCACCCAGCCGGTCGAGCCCGGCAAGTTCTGCGGCAGCGTCAACGACACCGCGGGATAGCGCGCAAACGCGTGCAGCTTCGGCGCGAGATGGGTGCGCGACGCGTTGCGGAACACCGCCTCCTGATCCGCCGGCAACGCCGCGCCCGCTTCGCGTTCGATCAACGCGGCGGCCGACGAAGGCGTCAGCGTCAGAATCGTGCGCGGCAGACGCTGCGGCGCGAGCGTATCGGCGAGCGCCGGATAGCGCTTGTCGAGCACGGCGAGCGTATCGTCGACGAGACGCGCATCCGGCGAGAAGATCAGATAGCCGTGCGCCAAGGCGAGCGTGACCGGAAAATAGCGTTCCGCCGAAAGCTGCGACGCGAATGCCGCCTTGCTCGTCAACGCGGTTCCCGAGCGCGCGCTAACCGGACGTTGCCACACGGTCACGTCGGCGCCCTGATCGCGCGTGGTGACCGGCAAGCGGCGATAGCTCGCAGTATCGCCATCGGCTTTCGCGGCCTTCGCTTCATACGCGCCGATCACGTCGCCGAAGGTCTTGCCGAGCGCGGCCTTCAACGCGGCGGTGCGCGCCGCGTCCTGCGTCTTCAGGCGAGCGACGAACACCGGCGCGACCAGCGTCGACTTCGCATACCAGCAGACAGCCGCGGGGCCGGCAAGCTGATCGCCGATCGCGGCGGCGTTGTCCGCGCCGCCGTCGGCCACCTTGCCGAGCAGCGCGGACGCCGCTTTCCAGTCCGCCGGCAAGCTCGTGCACGCCGCCGGATTGGCCGGCAGCGCGCGCCACAGGTCGGCGCTGTTCCACTGCTGCGGCAGCTTGCCCGGCTCGATGAGCGCCGAGGTTCGCCAGTTCGCAGCGGCGCCGCCGTTCGGCGAGAAATCGAAGCGCAGCGCGTCGATACCGGAGAAGAATGCCTGATAACCGAACGAGAGGTAATTGGCCGACACCACCAGACGGTGGCCCTTCGGCGCATCGCCCCCTGCATCCGGGCCGGCATCGAGGCCGGCATCCAGGCGATAAGCGCGCGCCGCGTCGTCATGGCCTGAGGCGAGCATGTCGGAAACCGCGTCAGCGCGTTCGCTCAGCAAGCCGCCGTTCGCGTCGAGCAGCACGCCGGGCGCGGATAGCACCACGAGGCGATCGTCTTTCGCCGCGAACAACAGCGTGCGACCCACCGCAAGCTTCAACGCGTACACCGGCACGTCGCCGGAAAGCTTGCCGACCTGGCTCAGTTGCGCGTCGCTCGCCGCGACGTTGCCCAAGCCTTGCAGCAGTTTGGCGAGGCCGTTGCGGCGCATCGACATCGCCCAGTAGCCGAGCCGGCCATCCGGCGAGCGCCACAGCAGCACGTGCGCGGGTTCGTCGAACACGCGGCGGATCAACTCGTCGCGCCAATCGAGTTGATGTTCGAAGGCGAGACGCCGCAGTGCGCCTTCCGCGGAAAGGCGCGTATTGCCCGATTCGTAATAGTCGACGAAGTCTTGAGTCAGCAGGTCATGCAGCAGCGGCACGCGCAGCATGTCGCGCGGCAAGCGCGAGAGCGCTTCGCTGTCGATCACGGCATCCGGGTGGTGAATATCGAGGATGATTTCGCCGCTTTCGGCGGCTTTGCGATGTGCGAAAGGTCGCCACACCGCCTGAATGACGACGCCGGCTACGACCAGAAAACCGACTACCAGGATTGCAATGTTTCTTCGCGACATCTTCATCTGATTTTTTTCTGGTTCGATGCGACGGCATTAAGTTGACATTCGGCGAATAATCCCTCGGGTCATTCTTCGAATGGCAGCGATGATAACCGATATGCCTGGCCTGATACCAGTGACTCTCCGCATTTAACGATCCGGCATGCCTCTGATTAAAAATATTAGAAACCAGGTTTCATTTTGGAGAGGCGGGCTTGAGTCAAACGGGAATCTGAATAGCGCGGAGTTTATCCGCGGCATTACCAGATCGAGGCTTTATGCCAAATCATCACGTTTCTTCTATCGACATAAAAAAGAACCCGGCCGAGCCGCATTGGCTGGCCGGGTTCTTTCAGGCACGCTCTTAGGGTTTGAGGCAAATACCGCGCTGGCCGCTCTCCAGGAAGCTAGCCGCAAACATCACGTTGCGTTCAATACAAACGCGCAAATGATCGGGAGCATGTTGGCCGCCGTTCAATCGCAGCCGATATCCATGCACTACGTGTTGCATTAATCCGCATCACCGCGGCGCACGCTAGACCACGTTCTTCTCCACGATCGGCCGGTTCTCGAGCACGCGAGCGAAGCTCAACGAGCCGAGATCGAGCGTCGTATAACGCCCGTTCAGAATCAGTTCGCTAACGCCGCGGCCCGTTGCCGGCCCTTGTTGCAAACCATGCCCGCTAAAGCCATTGGCAAAGACGCAGTTGTCGACGTCGGGGTGATAACCAATGATCGCGTTCTGATCCAGCACGTTGTATTCGTAATAGCCGGACCAGCAGTTCTGCACGCGCAGCGCTTCGAATTGCGGCACGCGGTGCGCGAGCGTCGGCCAGATCACGTCGTCGAACAGTGTGTGATCGACTTCGTCGAGCGGCAGATCGTCGGGGTCGTTGTCCGCGGAAGGCGATGTGCCGCAAATGAACGATTGGCCCTCGGGCCGGAAATACACGCCGCTCGGATCGATCAGCAACGGGCAGCGTTCGAGCCGCGCGGGCGACGTGACATTGAAAATACTGCGACGCCGCGCGTGGACCGGAAGGTCGATGCCGATCATTTGCGCGACCTTGCGCGACCAGGCGCCCGCCGCGTTCACGACCACGTCGCACGCATGGGTCTCGCCGTTCGCGGTTTGCACTTGCGTGACACGGCTGCCGTCGCGATGCAGCGCGGTAACGTCGGCGGCGACATAATGCGCGCCGAGCGCCCGCGCTTTCTTGCGCAGCGCCTGCACGAGACCATAGCCGTCGAACCAGCCTTCCCCGCTTTCGCCGAATGTACCGGCGACGAGGTCCTCCGCATTGAGCCAGGGAAAGCGCGCTTGCAACGCGCTTCTGTCGAGCAGGCTGATATCGGCGCCAAGGCTTGTTTGCAGCGCGTGATTCTCACGCAGCGTCGTCTCGCCGACAGGCGTCGCGAGAAAGAGATAACCGCCTTCGTGCAGATCGATCGACGGTTTCACGCCGTCGACGCACAGCCGCTCGCCGATCGAGCGCAGAAACTCGATACCGAACAGCGACATCTGAATGGAAAGCGGTGTGGAGAATTGCTGACGGATCGACGCCGCCGAGAGCGCCGACGACGAGCGCGCATAAGTCGGATCGCGTTCGATCACGGTGACGCCGACTGTCGGATCGGCGAGCCGCAGAAAATACGCAATCGAACTGCCGATCACCCCACCGCCGACGATCACGACCTTGGAACTCACGTCTTACCCCACGAGTAGCGTGGCCGCTCTTGAAACGGCGGGCGGCGCAAACGGATTGCTGAAAAAATGCGAACAGCGGCGCGTGAATGCGCCGCTGCTTTGTGCTTTTTACTGAATGCGCTACCCGTCTGCCGGGCTTAGCCGATATTGAAGTCGATGCCCTGCGCGAGCGGCAATGCCGACGAGTAGTTGACCGTGTTGGTGGCGCGGCGCATGTACGCCTTCCACGCGTCCGATCCCGACTCGCGGCCGCCGCCGGTTTCCTTCTCGCCGCCGAACGCGCCGCCGATTTCCGCGCCGCTCGGCCCGATGTTCACGTTCGCGATGCCGCAATCGCTGCCCGCGTCGGACAGGAAGCGCTCCGCTTCGCGCAGATCGGTTGTGAATACGCACGACGACAAACCGTGAACCGCCGCATTGTTCGCCTCGACCGCCTCGGCGAAATCCGCATAGCGCAGCACGTAGAGAATCGGCGCGAACGTTTCCTTCAGAACCACCGGCGTTTGCGACGGCATTTCGACGATGGCCGGCCGCACGTAGTAACCGCCTTCATGACCCTTCACCTCGACGCGCTCACCGCCGAACACCCTGCCGCCTTCCGCAGTGGCCTGCTGCAACGCTTCCTGCATGCGGGCATACGCTTGCTTGTCGATCAGCGGACCCATCAGCGTGCCCTTTTCGAGCGGATTGCCGATCGGCACCTTGCTGTACAACTGCTTCAGACGCTCGATGGTCTTGTCGTACACGCTCTCGTGCACGAACAGACGCCGCAGCGACGTGCAGCGTTGCCCCGCCGTGCCCACCGCCGAAAACAGAATGCCGCGCATCGCGAGTTCGTGATCCGCCGTTTGCGTGACGATGCCCGCGTTGTTGCCGCCGAGTTCGAGCAGCGAGCGGCCGAAGCGCTTCGCCACTTCCACGCCCACCGTGCGGCCCATTTCCGTGCTGCCCGTCGCGCTGACAATCGACGCGCGCGGGTCGGCCACCAGCTTCGCGCCCACCTCGCGGCCGCCGTTGATCAACGCGGTCAGGCCGGCCGGCGCGTCGCCGAATTCCTGCAACGCCTCGTTGAGAATCTGATTGACGGCGAGCGCGGTCAACGGCGTTTTCTCCGACGGCTTCCAGATCACCGCGTTGCCGCACACCAGCGCGAGCGCCGCATTCCACGACCACACGGCCGCCGGAAAATTGAACGCCGAGATCACGACGCAGGTGCCCATCGGGTGCCAGGTCTCGGCCATGCGATGGCCCGGTCGCTCGGACGCGATCGTGAGGCCATACAGTTGACGCGACAGACCGACCGCGAAATCGCAGATGTCGATCATCTCCTGCACCTCGCCCATGCCTTCCTGGAGGATCTTGCCGGTTTCAAGCGTGACAATGCTGCCGAGCGCCTGCTTCTTTTCGCGCAGACGGTTGCCGAGCAAACGCACCAGTTCGCCACGGCGCGGCGCCGGGACGTCGCGCCAGGCGGTGTACGCCTGTTTCGCCTGGGCCAGGGCCGAATCGACTTCCGCCACCGTGTTGCTGGCCACGCGGCCAATGAGTTCGCCGGTGATGGGCGAATGAACCGCGATGTCGCCGGCCTGCGCCGCGTGGGCGATGCCGAGGTCGGCGAGGATGGTGGAAGCGTTCATGTGAATCCCTTTAATTTCCGATGCGAAACAAGAGTAAGTTAGGAAACTATACACGCGGGCTTTCATGGCGGCAAGGGCGTTTGCCCGGAGGTGACGCGCGGGAACCGTCGTGTGCGCTTGCTGGGCTTGAATAGTGGACCGAATCCATCGTGGCGCGCGAATGCCGCCGATGCCCGCGCATGCTCTTGCGACGGCAGGCGCGCATTGCCCCTATTCGTTTCTTATTGGAAATACGAGTTGCCGACAGCCGCAATGATCCGGCATGCGGCTGCGCGCTTGCCCGAACGCAGACGAGCGAGGAATTGGGCAGCAAGAGTCGGAGTGCGCGGCGTGGGGCGCCTGCTTACACTTGATGATGACTCGATGATCGCTTGACGGAGACGGCTCATGAACACGATTGCGAAGGATCGACACCCGGATGCACAGCCGGATGCGCAGTCGGCGGAATCGGCGTTGGCAATGCGGCCAAAACCTGAACGCGCCGCCGCGCCCGATGCAAATTCCTCTATTGGCTCGCTTGCGCAACGCATCGATCAGATCGACTGGTTCGACGCCGAAGAAGAACTGAACGCGTATGGCTGCGCGATGCTGCGCAATCTGCTCACCGCGCAGGCATGCGATGCACTGACTGCGCTGTATCCGCGCGATGCGTTGTTTCGCAGCCGCGTGGTGATGGCGCGGCATGGTTTCGGCCGAGGCGAATACAAGTACTTTGCGTACCCTCTCCCACCGCTCGTCGCGGCGTTGCGCAGCGGACTGTACCCGCGTCTCGCGCCGGTGGCGAATCGCTGGAACGGGGCGATGGGAATCGACGTCCGTTATCCGGCCGCGCATGCGGAATTCATCGAACGATGCCACGCCGCCGGGCAGACGCGCCCCACTCCATTGATGCTGCAATACGCCACGGATGACTACAACTGCCTGCATCAAGACCTCTATGGCGAACACGTGTTTCCGCTTCAGGTTGCGATTCTGTTGTCCGAGCCGGGGGAGGATTTCACCGGCGGCGAGTTCGTCATGACCGAGCAGCGTCCGCGGATGCAGTCGCGCACGGAAGTCGTGCCGCTCGGCAAGGGCGACGCCGTCGTGTTCGCGGTGCATCATCGGCCGGTGCAAGGCACGCGTGGAGCGTACCGCGTGAACTTGCGGCATGGCGTGAGCCGTTTGCGGTCGGGACAGCGGCACACGCTCGGCGTGATTTTTCACGACGCGACGTGATGCGGGCGCGCGCAGCGCCGAATGCGCCGCTGCGCCGCCGCGAAAACCCGACTCCTGCAATTTTGGCTAGATATCATCCGGGAAAACCCGAATCCACCGGACGCGCAGCGCCACCTTCAGCCGCGCGTCCGGTCTGTCGCAATCGGCCACAAGCCGGTCGCGGCCATTTAGCCTGGATATCATCGATCATGATTGCTGCCGCGTTTTCGCGCGTCGCCGACCGCCTGCTCGCCGCGGACCCGGGACTCGTGCGTCTCCATACCGCGCTGCGTGTCGCGCTCGCCTGCCTGCTCACCGGCATGGCCAGCATCGCGTGGACGGTCTTCCATCATCAACCGATCACCCTTGCCGCGCCCGGCGTCCTGTTCGCGATGGTCGCGCCGCTGTTCGTGCGCGATGCAAGGCGGTCCGCATGGTTCGGCTCGCTCTTCTCTCTGTATCTGTGCGCCTGCGTGTGCTTCGCCGCGGCGAGCGTGCTGAGTCCTTATCCGCTCGCCGGAGATGCCGGCTTTCTCGTCGTGATGTTCGCCGGCATGCTCTGCCAGGCCTGTGGTCCGCGTGCGCTTGGTTGCGCGCTGCTCGGCGTGGTGTGCTTTTATCTTGGGTTGTATCTGCACCCTTCGCGGCTACACCTCGTGCAATCGCTGTTGCTCTCCGCTTTCGGCCCGTTGATGGTCGCGCTGGTCGGCCGCGCGATCGTGCCGACGCGACCCGCCGCCAGTTTCCGGCTTGCGATTCATACGGTGACGCTGCGCGCATCGCGCGTGCTGCATGCGCCGGATGCGGCACGACTCTCGGTGTTGAACGAAGCCGCGCTCGCGCTCGAAGAGCAACTGGCGTTGCTGAACCCACCCGACGCCGACACGATTCGCGAGCGCATCGTCGAAGTGGAAGTCGCGGCGGGACAGCATGCGTTGGCGTCGGTGTCTGCGTATGGCAGCGGGCAAGCGAACGCGGACGTGCTGCGTCAAGCGATCGAACGGCTCGAGGAGATCGCGCACTGTCGAGAGCGGCGGCGTTTTGAACCTGCGTCCGGCGACGCTCCGGCCTCAGCCGTGCAACGATTCGCGGACCTGCGCGCCAGGCTCTGCTGGTTGCCCGCCACCCGCGCCACGACAGCCGCGTTTCTCGCGATGCTGATCGGCCACTCGCTGTCTCCCGAGCGCTGGTTCTGGGCGGTCATCACGACGTTCGTGGTATTTCTCGGCACACGCTCACGCGCGGACACGATTTATCGCGGTGCGCAGCGACTGGCGGGAACGCTGGCCGGCGCGCTCGCCAGCGTGTTGCTCGTCGCGCCGCTGCACGATTCGCCGATGCTGCTCGTGGCCGCCATGGTGCTCTGCGTGTTCGGCTGGGCTTATTACATCCTGAGCGCGTATGTGCCGGGCGTGTTCTTCATTACCGTGCTCGTCGGACTGGTGTATGGCGAGTTGGGCTTCGCAATGGGGCCGTTGGTCGAATTGCGGATCGAGGAAGTGCTGGTGGGTTGTCTCGTGTCGTTCGCGGTGGCGGTCCTGATGATGCCGCTCGCGGCGAGCCGTCATGTGGAGATGAGGCTTGCGGCTGTGCTGGGTGCGTTGCGCGAGGTGGTGCGGCTGGGCGGGTCCGCTGCGCTGGCGGCGGATGCGGCTGTCGCCATGCGCAAGCTCGACCGCGGTTGGCATGAGTTGCGAATCGCGCTGAAGCCGCTGCAAATGCAGCGCGTGGTGGCGTGGAATTCTGGTGTCGAGTTGGCCACCGGATCGCTGCTGTGCTGTTTGCACTGGGCGCGGGTGTTGAGTGATTCTGCTCGGCGCGGGGTGTCGGGTGAAGTGGCGCTCAATGCCGCGAATGTGCGGGCGGCGCATGTGGAATCGATCGTGGCGCGGCTTGATTCGTTGATCGCGCGTTATAGCGGTGCGGCTACTGGTTCTGTGGATGGCGGGTTGGATGAGCGCGTGTCGGTATTGCCGGTTTTCGATTTGGAGGCGGCGGCTCAGGCGCCAGTGCTTGCGCAACTCGATGGCGCCGTTGCGCAATTGTTTGAGCGGCTGACCCAGCCGGTCGGGGAAAGGCGCGGGGTGTTCGATTGGGTGTTACGGGTTGGAGCGCGTAGGGCGTACGCTGTGGCGTCGAACAGCCCTCGAAGCCCTGGCGACTAGTTCAGCGAAGCTGCGAGGACGGTGGTAACCAGTTGGCCCATGCGGGCAATAAAAAGCCCGCACGAGGCGGGCTACAGGCATACGTCAACCGGGCCCGGTAGACGGAGCCCACACTCTTCACCAACAGAAAACGATCAAACGGACTTCACCGCCGCCCGCCCCGCGCCTACCCGCGTCAATCCGCTGTGCTCCACCAGCGCGCCGAACAGCAGTCCGATCGTCGTCCACATGATCACCTGCATGCCGATCGCCGCGACGCGGAACTTCCACAGCAGCACGGCCGGGAAAGCCGCCGGCACTTCGTTGATCGTCGGCATCGACAATTGCACGGCAGCGATGATCGCGACGAACACCACGCCGCCCACGATCGAGCCATTCCACGCGCCCAGTTTCATTACCGCGCGACGCCGCACCTTCAGCGAAAACACCATCGCGGTCAGCGAGATCGCGATCATCAGGAAGAACAAGCCGGTGCGCGTTCCGATCGTGTCGGGGTCGCCCACCGCCGGCGGATTCGCGGGGTACTTGATGTTCGGGACGATCACCAGCGCGATGAACGCGCCGAGCGCAAGCCATGCCGACAACGCACGCGCGCTCAATGCGCCCACCCGTCCATAGGCGTAGGCGAATACGAGCGCGAACAATCCGCCGAACGCCGCGCCATACGTGACCACGCCGGTCAACAGCCCCAGGCCCGCCTGCGTATCGCGGCTAACGAGGTCTTCGTGTTCATGCGCCTCGCCGCCCTCGGCCGCCGCCGCGGCCTTTTCCTCGAAGGATATCGCCTGATCGACCTGCGGCTCGCCCGCGAGCCGGGCGAAGCCGAACGTGAGCAGTCCCGCGGCGATGCCTGCGAGCATCCCGCGCAATAACAACTTACCAACCATGTCGAACTCCGTTAGTGGCAGGGAAAGCCGAGCAGATGGCGACCGTCGTGCACGAACTCATGCACGTACATGCCGGGCACCAGCGACGTGGCGCCCTGTTCCGCCCCAACGAAGTAAAGCGCGAGCAACAGCAGCAAGCCGCCGAACACGACCCAAGGCAACAACTCGCGCAGCGGAATCGGCGTGGGTTGAGCGGCGGGCGGGTTGGCGGGATCGAAAACAGCTTCGGTCATGATGGACATCTCCTGGGGGTAGCGCGCCCCGATAGTCGATTGCAAAGGAAGGCTGCGAAGCTCAGGTCTGGCTTTCGGCTCGTGATGCCGATTACAGTGGCGCGACCGCGCCGGGCTCTCACCGGCTTCCGCACTTCGCAGTGCCGCTATTCTACGCGCTAAACTCCGGCACTCGGTAGCGCAACGCGTCCATGCGGGCGTTCTGCCTTGGCGTACCTCTATGGAAGTCATCGAATGGACACAAGGCTGTTACTGGTCAGCCACGCATCGACCCCCGCCATGCGCGCGGGCCGCTTTCCCGCCGACGATCCGCTCGACGCTCGCGGCCTCGCCGAAGCCCAGGCCGCACGCCAGCGCCTGGCGATTGCCGACGCCGCCGCGGTCTTCGTCAGCCCCGCAGTTTGCGCGCGCGATACGGCGCTGGCGTTGGGCCTCGCCGCAACGGTCCACACAGCGTTGGGGGAGATCGACTACGGCGATTGGCAGGGACGCCGCCTCGCCGATCTCGCGAATGAAGCGCCGCAGCACCTCGCTGCCTGGCTGCGCGATCCCGACTTCGCGGCGCACGGCGGCGAGTCGTTCAGTCAACTCGTGAAGCGCCTGGGAGAATGGCTCGATGCGCTGGACGGCGCGATCAGCGAAGGAACGACCGGTACAACAAGCGCCCCGCGTCAAAACCCGCGCAACGTGGTCGCCATTACGCACGCGCCGGTGATTCGCGCGGCGCTCGTTCACGCACTCGGAGCATCGCCCGCCGTATTTCCACGCATCGAAATCGCCCCGCTGTCGGCGGTCGAATTACGGCGTTCATCGCGCGGCTGGACATGGTGGCTCGCGTCGCACTGACAACACCAGCGCGACGCCCGCCGTCGGATTTGAAATCCACGCATATCGGCCCGCTTGCCGCTCATTGACCCGACACCACCAGGCGCAGCCTCGCTGAACCCGCCGGCGCCAGCGTGATTTCGGTCCGCTTACCCGGCGCGCCCAAATAAAAGTGCTGACGTCCCGGCGAATTCTGATCGTGGGTCGCTTCGGGCAGACACGACGCGATATCCGCCGCGACGGCCTGCAGCGCGTCCGCGCTCGACCCGGCGTCATGATGCGGCGTCCACGTGCATTGGTAGCTGCCCCCGCTCGCCGAGCATTGCGCATCGTCGCCGTAAGGTTGCGCGACGCCCTTGCCGTCGTCGGGCGTCAACGAGGCCAAGCCGCCTGGCGCAGCCGCCACGATGCGTTTGAGCGATGCGCACGGACTGGGCGCATCATCGGCAGTCGCGCTGCCGGGCAGCACGGCGCCTAGCGACGCGGCGGCAAACGTGGCGGCGAGGAAGCGGGCGGGGTTCATGTCGGCGCGATCCCTGAAAGCGGTCGACAGGCTGACAGCACTGTCCGTACCCGTGGCGCTCGGACCGAGGCACGCGAGGGTTGGGCACGCATCTTGCGCGCCCGCCGTACCGGCCCACCAACTGCCGCCACTCAATCGACGTGAATCGCCAAGCCATGTCAACGAAACCTGTCACCGACACGCCGGCCCGCCTTTCATCAGGGATCGAAGGGGTCGACAACATCCTGGGCGGCGGCTTCACGCCCCGCCGCATGTATCTCATCGAGGGCGCGCCCGGCACAGGTAAAACTACCCTAGCCTTGCAGTTTTTACTCAAGGGTGTCGACGAAGGGCAAGCCGGCCTCTACATCACGCTCTCCGAGACCCGCTCCGAACTGATCTCGGTGGCGGACAGCCACGGCTGGGATCTCAGCCGCTTCTCGATTCTCGAATTGCTCTCCGACGAGGGCCTCGACCCGCAATACGAGCAATCCGTGCTGCACCCGGCCGAAGTCGAACTCGGCGAGACCGTGCACAACGTCATTCAACAGGTCAATGATGTCAAGCCCACGCGCATCGTGCTCGACAGTCTCTCGGAACTGCGTCTGCTGTCGCAGAACCCGCTGCGCTACCGGCGGCAGATTCTCGCGCTCAAGCGCTTTTTCGCGACCCGCGAATGCACGGTGCTGCTGCTCGACGACAACACCTCCGACACCGGCGACGTGCAGTTGCACAGCATCGCGCACGGCGTGATCAGCCTCGACAACATCGTGCACGACTACGGCGGCAACCGGCGGCGGCTGCGCATCGCCAAGATGCGCGGCATCAAGTTCCGCGAGGGGTATCACGACTTCACGCTCGACACCGGCGGCATTCGTGTGTATCCGCGCCTCGTCGCCGCGGAACATCACGCGGAATTCGACCCGAACCCGCTCAGCACGGGCACGCCGGGCCTCGACGCGCTGCTGGGCGGCGGCCTGATCCCCGGCACCAATGCGCTGATGATCGGACCGTCCGGCGTGGGCAAGACCACCACCGTCGTGTCGTGCCTGCTGAGGGCGCTCGAACGCGGCCAGCGCTGCGTCTACTACGTGTTCGACGAAACGCTCACCACGCTGATGATCCGCTGCGCGGCGCTCGGCATGGATCTGGCGCCGCACGTCGAAAGCGGCCTGCTCACGCTGCGCCAGATCGATCCGGCGGAAATCTCGCCCGGCGAATTCGCGACCGACGTGCGCCAGTCGGTCGAAAACAAGGGCGCCCGGTATGTCGCGATCGACAGCCTGAACGCCTATCTCCAGGCGATGCCCGGCGAGCGCTACCTGCTGCTGCAAATGCATGAGCTGCTCGGCTACCTGAACCAGCAGGGCATCATCACGATGCTGGTGCTGGGTCAGCACGGCATCATCGGCGAAATTCAGAGCGATATCGACATCAGCTATCTTAGCGACGTGGTCGTGCTGTTCCGCTACTTCGAGCATCACGGCGAAGTGTTGACGGCCGTCACCGCCGTCAAGAGCCGCGCCAACGAACACGAGCGCTCGATCCGCCAGTTCCGGCTCGCGCACGGCGGCGTGGAAGTCGGCGAGGCGCTGCGCGACTTCGAGGGCGTGCTCTCCGGCCTGCCGGCGTACCGTGGCACCACGGCCCTGCTCGGCGCGCGGGATCACCTCATCGACACGTCCGGGCAGTGAGGTCATGGAGCAGCGCGTTCTCATCCTGGCGCCGTTCGGCCGCGACGCCGAGGTGATCGCCGAAGTCCTGCATAAAGACGAGCGCGCCTGCGTCGTCTGCCGCGATGCCGACGCGCTGACCGAAGCGCTGGACGCCGGCGCGGGCAGCGCGTTGATTGCCGAGGAAGCACTCGCGGACGGCCACGCCTCGCATCTGTTCGGTTGGCTCGCACGGCAGCCGGCATGGTCCGACTTGCCCTTCATCCTGCTCGCCGCGAATCGCGTCGGGCATCGCTCCGCTCGCGGACTCGAAGTGCTCGAGCGGCTCGGCAACGTGGTGGTGCTCGAACGTCCGCTGAATTCGGAAACGCTGCGGCGCGCGGTAGCGTCCTCGCTGCGGGCGCGCGCACGGCAATACGAGTCGCGCCGGCATCTGGCCGAACGCATGGAAGCGCAAGAGGCGCTGGTGCATCTGAACGACTCGCTGGAAAGCCGCATCGCCGAGCGCACCCATGAACTCGCCTCCGCCAACAACCGGCTGATGACGGAGATACACGAGCGCGCCAAGGTGCAGGCGGTGCTGGTCCAATCGCAGAAGATGGAAGCGCTCGGGCAACTCACCGGCGGCATCGCGCACGACTTCAATAATCTGCTGAACGTCATCATGGTCAACGCGGAGTTGATCGGGCGGGTCGCCAACGACGAGCGCATTCGCGCGATGGCCGCCACCGTCAGGCGCGCGACCGAACGCGGCGCGAAGCTGACGGGCCAGTTGCTCGCCTTCTCGCGCAACAGCAACCTCGATCTGAAAGCGGTGGACGTGGTGGCCTTGCTGCAAGGCATGCGCGACATCATTACCGTCTCGCTCGGTTCCGGCATCCACTACGCCACCGAGTTCCACGGCGACGAGATGTGGACCCAGGCCGACGCGAATCAGCTCGAACTGGCGATCCTCAATCTCGCGATCAACGCGCGCGATGCGATGCCGTGCGGCGGCCAGCTCAGCATTCGCGTGAAGGAACGCGCGGCGCCCGATCCGACACTCGGGGAAGGCCGTTACGTGGTGGTCGAAGTGGTCGATACCGGCCTGGGCATTCCCGCCGACGTCGTCTCGCGCGTGTTCGATCCGTTCTTCACCACCAAGCCGATCGGCAAGGGCACCGGACTCGGCTTGAGCCAGGTCTACGGCATCGCGAGACAGGCCGGCGGCACCGCGCGTCTCTTCAGCGAGGAAGGCGTCGGCACGACCGTGGAAGTGTGGCTGCCGCTGCGCGAACGCGTGGACTCGCGAGCCGAAGCGGTAGCCGATGCGGAAGCGAACGCTGTCGGCGAAAAACGCGTGCTGGTGGTCGAGGACGACGGCGAGGTCCGCGCGATGCTGGTCGAGTCGCTGCGAATGCTCGGCTATACCGTGACCGAAGCCGCGGACGGACCCGCCGGCCTGAACCGCTTGCAGGACGACAAGCCCGACTTGCTGATGGTCGACTTCGCGATGCCGGGCATGAACGGCATCGACGTGATCGCCGCGGCGCGCAAGATGCACGAGGACTTGCCGGTGATCCTCGCAACCGGCTATGCGGACGTGGACATCTCCGGCCTGGCCGTGAAGCGCTGCACGATCCTGCGCAAGCCCTTCCAACTCGACGACCTGGCGCGGACCGTGCGGCTCGGGCTCGCGGCCTGAGCGACCCACGCGATCACGCTGCCCTCGGCGCTCGCCAAAGCCGTTCCGACCGCGGCGACCAGAGCGCTCCAGACAGCTTACGATTTATTTTTGACAAGCTTTCTTTTACCTTTCACTTACGGTTAAATACGTGCCTCAACTACACGTTACGGGGTCACGTATGTCCAACTTCATGCAGGGCGCGGCTACTTTGGGCGGATGCATCGGCATTTTCACGGTGGTGGTCGCCGTGGTGGAAATGCTGACGAACTGAGCCCGCGTGGCCTCAAGCGGGCCGGCGCTTCGCCGCCTGGTGAATCGCCGCCCGCACCCGCGGATACGTGCCGCAACGGCACACGATGTTGGACATGGCCGCGTCGATGTCCGCATCGGTGGGACTGGGTTTCTGCTTGAGCAACGCGCAGGCCGCCATCAATTGCGCGCTCTGGCAATAGCCGCACTGCACCACGTCGAGATCGATCCACGCCGCCTTTAGCGCTTGCGCTTCCTTGCCCTGCACGCCTTCAATCGTCGTGATCTTCTGCGTCTGCAAACCCGCCATGAGCGTCTGACACGAGAGCGACGCCTTGCCGTCCAGGTGAACCGTGCACGCGCCGCAAATGCCCACGCCGCAACCGAACTTCGTGCCCGTCAACCCGAGTTCGCAACGCAGCACCCACAGCAGCGGCATGTCCGGCTCCGCGTGCACCGCCACCGCGCGGCCGTTGATGTTCAGCGATGTCATGCTTTTCCCCCTGAGTCCGATGGGCTTCACACGAGCCTCATGTGAGCTTGAGCGGCAACGCGCGCAAGCGCTTGCCGGTCAGCGCGAATACCGCGTTGGCCACCGCCGGCACGATGGGCGGCACGCCCGGTTCACCGACGCCTTGCGGATGTAGTTGGCTCGGCATGATGTCGGTTTCGATCACCGGGCAATCGTTCATCCGCACAACCGGGAAATCCACGAAGTTCTCCTGCTTCACCTTGCCTTCCTCGATGGTGATCTCGTTCTGCAACGCGCTCGACAGGCCGAACACGATGCCGCTCTCCATCTGCTGACGGATCAGGTTCGGGTTGACCGGCAAGCCGCAATCGATCACGCAGACCACCCGATGCACGCGAATCTGCTGGTTCGGCCCGAGCGACACCTCCGCCACCTGCGCGACCACGCTGCCGAACGCCTCATGCAGCGCGACGCCGCGCGCGCGAGGCGCGCCGTCAGCGGCATGCGTCAACGGACGCCCCCACTCCGACAACGCCGCGACGCGCTTTAGCACCGCCAGATGCCGCGGATGCCGCGCGAGCAGCGCGGCGCGAAACGCAATCGGATCCTGGCCCGTGGCGGCGGCGAGCTCGTCGGTGAAACTCTCGGTGAAGAAAGCCTGATGCGAATGGCCGACCGAGCGCCAGAACCCGACCGGCACCGGCAGCTCGACGATCTTGTGCGCCACGCGCGCGGCGGGCCATTCGTAGGGCTGGTCGAACGCGCCTTCGCTGGTGGTTTTGTCGATGGGAATGCGCGGCACGCCGTAGTAGCGCGCGAGCGATTCCGGCACGATCGCCTGACTCGCCGACGTGCTCTGCCAGGCGACGAGTTTGCCGTCCTTGTCGAGACCGGCTTTGAGCCGCGACACGCACGCCGGACGATAGAAATCGTGCGTGAAGTCCTGCGCCCGCGACCACAGCGTTTGCACCGGACGGCCGCCGCCCTCGCGCGCGATCGCCGCGGCCTGCGCGACGAAGTCGAGTTCCAGCCGCCGGCCGAACGCGCCGCCGAGCAGCAGCGTGTGCATGTCGACCTTGTCGGCGTCGAGGTCCAGCACCTTGGCGACGTGCTGGCGCGCGAGCGCGGGCACTTGTGTGGAGAGCCAGACGGTGGCCGCGCCGTCCGTGACCTGCACCGTGCAATTGACCGGTTCGACCGCGCCATGCGCGAGATACGGCGCGCGATACTCGGCGGTGAGGGTTCGCGCCGCGCCGTGCAACGCGGCATCCACGTCGCCGCGATGGTAGTAGGCGTGGCCGTCGCTGTCGTCCAATGCTTGCGCGAGCCGGCCGTTCACGCTCGCGCTCGACACCTTGGACGCCGCGCCCTCATGCCAATCCACCTTGATCGCTTTGACCGCGTTCATCGCGCGGAACGGGTTGTCGGCGATCACCGCGATCGCGCCGCTGCCGCCGTTGTACGGCGCGACCGCGAACCCCTTGATGAAGCCCGGCATGTTCGCGGCGGACGTGGCGTCGAAATTCGCCACCGTGCCGCCGAGCGTGGGGCACATTACGACGCTGGCGTACAACAGGCCGTCCGGCAATGCGTCGATACCGAAGCGCGCCGTGCCGTTGATTTTCGACGCGGCTTCGACGCGGCGCACCGGTTTGCCGATGAGTTTGAATTCGCCCGGGTCCTTCAGCGCGACCTTGCGCGGCAGCGGCTGCTGCGCGGCCAGCGCGGACAATTCGCCAAAGCTCGCCTTACGCCCTGACGGATGCAGCACCTGACCGCTTTCGGTACGGCATTCGCCGGGCGGCACCTTCCATTGCGCGGCCGCCGCGCCGATCAGCATCGCGCGCGCCGACGCGCCCGCTTCGCGCATCGGCAGCCATAGATCGTTGATGCTAGATGAACCGCCCGTCATCATCGTGCCGGCCTCGCGCACCAGTTTGCGGGTGATCCAGACCGTGGCGCGCTTCACGGCGCTGTCGTCGTCGGGACGGAACGGCAAGTCGTCGACGACGGTTTGCAGGCTGTTGTAGATCTTGTCGATCGGCGAGTCCTCGACCCGCACCTGCGACCAGTCGGCATCCAGTTCCTCGGCCAGCAGCATCGCGAGGCCGGTGTGGATGCCCTGCCCCATTTCCGCCTTGCACATCATGATCGTCACGCTGTTGTCGGCGGCGATCTTGACCCAGCCGTTGAGCGCCACCTGCGAGCCTTGTACGCGCAGCGGCGCGGCGGTGGTCAGGCGCTGGCCCGGCGGCAGCACCGACCAGCCGACCAGCAACGCGCCGACAGCGCCGGCGCCGCCGAGCAGGAAGGTTCTGCGCTTTAACATGACATGGTCGATCGGCCTGGCGGTGGCTGGGAAGCGGCGAAAGACGCTGGCGGGCGCCTCGGGGTTTGTTCTTCTGGACAGCAATAAGACGGGAAAGTGGGTGGTGGACTGAAAGGCGCGTTCTGCAGCGAGCGCGATGGTGGGTGGGTGGGCGCTGCGCTCAAGCCCGTCTGTCAGTTCATTAAACGTTATTCGCGGGGCGGCGGCACGCTGCAGTGCAGCGGGGGTGAGCAGTCAGGGCAGTGTGAAGTGAGGCCGATTTTGCGGAATGGCAGGTGGATCGTTTACATGAAACCTCTTACGACGTCGTTTCGATCGATTGCCGCAACATACAAACTTTTATATAATTTCACGTATGATCGATGCAAAGCCACTAACGTTCTGCGGTAGTTCATTAGACGACTTGCGCGAGTTTCCGCTCTCGGCGCGGCGTGACGCCGGCTATCAACTCGATCAAGTCCAGCGTGGCCGCGACCCGGACGACTGGAAGCCAATGAACACGATAGGCCAAGGGGTACGGGAAATACGGATTCGGGACGCAAATGGGGCATTCCGGATCATTTACCTGGCCAAGTTAGCCGATGCGGTTTACGTGCTTCATTGCTTCCAGAAGAAGACCCCGAAAACCAGCAAAGCCGATCTGGATCTTGCCACCAAGCGCTATCGCGAATTGAAAGAGGTCAAGCCATGAGCAATCAAAAATTTCTGAGCGTCTGGGATGCCATCGAAGATACGCCGGAACAGGCGGAGAACATGAAACTTCGGTCGGTGTTGATGATGGCGCTCAAAGACCATATCACCCGCACCGGCATGAGCCAGGCAGAGGCCGCCAGGCATTTCGGCGTCACGCAACCACGCGTGTCCGATCTTATGCGCGGCAAGATCAATCTGTTCGCGCTCGATGCATTGGTCAATATGGCGGTAGCGGCAAACATGCGTGTGGAGATGCGCGTGTCGGATGCGCCAGTGAAACGGCGTGCTGCAAATGCGAACCTCAAGTCGACCACGCCCAAGCAGCCCGCAGCACCTACAAAAAAACCTGCGGCAACGAAGAAGCCGACCGCAAAGGCATCAGTGCGACGCAGCAAGGGCGGTACCGCGGTTCTCGCGCATGCTCGCTGAGCCGCGATTTCCGCGCGGCACCGCAAGCACTTCAGCCGATGCACCGCACGGTGCGTCGGCACTCGCCTGACGCACCCCCCAACACCTCAGCGCCGGTTCGACCCCGACACCACATCGATCCACACGGCCAGCACGAGAATGCTGCCCTTCACGATCATCTGCCAATAGGCGTCGACGTCGAGCATCGACATGCCGTTATCGAGGCTCGCCATCACCAGCGCCCCGATCAATGCGCCGTAGACCGTGCCGGAGCCGCCGCGCATCGACGTCCCGCCGATAAAGCACGCGGCGATTGCATCGAGTTCGCCCATCGAGCCCGCCGACGGCGAACCCGCGGCGAGGCGCGCCGTATTCACGATGCCGCCGAATGCGCACATCAGCCCCATCAGCGCGAAGATCGCGAGCTTCACGCGATTGGTGTTCACACCTGAGAGACGCGTCGCTTCGAGATTGGAGCCCACGGCATAGATGCGCCGCCCGAATACCGTCTGCGTGGCGATCCACGTGAAGATGCCGAGCAGCGCAAGCAGCAGCAGAACCGGCACCGGAATGCCGCCGTAACGGTCGAGCGTGGCGACGAAGCCGGCCAGAATCACGCCCGCGCCGACCACCTTCACGACATCCTGCCAAACCGGCACGACAGTCAGTTGATAGCGCTCGCGGTTGCGCCGCTGCCGCACCGTCAGAAACGCCAACAGCAGAAACAGCACCACGGCGAGCGTGTCGCCCGCGAGCCTGGGTAAATACCCCTGGCCGACAAAAACAAAACTATCGGAGACCGGCGCGATCGTCGAACCGCCCGTGACGCCCAGCAGAATGCCGCGATACGCGAGCATGCCGCCCAGCCCGACAATGAACGAAGGCACGCGCAGGTAGGTCGACCACCATCCATTGAACATGCCGACAAGCACGCCGAGCAACATCACCACCGGCAACGTGACGCCGATCGGCCAATGCCGGTTCACGTCGAGTATCGCCGCCACGCCGCCGAGCAAACCGAGCAGCGAGCCGACCGACAGATCGATTTCACCGGCGATGATCACGAACACCATGCCGCACGCGAGCATCCCGGTAATCGACATCTGCCGCAGCAGATTCGACAGATTGCGCGGCGTGACAAACGCGCCGTGCGTGAGCAACGAAAAGAAAATCCAGATCGCGGCCACGGCGATCAGCAACGCGAGAATCTTGTAGCGCGAGAACAATTGCTGAATACGCTGGGGACCGCCGAAAGCGCCTCGCGGCGCTGAGTCGTCGGCGCGTTGGGAAGTAACGTCGGGCGTCATGCGGCACTCGCTGCGGTTGGGTTCGGGGATCGCTGCACGGGACGGATCGCGGCGCTGAGAATGTCCTCTTGCGTCAGACCGTCGTTGACGAAGTCGCCTCGCAATTCGCCCTCGCCGATCACCAATACGCGGTCGCTAATGCCGAGTACTTCGGGCAATTCGGAGGACACCATCACGATCGACATGCCGCGCTGCGCCAGTTGAAAAATCAGTTTGTAGATTTCGAACTTCGCGCCGACGTCGACACCGCGCGTCGGCTCGTCGAGAATCAGCACCTTCGGGTCGGTGAGCAACATGCGCGTCAGCACGGCCTTCTGCTGATTGCCGCCCGACAAGCTCGCAATGGAGAGCATCGGATGCGCGGCGCGCACCGAAAGCCGCTTCATCTCCGTGTGAATCGTGTCGAGTTCCGCGGCGGAGTCGATCCGGCCGCCCGATGCGAAGCGTTGCAACACCGCGAGGGTGATGTTGTGACCCACGCTCAAGCCCGGCACGATGCCATGACGCTTGCGATCTTCCGGCACCATGCCGATGCCCGCGCGAATCGCATCGACGGGCGCGCGAATCTTCAACGGCTTGCCGTTCATCACCACTGTCGCTTCGCTCACGCCGGTATACGCGCCGAAAATCGCCTGCATCAACTCCGTGCGCCCCGCGCCCACCAAACCGGCAACGCCGAGAATCTCGCCCTGCCGCAGCGAAAACGACACGTCGTTCACCCGCTTGCGGCGCGGATTGGTGACGTCGAAACAGGTCACGTGGCGCGCTTCGAAAATCACGTCGCCGATCGGATGCGGCTCGCGCGGAAAGAGGTTCTTGATTTCTCGGCCCACCATCAGGGAGATGATGCGATCCGTGGTGAGCGCGTGCATCGGTTCGGTCGCGACGTGTCGGCCATCGCGAATCACGCTGATCGTGTCGCACACCGCCGCCACCTCGTCGAGCTTATGCGAGATGTACACGCAGGCAACGCCGCGTCGTTTCAGATCGCGCACGATGTCCAGCAGAATGCGTATTTCCGATGAGGTCAGCGACGACGACGGTTCATCCAGAATCAACAGCTTCGCGCGCTTGTTCAGCGCCTTCGCGATTTCGATCAACTGCTGATGGCCGCCGCCATAGTTCATTACCGGCTGCGCGGCATTGATTCCGCTAATGCCGAGTTCGCGCAGCAATTCATCGGCGCGCTGGTACATCGCGGCGTAATTCATCCGGCCGCCGGGCAGCGTGATTTCGTTGCCGAGAAAGATGTTCTCGGCAACGGATAGCTCGGGCACCAGCATCAACTCCTGGTGAATGATGATGATGCCGGCGCGTTCGGTGTCGCGCACGTTCGCGGCCTTCAGCGGCTCGCCTTCCCAGATGATTTCGCCGTCCCATGTGCCGTGCGGATAGACACCGGACAGCACTTTCATCAGCGTCGATTTGCCCGCGCCGTTCTCGCCGCACAAGCCGACGCACTCGCCCGGAGAGACCGTCAGGTCGATGCCGTCGAGCGCCTTCACGCCGGAAAACGCCTTGACGATGCCGCGCATCGTCAGCAATGGTTGCGTCATTCGCTATGCCTCGCTGCAAGGCGCGCGGCTGCGCCGATGCGCATCCTGCCCATCGGCGCGAACCGCGCACTCGTTACGCTCATTGGCTCGCGAGCTGGGCCTGGGTGTAGAAGCCGTCCTTGACGACCACATCGACATTGCTCCTGGTAAGCAACGTGGGTTGCAGAAGAACCGTATCGACCTTCTTCTTGCCGTTGTCGTACTGCGCGTTATAGGCCGGCTTCTGGCCCTTCGCAAGCGCAACGGAAAGTTTCGCCGCTTCGCCCGCGATCAGTTTCAGCGGCTTGTAGACGGTCATGGTTTGCGTGCCGGCGATCACGCGTTTCACCGCGGCGAGGTCCGCGTCCTGGCCCGAAACCGGCACCTTGCCCGCCATGTGTTGCGCGGCCAGCGCCTGAATCGCGCCGCCCGCCGTGCCGTCGTTCGAAGCGACGATTGCGTCGATCTTGTTGTTGTTCGCCGTCAACGCATCCTCGACGATGCGCAGCGCCGTCGACGCGCTCCACTCCGGCACCCATTGCTGACCGACGACCTTGATATCGCCCTTGTCGATTGCGGGCTTCAGTACCTTGAGCTGGCCTTCGCGCAGCATCTTCGCGTTGTTGTCGGTGGGCGCGCCGCCTAGCAGGAAGTAGTTGCCCTTCGGCTGCGCGTTGTAGACGCCTTGTGCTTGCAGTTCGCCGACCTTCTCGTTGTCGAACGAGATATAGCCGTCCACATCGGCATCGAGAATCAGCCGGTCATACGAGACGACCTTGATGCCCGCTTTCTTCGCCTCGGCGACCACATTGCCGAGCGTTTTCGAATTGAACGGCACGATGACGATCACATCCACGCCGCGCGAAATCAGGTTTTCGATCTGCGAGATTTGTCGCGCTTCGCTCGCATCGGCGGATTGCACCGAGACTTTTGCGCCGAGCTTTTCCGCTGCCGCGACGAAATAGTCGCGATCGCGCGACCAGCGCTCAACGCGCAGATCGTCGATACAGAAACCAATCTCGGGATGATCCTTGCTTGCGTGCGCGAGTGGCGCGACAAGCGACAGGCTGGCGAGTACCGCTCCACATACGAGCGAACTCAGTAGGGTACGACGCATTGCGAATTTCATGTCTCTCTCCTTCTTCTGATAGCCGGAATACCGGATTGGACGGCCTGCGCTGCGAGCCGCAAGACCGGACAAGCGACAACCCAAAGCTTCTATTTCGCGCGGTCGACGTGGCCGCGCGATTTTTATTCACGCCAGCTGTTTTCGCGGGCTTTGCCTCTTTGCGTGCGCCTGATTAGCGCCCGCTGTAAATCGCCTGATTCACGACGTTTTCCAAATGCTCCTGACGGCCACTTGCGTGTTGCGGATTCAGATCGTGCTGTAGCGCATCCGAGGCCAGCGTCGACAGCGAATAGTCGCCCGACAGGATCTTGCGGCCTAGCTCGGAGTTCCAGCCCGCGTAACGCTGACGCTTGAATTGTTCGAGACGGTCGTTTTCGATCAGCGTGGCTGCACGCTCGACGGCGAGCGCGAGGTTATCGATTGCGCCGACGTGGCCGTGGAAAAGATCTTCCGCATCCACACTTTGCCGCCGCACCTTCGAGTCGAAATTCATTCCGCCCGTGGTAAAGCCGCCATGCTTGAGAATCTCGTAGAAGGCCAGCGTCAGTTCCTCCACGCTATTCGGAAACTGATCCGTATCCCAACCGTTTTGCGGATCACCGCGATTCGCATCGACGCTGCCGAAAATGCCGAGCGCGTAAGCCGTTGCGATCTCGTGGTGAAACGAGTGCCCCGCGAGCGTTGCGTGATTCGCCTCGATGTTCACGCGAATCTCTTTCTCCAGCCCGTATTGCAGCAGGAAGCCGTGCACGCTCGCGACGTCGTAATCGTATTGATGCTTGGTCGGCTCTTGCGGCTTCGGTTCGATCAGCAGTGCGCCTTTGAAACCCACCTTGTGTTTATGGTCGACCACCATGTGGAGAAAACGCGCGAGTTGATCGCGTTCACGCACTAGGTCCGTATTGAGCAGCGTATCGTAACCTTCGCGGCCGCCCCACAACACATAATTCTCGCCACCCAACCGTTGGGTTGCGTCGAGCGCATGACGGACCTGCGTCGCGGCAAACGCGAAAATCTCAGGATTTGGGCTGGTCGCCGCGCCGGCCGCATAACGCGGATGCGAAAACAGATTGGCCGTGCCCCACAGCAATTTGATGCCGGTATCCTGTTGCTTGCGCGCCAGATAGTCCGCAATGCGCGTGAAGTTCTCGCTGTATTCCTTCAGGCTCTCGCCTTCCGGCGCCACGTCCGTATCGTGAAAGGTGTAGTACGGCGTACCGAGCCTGGAGAAGAACTCGAAGGCGGCATCGGCCTTTTGTTGCGCGCGTTCCATTGCATTGCCGGCTTGCTGCCAGGGGCGCTGAAACGTCCCTTGCCCGAAGATGTCGACGCCGGGCCACACGAACGTATGCCAGTAGCACACGGCAATGCGCAGATGTTCTTCGAGTGTCTTGCCGAGCACGCGTTTATTCTTGTCGTAATGGCGGTACGCAAGCGGGTTATCCGATTGCGGACCTTCGTAGCGGATCTCGGGAATGTGTTCGAAGTAGGACATCAGCGTCTCCTGTTTTATGCTGCACTGCAACCGCGCGACGTTGCCGCTCCGGTCGACAAGGTGACGCCATGCTGCCGCTTGCCTGATGCATCGGCAATTGCGAAATTGCGCAGCGTGCTTGATGTTTCTTACCGCCCACGCGTTTGTTTCGCACCGTCGCGAGATTCGCGGCCTAGAATAACCGGACGCTTAAAACAGCGCGGCCTGCAAGGCGCGCCCAACAGGAGACGATGGCGTTGCGAGTCCCGCCGATTTGCACGCCGCCCATTGCCATGACCCGTCCGCAAACACCACAGACGACCCATCGGATCGCGCTGCTGTTCAACGCGAACAAGGTCTACGACCGCGAGATCATTACCGGCATCGGCAATTACCTGCTGTCCACGCGCGTGGCATGGGATCTCTTTCTCGAAGAAGACTTTCGCTGCCGGCTGACCGGCATCGAGCGTTTCGACGGCGACGGCATCATCGCGGATTTCGACGACCCCGCCGTGGGCGAAGCGCTGCGCGATTGTCCGTTGCCGGTCGTCGCGGTGGGGTCATCGTTTGAAGACCCGGCGCACTATCCCCCGGACTTACCCTATATCGCCACCGATAACAGCAAGCTCGTCTCGCTCGCGTATACGCATCTGATCGGCGCGGGACTCGAACACTTCGCGCTGTATAGCCTGCCGCAAGCGCAGGAAAACCGCTGGGCGCAGCAGCGCGAATTGGCATTCGAGCATTTGCGTCACGCGGACGGCCACGGCGACGAGCAAATCCGCAGCGAGATTTATCGCGGCCTGTCGACCAGCGCGCCGTCATGGAACCAGGCGACCGAGCAGCTCACCGCATGGCTGCGCCAACTGCCGAAGCCGGTCGGCATCATCGCCGTGACTGACGCGCGCGCGCGGCATTTGCTGCAAGCGTGTTTGATCGCGGGTATTCCAGTGCCGGAAGAAGTGGCGATCATCGGCATCGACAACGATCCGTTGACGCGCACGTTGACGCGCATTCCGCTTTCCTCGGTGATTCAAGGCACCGAGGAAATGGGACGCACCGCCGCTCACTTATTGCACCAAATGCTGCGCGGCGCGCGTTTTCCGGGGCGGCGCATTCTCGTGCCGCCGGTCGGCATCAACGTACTCGAATCGACGAAGCATCAGCCGCTCGCGAGCCCACATGTGATGCGCGCGCGGCATTTCATTCGCCAGTACGCGTGCCAGGGCATTCGCACCGAACAGGTTGCCGATTATGTGGGCGTGTCGCGTTCGTCGCTAGAAGAGTACTTTCGGCGCGAGCGGCAGTGCACCGTGCATCAGGAAATTTTGCGTCATAAACTCGATGTCGCGAAAGCGCTGCTGGCGAAGCGCGATGCGTCGAGCGCGGAGGTAGCGATTCGTTGCGGCTTCACGTCGCTGCAATACATGTACGCGGTGTTTCGTCGTGAACTCGGTTGCACGCCGCGTGAATATCAGGAACGCGCCAATGCAACGGTCGCGCCTGGCTGAGCATGCCTTTTTACTTTCTTTTCCACCGACGACATGATCAGCATTGAACAACTCTCCTCTGAGCCGTGGGGCACGCTGCCCGGCGGCGATCCGGTGCGGCTCTTTACGCTGCGCAACGCACACGGCATGAAAATCGCCATCAGCGACCTGGGCGCGACGCTGGTCTCGTGGCATGCGCCGGATCGCGCGGGACGTCTCGGCGATATTCTGCTCGGCCATGACACGCCCGCTGAATACGTGGCGGCCACCACCTACATGGGCGGATTGATCGGCCGATGGGCGAACCGCATTGCCGATGCGCGCTTCACGCTCGACGGCATCGAGTACACGCTCGACCGCAATGAAGGCGCGAATCTATTGCACGGCGGCACGCAGGGTTTTCATCGCGCGCTGTGGGACGTGAGCGAGGACAATGGCGCGCTGATCATGCGCCTCGAGTCGCCCGAAGGCGACGCCGGTTTTCCCGGCAACGTGACGACGCAAGTGCGTTACTCGCTCGACGACGACGGCACGCTGACCATCGACTATGAAGCGATCACCGATGCGGCGACGCCGCTGAATTTGACGAGTCATCCGTATTTCAATCTGACGGGGCGGCCGGGCGCGGATATTCGCGGACATGTGTTGTCGATCGATGCGGACCGGTTCTTTGAAGTCGACGCGGCGCTGATTCCCACCAGACTCGCCGAAGTGGCGGGCAATGCGTTCGACTTCCGGCAAAGCGCGCCGATTGGCGCACGGTTGGATTGGCCGCATGCGCAGCTTGCGCGGGCGGGCGGATTCGATCATTGCTATGTGTTGGGGGAGGCGAGCGCGCCGGGGATACGCGAGGTTGCTTGTGCGTATGACCCTGGCAGTGGACGTGAACTGACTGTGTTCACCGATCAGCGCGGCTTGCAGTTTTATAGCGGCAACGCGCTGAATGGCAACAAGGGACGCGGCGGCATTGCGTATCAACCGCATGCGGGGCTTTGCCTCGAAGCGGGCGGCTTTCCGAATCAGGTGAATATGGCTGATGAGCAGGATGCGGTGATCGTGCAGGCCGGCGATACGTATCGGCAAGTGACTCGGTATCGGGTCGGCGTGCGCAGCGGCGTTTGAGCCGTTTCGTTTGTTCAGGGTTTCGGCGTGCGTTTCTTACGATTCCGACTTATCGTTTTCTGCAAGACTGAATTACGGGATCAGGGCTTACCCCTAGGTTTTTCGCTTCCTAGAATCTGTTCATTGGTTGCCGCACGCTTGCTGCGGCACCTTACAGACAGTTTTCGGAGGGAAGCATCATGAAATCGCTGATCAAGGTTGTAACGCTCGCCGTGGTTTTCGCTGCGCCGGTGGCTTCGTTCGCACAGGCGCAGCCGCTTACGCGCGCGCAGGTGAAGGCGGAATTGCGGCAGATTGAACAGGCTGGATATAACCCGGCTGCCGCTGTCGATGCGAATTATCCGGCGGATATTCAGGCTGCGGAAGCAAGGATCGCTGCGCAGAATGCTACGGCTCAAGCGGATGTGACCGGGTATGGTTCTTCGGGTGGGGGGTCGTCGCAGACGTCGCAGACTGGCGGGAATACGGCGGTTTTGAATCCGTATCCGCAGCCTTTGGGTGGGGAGTGAGGCGCTTTTGGTGGTGTTTTTTGGGGGTTGTGGGTTATGGGTTTGTTCGGGCGTGCGCTGGGTTGAGGGTTCGGCTGGATGAGCGGGAATGCTTTGATTGAGGAGAGGCGCTGATGCGCCTCTCTTTGTTGTTGGCGCGGCGTATTGTATTGCGCCGCTATCGAGTGGTTTAGTGCCGCACGATAATTGGATGACATGCGCTTGTTTTTGTTCTTGCTCTGGTCTCTTTGATAGGAAAGAAAGGCGAAGGCTTTGGAGACGCCGATCTGATTATCGAAACAGGCACAGTCGTCGCATTATGCGAATTCCCTTTTTCATCTTCTTTATCGAATAGCTGCTGCTTAGAGGGTGTTAGGCACTTTTTGTCAGACCTGGTATCCTGGCAGAATGAAAAAACGCAGGCCATACCCAACGGATGTATCGGATGAAGAGTGGTACTTCGCCGCTCCGTACCTGACCTTGATGAACAAGGACGCACCGCAGCGCCGCTACGAACTGCGCGAGATGTTCAACGCGCTGCGCTGGATCGTACGCGCGGGTGCACCGTGGCGTTTGTTGCCCAATGACTTTCCACCTTGGGAACTGGTCTACCAGCAGACGCAGCGCTGGATTCAGGCCGGCTGTTTCGAGGCCATGGTGAATGACCTGCGTTCGATCATCCGGATCGCGCAGGAGCGTCGTGGTCAACCCAGCGCGGTCATTCTCGACGGGCGGACCCTGCAGTCGACCTGCGAGAGTGGACCTCGCGCCGGTTACGACGGCTACAAACGCAAACGCGGCAGCAAGGTCCACATGGCGGTTGATACTTTGGGGCAATTGCTTGCTGTGCATGTTACGCCGGCCAACGAACAGGAACGCGCGCAGGTCGGTGAACTGGCGCGTCAGGTTCAGCAGGCCACGGGCCAGACGGTCAAGGTGGCGTTCGCCGATCAGGGATATACCGGCGAAGAGCCTGCGCAGGCGGCACTCGATGAAGGAATCGAGCTTCAGGTAATCAAGCTGTCGGAGGCGAAAAAGGGCTTCGTGCTGTTGCCGCGTCGCTGGGTGGTCGAGCGCAGCTTCGGCTGGCTCAACCGCTTCCGTCGACTGGCCAGAGACTACGAGCGATTGCCCGAAACCCTGGCTGGTTTGCACTTCGTCGTCTTCTCCGTGCTTATGCTTATCCACTTTGCAGCCCTTAACAAAAGTGCCTAACACCCTCTAATTGGCGAGGTGTTTGATTACGAGATCCACGAACGCGCGGAGACGATTTAGCCGCCGGAGATCGCGGTGATAGCCCATCCATATCCCGCGATGCGGCGGATCTTCGCTCAGGTCGAGCCTGCGAATGGTACCAAGCTGATCCCCGACAGGTCGCGGCAGTACAGCGATGCCCAAACCGATCCCGCACATCTGGGCGTGGACGTTACGGTTGTTCGACTGCAATACGACACCAGCGTTTGGAAAACGATTTTTTAGCCAGTCGATATCAGGAAATGTCCCGGTCGATGTATCCATTGCGATCAGACGGTTCCCCGTGCCGTCGCCTTCGATCGGATCGGCACTTGCATGAGCCACATAGACGCCATATCGCATGTGCGTCAACCGTCTTTGCACAATATCGGGCCCTTCGAATGGAACAATACGGAAGGCAACGTCCGCTTCACGCTGCGCGAGGTTGAACAAGCGTGTTCCCGTAAGGACCTCGATCTCCACATGCGGATACTCGCACGAGTATTCAGCAATCACTGGCGGCAGCACATAGGCACCAAACCAGTCGGCCGATGACACCCTGAGCGTTCCTTCCAGCTGTTGCTGTTCACCAGCCAGCCGGCGCTCCATGGTCAGCGCGCTGTCCTCCATCTGCTCGGCGAGGGGCAGGATCGCGGTGCCTTCCTCCGTCAGCACGAAGCCTTCCGCTGTTCGCTGGAAGAGCACCTGTCCCGTGGCCTCTTCCAGCGCGCGAAGCCGTCGTCCAATGGTCGGATGGCTAAGGTGCAACAGTCGTGCAGCCGCACCCAACGTTCCAGTGCGCGCTATTGCAAGGAAGATCCGGACATCGCTCCACTCCATACTCGCCATCCCACAAAAATGAACGAAAAGTGTTCATTATATTGAATTGCCGAACAATAGTGAATGCGCGAAACTTCGCTCCGTCCTGTGTCGAAACGCCCTCGTGGCTAGCCTGACTGGCGTTTTAGATTCCGGGCCGGGACAGCTCGGGGAAACGGGCAAAAGGGAGTGGGCATGTCGCAACTTGCATCACAGACCGTGTATGTCACCTACGAGGGTGCGCCAGGCGACCGCTTTGATCGGAGCTACTACGTCGACCGTCACCTGCCTTTCGTGATGCAGGCATGGCAGCGCTACGGCCTTGAGAGCGTCGCGGCCTTCTTTCCGCCGTTGACGCATGCCGGCACCCTTGTGATTTGTGAATGCCGCTTTCGGGACGAGGCGGCTATCGCCACAGCCTTCGGATCTCCGGAAACCCGGGAGGTCATGGCCGACGTTCCGAGTTTCACCGACCTTGCACCAACACGCTTGCGCATCACTCCGCCCTGAGCGGGTCATTTCCATATCGGCGCTACGCGCCTCCCACTTGCAAGAATTGGAGAAAGATCTTGGCCTTCTGGAAAAATGCTGCCCCCCGCACCGTGCGTCGCGGACATATGTGGATTTCGGGCGATCGTGTCGAACGAGACGGAGAAACCTACCAATGCGGGCCGCTTTTCGTTGAGTGGGAAGCCCCAGAGCAGGTCACGCGCCCGTGGCCGATTGTGCTTGTGCATGGCGGTGGCTATCAGGGAACCGAGTGGTTTGACACGCCGGACGGCCGTCCAGGCTGGGCACAACGGCTGGTGGAAGCAGGCTACGCGGTTCTCGTGGTCGATCGTCCTGGACAAGGACGATCGCCGTACCACGTCGAGACGATGGGGCCGATGGGACCGGGGTTCTCCTATGAACATGGGCGCGATATCTACTTCCCGACAAAATATAAAGGTCAACACACACAATGGCCTTTTTCACGGGACGACGAGACTGCGATGGACGAGTTCATCGCTGGCTATGGCCCGCTTCCCGCAGACCTCGCGTTCTCTGAGGACATGGAGGCGGACAGGATCGCCAGGCTGCTGGACAGGATTGGCACAGCGATCCTTCTGACGCACTCAGCGTCGGGACCACTCGGTTGGCTAGCGGCAGATCGTCGACCCGGGCTGGTCAAGGCGATCGTAGCCGTTGAGCCGATGGGCCCCCCGTTTGCGGATATTCCCAATATCGGGTCACTTACGTGGGGCCTCGCGGCGATGCCGCTGAACTGGGAGCCGGCCGTCGCCACGCCTGAAGAGCTGTGTGCGGCTGTTCCAGGCACACACCGGCTGCCTGCGCTCGCCGGTTTGCCCATCGTCGCCGTCACTGCCGAGGCCTCAGCCTTCGCCGCCGCCAGTCGACCCGCTGTTGAGCAACTGAAGGCGGCTGGCAGCCGGGCGGAAGTGTTGCATCTTCCCGACCACGGTGTGTTCGGAAACGGCCACGGGCTCATCTACGAGAAGAACTCGGATGACGCACTGGCGCCGGTGTTGAAGTGGCTGATCGAGAACACAGAAACACCCAACTGAGCGAGAGGAAGATTGCGATATCAATGACGGCAAGCGGGCGGATGATCCGACCAGGGCTGTTCAAGTCATGCTGCGTGCCATCGATAGCGGTGAACCGCCATTGGACCTGCTCTTGCGCCCCGTCGCCATGCCTATTTACCAGGGAACTCAAATGGAAATTGGAATCATCGGTTTAGGGGCGATGGGCCGGGAAATCTCCCGCAATCTGGTCTCCGCCGGTCACGTCGTCACCGCCTGGAACCGTTCAGGTGGGAATGTCGAAGGTGTACGCATGGTAGAGACGGCTGCGCAAACGTTGCAGGCGGACATGGCCTTGACGATGCTGTCCGACGACTCGGCAATCCGCAACGTCCTGCTCGACGCGAATCTGCTGTCCCAGGTACGGCCGGGTCTGGTGCATGTCGTGGCATCGACAATCTCCGTGGCGTTCGCGCAGGAACTGGTGGAGACTCATCGCGCGGCAGGTGTCGCTTATGTGGCGGCTCCAGTGCTCGGACGGCCGGATGTCGCCGCCAGAGGTGAACTCAACGTCCTCGCCGCCGGCGCGCCCGGCGCGCTGGAAAAAGTTAAACCAGCGCTGGAAGCCATCAGCAAACAGGTTTGGGACATGGGCGATGAGCCGCCCACGGCCTATGCTGCCAAGATCGCCTGCAACATGATGATCACGATGGCAATTGAGGCGATGGCAGAAGCCGTAGTTCTAACAGAGACGAACGGACTTTCGCGAGAGCGCTTCTTCGAATTGATCCTGGGTACGCTGTTCGGCAGCCGTCCGTATCAGACCTATTCCGGCAATATCATCCGGAACGAATACCAACCCGGCTTCAAGGCAACGCTTGGGCTAAAGGATCTTCGTCTGGCGAAGGAGGCCGCCACCGATGCGGCTCGCGTACTGCCGATGCTTGATGTCGTTCACGGCCAGATGCGGGAAGTCGTGAACGCGGGTTTCGGTGATCGTGACTGGTCCGCAATTGCGAAGTTCACAATAGATCACAGCTAGCGGGGTAACGTAAATCCCTTTTATGAGTGGCATCCATTGCAGGGTGGCAGCGGTAAAGGCCGCCCGTACAGTGCCTGTGCTAACACTCGGCCCGGACTACTACGTGCCAATGAAGAGTTTCCGCAGAAACCGCTCGAGCGCAAGTTGGTTCAAGGAATTCGGTGAAGAGCCGTCACCCTAATGGCGATTGGCATGTGCTGAGCGACCGCTTTGGGGAAGACTCAAAAGCAGATTCGGGTCGCGTTCTGCCGGTCGCAGCTTTCCCAACTTCGACATGCGCATGCCCTTTGCATGAGGCCGTGCACGGCCAGTTTCCATCGTTGATTCTGCACCAAAACTGGAAACCGGAACGCGCCCTCGATGCTCATTACGCTATTGGCACCTCGTGCGTAGATTGCAGCGAAAGCAGAAGTCAATACCGACGCACGGGCGCTGCGCTTTACTCAGGGAGTAAGTAGCGTAGGGAAAATCACCCGCTTGAACTGCTCAATGGGCAGCGGGCTGCGATCGACCTTCATGCGCATCATGGCACCCTCCCACGACGCTAACAGAAAGGTTGCTACATCGCCTGCATCGAGATCAGGGCGTATCTCGCCTGCGGCCTGGCCAGCGCGGACAACGTCGGCGAACGACGCCGTGAGCGAGTCGCAGACCTGTACCAGATGCTCGCGCAGCAGTTCGCTGTGCTCCGGCATTTCCAGACTCAGGTTTCCGACCAGGCAGCCATACCGCCAGCCGGCGGCTTCCAGCCACTCCGTAATCGCATCGAAGTAAGCGCGTAACCGCGCAACCGCCGGACGCCGCTGATCGCGCAGCGTCGCATCCATGATCGCCTGGGTGCGCTCGTGGTAGCGATCGAGGACGGCTATTCCGAAGGCTTCCTTGGACCGGAAGTGGTTGGTGAAGCAGCCCTGCGGCACACCTGCGTCGGCCGTGATCTCGCGCACGCCTGCACCGGCGAAGCCGCGCTCGTGAAGTGTTCTGACGCCGGACTCGACGATTTTCTCCCGCAACGATGGTCGTGCCATGAGGGTCTGCCGTATAATGAGAAATAAATACAGGTGTACGTATTCTATTGTAAGCGGGGCTTCGCGTCACCTATTACCGAGCCCACTTTATCCAGGAGAAGAACGATGAGCCACACCGAGTACACGCGAGCCGCCTTCGAGGCAGCCAGCCAGGCGCTTGAAGACGAAGCGCCTGTATGCATGGTCAACCTGGTCCGGTATCGCGCCGAGGCGGACTATGGAGGTAAAACAGAGCTTCCCGCCTGCTCGGGCCGGGAAGCGTATTTCCAACGCTACGCGCCGGCTTTCGCTCAGGTCGCTACCGGCGAGGAATACGCGGTCGTCTGGGTCGGAAACGTGCGTGGGGTGCTGGTGGGTACCGACAGTGAAGCGTGGGATGACATCGTGATCGTCCGTTATTCGAGCTTCACGGCATTGCGCCGGATTCTCGAAAGCCCCGCCTATGAACAGCATGCTGCGCCGCATCGACGCGCGGCGCTTGCAGACTGGAAGTTCATCGTCACGACTCAGCCCGAACTACCACGATAGAACCACTTGTCTTCGCGCATTGCAGCCTTGAGACCAGCCACCACCGGACGCCTGTCACGGATCGGCGTAATGACGCCGGGGATGATCGCCGTAATGGCGCCAGTTTGAAGTGGAGTAAAACGCGGATTCGAACGGGCTCAAGGACGCGTTTTTTAGCCGATTTCGCAAGCCGCGTCTGCTCGGGTTCGGGCATTGGTCTGGGCGCCCGGAAACTGTCACCATCGAGCACGATGCGACAGGCGCCGTGTCGTAGGCGATCGAGTGTCGCCCTCGGCGCCGACGTGCATTGAAGGAAAAGTAGCAGCAGTTCGAGTAAAAGTAGAACCGGCATTTCGAACCGTGCAGTGAAGCGAAAGTAGGTTTTGGAAGTAAAGAGAAGCAGCCTTGGCGAAAGCGGTCCACATCGCCCACCCAGACGGTCGTCACGTCCGTTCCGTTCGAACCCTATTCACCGCCGCGTGCGAGAGCTGCGGAAACTTTTCGCTCGATCCGTCATCACTACGTTGCGGTTCTGGCGGTGGAACCGCTCTGTTCGTTTTTCTTTCCCGCCGCTCATTGCGCCGGGCTTCCGCACGCTTCACGACTTCTTCCAGAGATTGCACGTGTTCAGGCGTAGCACGACCAAAGCGCCTGCTATAACAGTGTGCGATAAATTCCGAGAGGGGGCGCTTCCACGGCTCCTGCTGCCCGTTAGCCAGTGACCCGAATTTTCGGGGATTCAATCCCAGTTCGCGCGCCATCTGGATATGAGCATGGCTCAATCTGAAACGCTGCCTCGCTTCAAACCACGGCTGAAGTTTCGATGGTATCGGCATCAGTGCTCACCTCTGCGCCAGCTTGCGGCGGTCAACCGCTCCACCGCCGCGTAATAACGCGCCTGCGAAGTCGCAGCATCGTCGTTCTGATCGGTCTTCAAAATATCAAACAGATGCTCCGCGACGACTGAGCCGATCGCGTGAACCGCGTCGTGTCGCGTAAGTCCTTCGTTCCCGAGGCGATCCATCGCCCGGACCACGGGCTCAAGGTTCAGGGCGATCTGGTTTTCGACGATCGCGTGTAGCGCGGCGTGTGCCGCGACGTTGGGAAGCTTGATGCGGGCAACGCGGTGATACGTTTCGACGAGAGCAATTCGCTCCTGCTCATCGAGTTCGAGCCATGATTCAGGTGCGGGCGCGCACCCGGGGTTGTACTCTTCCATGATGCAAGTCCTCTACTGAGTCCTGCCTATCGCCAAACTGCCGTCCACAACGGCGTTGCGCTTCAGTCCAGTCATCGGCGGCATAACGAACACGCGCCCCACACTACCGGGAGCGACCCGTTGACTACAACACGCCGGGCCGCGGGCCGTGCGGGAACCGTCAATTCCGTGACCAAAATGCATCGCGACGTCATGCCGACAGATGCTGCGCCAGCACCGTGGCGACGAACGAGCGACCCGGAAGGGTCGCAAACTGCGCCCTCAGACGCCTGTTGAGCTCGTCGCGTTCCATGCCGGTGGCAACGGCCGCATCCGCCAGCGCACCATAGGCATCCAGCACATCGCTCCCCGTGATTTCGTACCCAAAGCCTGCGGCCATCCAGTGCAACGCCGCCGTACCACAGGCCACCGCGAATGCAGGCTTGCGCTGCGCGAAATCCCGTGTGGCCCGCGTCAGGGTTCGCGGGTCGGTGGGACCGCTCATCGCGAGCGACGCCGCAAGATCGAACAGGCCCGCGTCCTTCGCGGCGGCGAACCATTTCTCCTCGGCGCCGGGACTGCTCGCGACCAGGTCGTGGAGGATGCTGTCGGGACTCCTGTCCGGATATTTTTTCGCGATGGCACGGAATGTCGCGAGATGCGTGGCGGCCTGATTGGCCTCGATCGCGTAGCGGCGATATGCCTCGTCCATCATGCCCGACGACAGAAGGATCGCTTCGCATTTGCGGGCGATTGCGGCAGTGGGCGCATTCAGTCCCCTCGACGCTTCCGCGTAACGCAGTGCTTCAGCCGAACGATTTAATGCGATCAGTGCGTCCACTCCGTACTGACGACACCCCCACCAGTTCAGGCGCGCGCCATTCACGAGAGCGAGCAGTTCCTCATGGCGCCCGGCGGCATTCAGCGCGCCGAGGCAGGCGGTGGTACCCACGAAATGCTCGCCCAGACCTTCAGCGCCCATCACACGCGCTGTCACCGGCAACAACCGGTCTGCCCATGCCGACGCGATGGCGGGCGACGTACACAGATCACCCCAGCGATCGCCCAGCTGTTCGATATACGGCATCGGGTCGTCCTGGAGCGCGTCAAACAGGCGTTCCAGCCAGCGCGTCCGTACCGGAGCAGGTACGTCCACCCCGGCGATGACCGGCACAAGGGCATCGATTGCGCGATTCACGGCAGTACCCATTGCGCCAGAAGAGCTGTCTACGTGCTCGAGTGCCGGCGAAAGCTTTTCGAGCAAAGCGACCGCGCCGTTCGCGGCGAGAACAGGTTCTGCGCGAGCGATCTGCCGGATTTCGATCAGGGCCTCCTTCAGACGCTGGATCGGCAATGCGGATTTCCAGCCGAAGGCGCCACGCCGGAACCGCGTGGCGAAAACCCATTTGTGAGAGGTTGTACGTGTCATGCTCCGGGGCACCTGCTCAGCGCGTCTTCATGTAGGCCGCGTACAGCGCCGCGTTCAGCGCCTGCAGTTCGCGCCGGGTTTCCAGCAGTTCGTGATGCCGGCCCTGACGCTCCAGGCTGAGCATTTCGAGCATCACCTTCGTCGCCCGCTCGGGAGCATTCCGTCGCGAAGGCTCTGCCTGTTTGAACAGGGGCGCGAGGCCGGCCTTTGCCGTAAGTACCCACGCCGGAAACCATGCCAGATCGCCAATGTCGCCGGCGCCGTCGAACGACGTATCGAAGGCACGCCGCAACGTATTGACGCACGCGTCGCCAAGCCGGCTCGAAAGCTGGTCGAACCGGGATGGCGAAAGCCACGCAAGTTCCACCAGCAACGGCCACGCCGCGTCCAGGCCATCGAGCCGGTAGCGTGCCTCCGCCATCCAGCAAAGCGGCGCTGGAATCCGTCGCCAGGACGCGACGCGCGATACCGCATCGGAGGCCTCGGCCCACCGCGCAGCCAGCAGGAAGAGCGGCGCCGCGTGCGCATCCGCGTGGTCCGCACGGAAAGGCAGCGCAGCGGCGCGCCCGGCCAGTTCTGCCCAGAGCGGTGCGAGCCAGGTCGCCCCGCTCTGACCCGGGAACACGCGCGCGACTGCGGACTGGACTTCGTGAGATAGCGACTGGCGAGCCTGCAGGGCAGGCTTCGTGACGGTCAAACGGTACCGTCAATCGACCCTCGAGCGCATTGACGATCGACCCGAAATACACCTGGGCGACATCGTCCGGATACTCGTTTGCAAGGGTCTGCAGCGCGCGCCGCGCGCCTGCGGCATCGTACTGCTGCAACATTGACAGCACGTCATTGCGCAGCATCACGTCGCGGCTGTCGTTGAAAATGTCGAGCTGCATCCGTCGGATTCAGAACAGTTGGCTGGTCAGGCTGACGAGATTAATCCATCTGACCGTGCTTCTCAATTTTCTGCGGTGCTCATCGACTGACTCGACGATTGCGCGCCGACCGCTCGCGTCGGCGACCGCACGCACCGTGTCATGCTCTGGCTCCCATCTTGTACAGCTCGCCGAACCGCTAAAGAGATGTATTTCCGCACACAGATTGCCATAGTAGCAAGCAGTCAGTCTCTGAATGATTGTTGATGCTTAACCGGGCGTGATGCAATCATGATGGTGACCCTGTCACGACAGTTGGCCGTCTGAACCGTCAGCGCCCTCTTCCGGCCGATGTTGGGCCTCCCATGCACGTCGGGTTCTGGCCAGTTCTTCGGCGAGGAGTTTTTCATCCGGCAGGACCATATGGTACTCAGCCGCCAGCACCTTGTTTGGCAACCCTTCCAATGCATAACGCGCCACCGCGGCATTCGTTCGCGCACACAGGATCAGCCCAACGGGTGGGTTCTCTCCTGGCAGCGTCCAGTGCTCGCGCGCGTAATTACAGTACATGTGCATCTGACCCACGTCGGCGTGATTGAGCTCGGTGAGCTTGAGATCGACGATAACCAGGCATCGCAGACGCCGGTGAAAGAACAGAAGATCGACCCGGAACCAGCTTTCACCAATCCGAAGGCGACGCTGGCGGCCTACGAACGTAAAATCGCCACCCAGCTCAAGAAGAAAGTCTTCGAGCCGATGGACCAATGCCTCCTCCAGTTGACTTTCTGAATACTCGTCCTTGATATCCAGGAACTCAAGAACATAAGGATCCTTGATGGCCTCCTCTGCGGTCACAAGGTCGCCCGGTTGCGCCTTGCCCGCCTTCTGTAGCATCGCCGGCCTGTTCTTCGACAGCATCGCACGGGTGTGAAACTGGCTGCTAATCTGCCGATCCAGTTGTCGCACGCTCCACCCGCCACGAAGCGCTTCGGCTTCGTAAAACGTTCTTTCTTCAATTGACCGGGTCCGCCGCATGAGGTGGATGTAATGCGTCCAGGACAGCTGGAATGTGGTCGCGAGCTGGTCGAGATCGAAATTCCGGATCGCCGATTCGGAATTTCCCGGGTGGCCTGCGGGCGTAGATTTCCGAATCAGTGATTCGGAAATCGCAGCTGGCGGGTAGGTCTGGTAGAACAGCCTCATCAACTCCAGGTTGTCTACCCCAAATCCCCGCCCGAAGCGGGCTGTCAGGTCGCCTGACAACCGCTCTAAAAGGGCCTGACCGTAGGCCGCACGCCCCTCCCCGCCCTGACTGAATTCGACAATACGACGACCAATCTCCCAGTAGGTCGCCGTCATCAGTGCGTTGACACTTCGGGCCGCAGCACGACGACCGTGATCCAGAAGCGCCACGATGTCGCCGTGTATGCCACTGTAATCGGCACCGCTTAATGCGATATCAGTCATTAGTCCTGTCAGCAGGTAGTTTCAGCGTTAATGAGTTCACGGTGGACATTGGCTACCATGGTGCTGCGCTGTCCGCACTCAGTCCATCGATGAAAATCCATGTTGGCAACCGATCGGCTCGAAATCGCCCACTCAGGCCCTTAGCGCCACGTTGCCGATCCTTCCGATGCTATGAAGTAGGACCGGCATTGCGACCAGCGCCCGGCTGCGCTCGGCGGGTCGACGCATGTTAACCGCCCGCGGGGCCAGCATCGAACCCGTACACCTCTTCGCTCCACAGCGACAGGCATAGTCAGCGATCAGTTCGGGAGTAATCGCGTCATCGATAGTCAGTCCATAGGCGATAAAAAGCTCATCGCCGGGCCTCACATCTCTCAGCGCCTCGATGAAGACCCGCCCCCGCTCGTCCTCGATCGCCTCGCAGTTCGGCCGGCAGGAGTGGTTCAGCCAGCGGGCACTGTTGCCGCCGACGCTGCCGTCGATCACGCGCCCGTCAGCCAGTCCAAAAATGAAGGTGTGGCCGGGCATGCCGGACCGCCGGTACCGCGCAGAGGCCTGCCGCCACGAGGTCACCTCACCGCGGTATTCGAGGATCCGCTGGCCGGCGGGAATCGCCTGGAGCGCGAAGACGCCTCGCCCATGAACCGATGATTTCCTGACCGTCACGCGCCGCACTTCTGACTCCTGATCCGTTGAAGCCTGCGAGCATAGCGAGCCGCGCGCGGCGCGGCAACCGGCACGGTCGCGTCAGAATAACCGGGTCTGCCTGGGATCGCGTGGCGGCGGCCGGGATACGTCAGTCCGGCTGGCCGGTCGGCGTTTGCCGCTCCTGGCTCCGACCCGCTGTAGCCGTGCAAGCATCAGGCATTCCACTGCCCCATCGTTGAAGCGCAACTCGAATACGCCGGTTTCGCCGGACCGACACCGTGCCGTTACGCGGAACGACAGGCGCAGCCCCCGCCGTTTCGCGTGGGCGATCATCTGCGTGCGACTCATGCCGGGCCAGCAGTCCGCCATGAAGCGTGTCACGGTCCCGGGCAGGGACTCATGTGCGACGCCTTGCGGAAGCGTCAGTCCAGTGAGCAGGTAGATATCAGCCATGCAGCCCATTTCCCTGGTGGCAAGTACCTGTGCGTTTATACCGTTTTTTTGCGACGCGTTGCTGGTTTGGTGGTCGGCACGGCGCGAGGCGACCGCGTTGGGCGAGGCGTCTTCCGGACTCCGGCCGAGACGGCCGACTGCTGGCGTTCCCGCGCACGCGCTTCCGCCTCCCGCAGCGTCATCATCTCCGCCTGTAGCCGCACATTTTCTGCCTGAACGGCATCCAGCCGCCCCTGCAGCACGCCCGCCTGATGACGCGCGTCGCCCAGTTGCGCCTGCATGGTTTCTAATGCACGGCGGTGGTCGTCATCCTTCCGGTCCGCCCGGCGTGTGGCGTCGTCGAGCTCCTTCTGCAGCTTCGTTACAGCATTTCGCTCGCGGTCAATCTCCAGCAGCGCGCGCTTCTCGGACGCACGGAGCCGATCTTCCGCGCGTTCAGCCGCTTCGCGCTGCTTTTCCAGATCGCGCGAAAACCCTTCCCTGACCTCCACCAGCTCGCGCTCGCGCGCGGCCAGCGCCGCGCTGATCCGCTCAAGTTCAGCCGCCAGCGCCTGTCGCTGCGCATGACCTTCGGCCTGCGCCCTGTCCAGATCCCGCACCTCGACCTGCGTGGCCAGCAGCGCGGCGGTGCGCTGTTCGAGCGCGGCCTCGACCCGAGCCAGTTCGTCCCGGGCGGCGACGACCGACCGCTGCGCTTCGGCCCGCTGCGCCTCGACTTCAATGCGCAACCCGTCGAGCGCCGCCTCCGCTGACGCGGACGCGCGGGTCCAGAGGGCGGCGACCAGTTCGCCGGCGGCCGCACCGAGGTCGGCGGGCAGGTCGGGGTGCTCGATGCGCACCCGGCTTTTTTCGCGCAGTTCCGCCCAGAACTCGCCGAGCACGGCGGTCGGCGTGCCCATGCTGCCACGCCGGACCAGCTGATACAGGCGGTTAGCGGTCGGCGTGATGCCGTGGCGGAAGAACAGCAGCGCGCAGACCTCGCGATAGAGCTCGCGCGTTTTCGGAAATGCGGCCTTCAGGCGCTCGATCTCGGCGGTCAGCGCTGCGTCGGGGGACAGGACGTCACTCATGGGATCTTCATCGGCAGATTTGGTAAAATATTACTATGTAAACCGGTGATTTCCTAACGCCCTCTTCTCACAATTTTGACATTAACCGTATAATGTTGAAATTTGTGGCCGGCGATGCGACAATCGCCGCGCGACATCCCGCCGCCGTCCACCCCAGTTCACCGCCCATGAAAACCGCCCTCATCGCGCCGCGCCCGCTCGACGCGCTCGAACTGCCCGCCGACCTCGACGGCCGTGACGGCACCAATCGCGCGCGCGGACACACGCAGATCGCCGCCCGCGACGACCTCGCTGCGGTGCGTGCGTGGCTGGCACGTGTGGCCGACAAGCAGACCACGTTCGAGAACTACCGCAAGGAAGCCGAACGGCTGCTGCTATGGGCGATCGTCCAGCTCGGCAAGCCGCTGTCGTCGCTCACGCACGAAGACCTGCTGCTGTTCCGGCAATTCCTCAGGGACCCGCAGCCGCGCCCGCGCTGGGTCGCCGACGGCGGCCGCAAGCACCCGCGCGATGACCCGCGCTGGCGGCCGTTCTACAGGACACTCCGGCCGAGCAGCCAGTACCAGGCGATGGTGATCATCAACGCCCTGTTCGCGTGGCTGGTCGACGCCGGCTATCTGGCGGGCAACCCGCTGTCGCTGTCCCGTCAGCGCGCCCGCCGCTCAAAGCCCCGCATCACACGCTATCTCGACCGCGAGCTGTGGAACGAAGTGAAGCTCCATATCGACAGTCTGCCGAAAGACTCGCCGCGCGAGCGCGAGCGCTACCTGCGCGCAAGGTGGCTATTCACGCTGTTCTACCTCGGCGGGCTGCGCATCTCGGAAGTCAGCGGCAACACGATGGGCGGCTTCTTCTGCCGGCGCGACGCGAATGGCCACGAGCGCTGGTGGCTCGAAGTGCTCGGCAAGGGCGACAAGGAAGGATTGGTGCCCGCCTCTACGGAAATGATGGTGGAACTGGGACGCTACCGGCGCGAGCGCGGCCTGTCCGCCCTGCCCTCCCGGCATGAACAGACGCCGCTCGTGCTGCCGCTGGGCAAATCCATGAAGCCGCTGACGCGCGCGGCGTTGCACACCATCGTCAAGGACATCTTTGCCGGCGCGGCGGCGCGGCTGCGGCTGCGCGGCGACGCCTTCACTGGACAGGCGGATCTGCTCGAACAGGTCTCCGCGCACTGGCTGCGCCACACGGCGGGCTCCCACATGGCCGACGGCGGCGCCGATCTGCGGACGGTACGCGACAACCTGCGACATGCCTCGCTGACGAGCACCAACCCCTACCTGCACACGCCCGATGAACAGCGTCATCGTGAAACCGAGGAAAAACACCGCATCGACTGGTAGTCGTCACCGCCTGACGTGATCCTGGATTCAAGCGCGCGGCGGATCAACGACTCACAGCCCTGATGCCCGTGGGGGACTGATACCCGACCGTATATCGTATGCGAGAACCCTGCCGACGCGCGATAGCGCTGCCTCCTGACCGCCCATGGAAACCGCTGACGTTAAACCGCAGGTACTCGCGAACCGTCGTGGCGTGGCGTTTGGCCTCGTGCGCCAGAACAACACGACCGAATGCGTGATTACAATCACGGCACTGGAGACCCATTTCTGGCTTGAACCAGGGGCCAGTGAGACCCGGATCGCGACGACATTCCGGAACGGGTATGGCCGCATCCGGGCAATCGCCGAGCGCAGGCTGCTCGCCCATCCGGCAGCGCATCTCGAACTGACGGCCGAGGGTTTTGCGCGCCCCTGACCGCAGGCTGCCGGCATATGCCCCGAATCGTTTCCTGCGGCGACCATTGCTGCGTCAGATCAGCGACAACCGAAGCGAAGGCTTTTGCTTCTCAATCGGGCCATGCAACGATGCAGTGATCCACTGCACCGAAGACCTGACTGGCGATATCGTCATGATGGAGATCATCGCGGGCGCGGTGAACGTCAACGTCTATTGCATCCAGCCGACCCTGCCAAGTAGCAGCATGAATTTGCGGCCGGAGATCCGCGGCTGCCGTTATCCAACACTTGTCAACGGCATGCAGCCTGATGTGGAGCAGTTTGAGTTGCTTTGAAGGTGCCGGTGTTTTAGCCGCCACCCTTCGACATACAATGCTCTCCAGAAGCGTCTGCTGGTATTCGGGCTGGGTGAAGGACTGCATATCTCGATCTGCGTGAACGACCGCGCAGAGAACAGCTAGCAACCGACGCGCGAACGCGAGCGCCGCATGCGCGGCTTTCGCGATCTGAAACGCGCACACAAGTTTCTCCCGTGCTTCGGGCGGATCCGGCAACATTTCGCGCTCAAGCGGCATCTGTTGCCGTAGAACGCATTAAAGATGTCAACGTTGCGACTATAAAGTCGTCAACTGGACACTTCCTGCGCCCCGATAGGGCGGGGAGCCATACCCAGTATGGGTTTGCCGGATGTGAAATAAAGTCGTCACTTCTCTCTTGAGATGCGCCCTTCGCCGCACGGCCGCTGAGTGATCAAAGAATGTTGCGGCACGACGTGTGCCGACTGCATCCGGCAGCACGCGGCCGATTCTGTTGAAAAAGTCGCCGCAGATGCGGAATGTTGGTTATCCTGGGAGACATCAAGCGACGGGAGCGAATCGTCATGATGGGTCGACTGGATAGCGGACAGGACAAGCTCTTCTACTCGTTCAACCTCGACAACCATGTCCCGCAATCGCACCTGTTGAGAGGCGTCGATCGCTTCCTCGATCTGCGAGATCTGCGCCAGCACCTCGCGCCGTTCTACAGCCCAATGGGCCGTCCATCGATTGACCCGGAGCTCATGATTCGCATGTTGATCGTGGGTTACTGCTTTGGCATCCGGTCCGAGCGACGCCTATGCGAAGAGGTGCATCTTAACCTCGCATACCGGTGGTTCTGCCGCTTGGGTCTGGAGTATGCCGTACCAGAGCATTCGACGTTCTCAAAGAACCGTCACGGGCGCTTCCGCGATAGCGATCTGCTACGTCACGTATTCGAATCAGTGCTGAGTCGCTGCATGGCGGAGGGCCTCGTCAAGGGAGAGGGATTCGCCATTGACGCAAGCATCATCAAGGCGGACGCGAGTCCTGCGCATGGAGTACCGGGAACAGAGCCTATCGACTGGGGTCGTGTCGAGGGGCGCAGCCGCGCTGTGCGGGAATATCTTGATGCACTGGAACAAGCCAATCCGGTGGGAGCAGATACGTCCGAGCCAGCCGACTCTCCAACGCCTCCTAAGAAGATATCACTGACCGATCCTTCTGCACGATGGACGGCAGCTCCGGGTGGTCCCGCGTTCTTTGCCTACTCGACAAATTACCTGATCGATCTGCAGGCAGGCATCATTGTCGATGTTGAAGCGACGCCGGCGAACCGGTCACAAGAGGTCGAATCAACTAGGACAATGATCGATCGCGTTGAATACCAACGGAATCTGAAGCCTCGCAGACTGGTAGGTGACACCGCTTACGGCACAGCGGCGCTGCTGGGCTGGATGGTTGATGAGAAACAGATTGAGCCACACGTCTCGGTCTGGGATAAAACAACGCGAAAGGACAATACATTCTCCCGCAGCGAATTTATCTGGAACGAGCAGGCTAACGAGTATCGATGTCCTGCGGGGAATGCGCTACGCAGCGACTGGCGTCCATTCAGAGATCCCCGCACACATGTCACGAAAGCCGACACCATCGTCTACCGATCGAGCCAGATGGACTGTCACGGCTGTTCGATGAAGGATCGGTGTTGTCCGAATACGCTGTTTCGCAAGGTCGTGAGAAGCGTCCATGAAACCGCACGTGATGAAGCGAGGCGCATCGCGGCAACCCCAGAATACAAACAGTCACGTCGGCAACGAAAGAAGGTGGAAATGCTCTTCGCTCACCTGAAGCGCATCCTCAAACTCGATCGCTTGCGGCTGCGTGGTCCAAGCGGTGTGCATGATGAGTTTCTGATGGCAGCAACTGCGCAAAATCTGCGAAGAATGGCCAAATGGCTCATGCCTGAAGGTAAGCAGAGCAACAAGGCAGCTACATGACGAGCGATGGGGAGCATCGCACGTTGCAAGACTGCCGTCTCGCTGGATTCTCCAACTCGAAACGCTCTGCAAAAAAACCGCGTCCCGGACGAAAACACGACTTTTTCAACAGAATCGACCCTTGTCTGCCACTCGATATTCGGCCGTCTCAATGTCTCTTCCCGAGGCTGAACCGCCGCTCGAATGACCGCGCGCTGGCGATAGCGGACGGCTCCAACTGGCCGCGTGCTGCCCGATCCGGTCGGCATACGTCGACCGCAATATTCCTCGACCACTGGCGGGGGCCGTCCGTCGAAGGCCGCATCTTAAGATGCAAAGTGACGACTTTATTTCGCGTCTAGCAAACCCATGCTGAGTATTGCTCGCCACGCTATAGGGGCGATCCGTAGTGCCGAGTTGACGACTTTATAGGCGCAACGTTGACATCTTTAATGTGTTCTACGACGGTTAGGGAAGTTTCGTCGGCTGAAATCGCTGCTTCTCGCGTGTGGATCGAGAACTGGAAGCGGATGCTCCCGTGCCTCGTCGCCACGCGTGGCCTCGTGCCCCAAACGCTCACTAGCGCGATTGAGCGATACACGGCAGTTCGAGCTTCTGACCTGGCATCAACTCTTGGCAAGCTTGCCGCGACCGATGCCGAGCTGCGGGAGACCCACGTCGACGATCATGTTCTCGCCGTGGTCCGCTATGAACTTCCGACGAATAGGCCCTGGCACGCGGCAATAGCTGGGGTCAACTGATCTTCAAGGACTTAGTCAAGTTCGACTGACCCCCAGCAATCCTTCTAAGCCGATCTGATTCAGCGCATGGCCTTTTTTACATCTTTCTTTTTGACGTCGTTGCCGGGCCGTTTTGTCAGGATTGCGCTCGTAATAAGGTGAACTAGATGATCTGCCCGTGGCGAGAATGAGGGGAGATCGACAAGCCAGCCGAGCGCCGCCATCAGGCCGAACAGGTCGTCCCCATTCATATCGGCACGTGCTGTCCCCGTGGCTTGGGCACGCAGCAACAGCCGTACGCTCGCTGAGTGCACGGCTGCGCATGAAGCGTAAAGCGCGGAGTCCGGGTTGGTATGAGCTGCCGCCATCAGGGCGACAACGCCCCTATAGCTTTGGGCAAATGCGATCCATTCGCGAAACCAGGACACGAGCGCTTCGTCAGGTGAGTTCGACGTTTCGAGTTCGCCTGCCTTCCGCGTCAGTTCGTCCAGATTCGTACACAACAACGCGTCGAACAAGGCTTCTCGCGTCGGGAAATGACGCAGCAGTGTCGCCAACCCGACGCTAGCCCGGCGGGCGATATCTCGCATCGACGCGTCGACACCGTGCTCGGCGACAACGTCGTGCGCGACTGCAAGTAGATGGCTGTAATTTTTTTGGGCGTCGGCTCGCATGGGGTCCCTTGACAAACGGATCGCTGATCCGTATATTTGGATCACTGGTCCGGATGTCGCGAATCAGGATCTGGATCGGCGGTCCAAATGATACAGCGCCTTTGCACCCATGGGAACAGTGGCGCTTCTGACACCTCAAACGAAAGGCGAAAGATCATGAAGAAATTGGAAGGTAAGGTTGCAGTCATCACGGGCGGAAGCAGCGGGATTGGCTTGGCCACAGCCAGGCGCTTCGTGGAAGAAGGTGCGCACGTCGTGATCACCGGGCGGCGAGAGAAAGAGCTGCAGGAGGCCGCCGCCGCCATCGAGAGAAACGTTACGACGGTCGTGGGCGACGTGTCGAGCCTGGAAGATCTGGACCGGCTCTATGCCGTGGTGAAAGAGAAGCATGGTCACATTGACGTTCTCTTCGCGAACGCGGGCGCAGGGACAATCGCGCCGCTCGCGGTAGCTACCGAGGGCCATTTCGACCAGACCTTCGACGTGAACGTGAAGGGAATGTTCTTTACGGTGCAGAAGGCCCTTCCCCTCTTCAGAGACGGCGGTTCGATCATCCTGAACTCTTCGGTCTCAAACGTGCTCGGGCTTCCGGGATTTACTGCTTACGCCGCGAGTAAGGCGGCTGTACGCAACTTCGCGCGCGGCTGGACTATGGAATTGAAAGACCGCAAGATCCGTGTGAATGCCATGAGTCCCGGAGCGATCGACACCCCGGCCTTGGCGACGACGACAGGCCTTACCGCTGAACAGGCCGAGCAGGCAGTCGCACAGTTCACCGCGCAGATCCCGATGGGCCGCAGAGGCATGCCCGAGGAAATCGCGGCGGCAGTCACGTTCCTCGCTTCCGATGAAAGTTCCTACATCACGGGTGTGGATCTCGCCGTCGATGGAGGCATGGCGCAGGTCTGACCCCGGCGCGCTCCCGTGGCTGGCCCACAAGCCGCGCCAGTCGTGGGACCACGTTTCTGCAATATCGGCAGGGCGCTTGTTGAGGCGTTTGATCGACGTGACCGACGACAGGCCGATAGGGGCGACGGATATTGACGGCGAGCCTGATTGAGACACTTCGCGCGCGACCCGATCCGAGAGAAATGGAGAAAATCCGATGAGTACCGATAAGAACGTCCAGACCGTGAAGGACTTCTTCGCCGCGATCGGCCGCGGCGACAGAAAGGGTCTGCTGGCGCTGGCCGCCGAAGACATCGAGTGGATCATTCCGGGCGAGGACTGGCCATTGGCCGGAACGCGCCGCGGACACGCGGGGCTGGCGGATTTGCTTGAGACCGCATCCAAGTCGATAGAAACGTCCACGGAACCCCGGGAGTTCATCGCGCAAGGAGACAGGGTCGTGGTCGTCGGCTTCGCCAGGGGGACGATCAAAGCCACGAACAAGACGTTCGAGGACAACTGGATCTTCGCCATCACGGTCCGTGACGGCAAACTGACGAGCATCCGGGAGTACATCGACACGCAAGCACTGGCGCGGGCCTCGCAGACGGACACGTCCGGGCCGGCGTAGCGCTGGCCATCTGCGGCCATCGGGTCGGGATAGACGGTGGGTCAGCCGTGGATCGTCCCCTCGCATGCCGCGCGCTCGTCGAATACCCAACCGTAAAGGAAAGCTTTATGTACGACCAATCCACGCTATCCGAGTTGATCCGGTTTGCACAAGTCGATGCGGGCTCCACCGTCATCGATGTTTACCCAGGCGACGGCGACTGGACCCGTCTATTCTCCGACATCGCGGGACCCAAAGGACGGGTCTACAGCTTCGTACCGGCCGAAGTCGCCCACTTCAAGAACGATCCGGTCGGCCGCATGCGGACGCTTGCAACGGAGCCGGGCCGAGAGAACGTGGAAGCCGTCTCGGCGGATCTCATCGCGATGCCGAAGGTCACGCAACCAGCGGATGTCCTCTGGCTGCATCTGTTCTATCACGATCTCCACACACCGCTGATGCAGGCCAGGGGCGCGACGGCGGCCCACTTCAATCGAGTGGTCTACGAGCAGCTCAAGCCCGGCGGGTACTACGTCATCGTGGACCACGCCGCCGCCGTCGGGCAGGGCACGAGCGACGCCCAGTCGCTGCATCGGATCGAGCCTGCGTCCGTTCGCGAGGAGGTGGAGGCCGCCGGCTTCGTACTAGACGCGGAAAGCACCATGCTCGCGAACAAGGACGATCCGCACTCGATCAAGGTGTTCGATCCTGCGATCAAGGACGAGACCGATCGCTTCGCCTATCGGTTCGTGAAGCCCTGACAGATCCCGGCACCAACTTCATGTCGACCTCCCCAATGGGTGCAAACTTGGGCGCTGACCTATGGCCCTGAACTGGAACGCGCTCAAGCCGAATTTGGCCGCGCGCGGGACTGAATGCCCGATCTCAAGGATATTGCGAAGAGTCTGACACCGCCCGATCCGCCAGAAGCTGCACGGCACGCTCTTCAAACGGCGAAAGCTCGCTGCCGCGCATGCGCGAGAGGACAAACACAAGAGGGCGGAGGTGCCACGCTCGGCGACGAAGCTCGACCAGACGACCAACAGCCAGGTCTTCAGCGACCAAGTTCGCAGGCATGTGGCCCCAGCTGAGCCCCGAAATCAGAAGGTCACGTTTCGCGCCGAGGTCGTTGACGAGCCACTGGCGCTCTCCTGCCACGCCCATCTGGGTCTTCTCTGCACCCGGCTGGTTGTCTGTCACCACCAACTGCACATGCTGACCAAATTGTTCGCGGGAGATTGGCCGCTCGATATTCGCTAACGGATGGGTCGGCGCACACACGGTGACCATCTCTGCTTCGCAAAGCCAGTGCCTCTCGATCGCGCCTTTCTTGATCTCGGGCACGTCTGAAACGGTAACCGCGAGCGAGCAGCTGCCTGCCAGTACCAGCGCCTCACCACCCTGCATGGTGACCATGCGCAGGCTAATGGCGGCCGTTGGCGATTCGCGTTCGAGTGCACGCAGGCAGTCGATCAGGCGCCCCCTTGGGAAATACGTATCGACGGCGATCGAGAGGCTCGGCACGCCTTCCGTCGACATCGACTTCGCCCGGTTCTTCATCTCTTCCATACGTGCAATCACGGCGCGCGCGTCAGGAAGAAGGCCCCGTCCTGCAGCGGTGAGCTCGGCCTTCCGGGCATCTCGCTGAAAGAGTTCCAGGCCTAGCGCGGTTTCCAAGGCGGAGATCGCGTGGCTAACGGCGGATTGGGCTCGCCGAAGCCGGCGGGCCGCGCCCGTGAAGCTCATCTCCTCACACACCGCGACGAAGGTGTGAAGTTGGTTGATTGAGACGGTGTCGAGCACGTCATCTACTCCTTAGATGGATAGAAGCGATATTTTGTCAGTTTTCAAGATGATTCACTTTCCCTATCTTGCATATCACGCAAGTCCACTCGGGCAACGCTTCAAAGCTGATAGGAAACAGATCGAAATGCCGACACTTCTCGCGATACAGGTAAGCCCTCGCCACGAATACTCGACCTCCCGCAAGCTCTCGGCGGTGTTCGTCGAGAAATGGCTGGCCGCACACCCCGGCGGCAAAGCCATTGAACGCGATCTGATGAAGACCAATCTGCCGTTTGTCGATCTGCCATGGATTGGCGGCGCGTTTACGCCCCCGGAGCAACATTCGCCGGAGAGCGCTGCCGCCATCAAGATTTCCAACGATTTGGTCGCCGAGTTGCAAGCAGCTGATCGCATCATCATCGCCACACCGATGTACAACTTCACCATCCCTGCGGCGCTGAAGGCCTACATCGACCATATCGTCCGGGTCGGTGTCACGGTCGCCGACAATGTCGGGCAGCTAACCGGCAAGAAGGCCACCGTCATTCTTGCGAGCGGGGGTGATTTCAGTCCTGGCTCTCCGATCGAAGGCTACGATCACGCCAGCAGCTACCTCCGTCAGGTGCTGGGGTTCATCGGAATTACAGATCTGGACATCGTACTCGCCGGATCGGCGCGCGCTGGAATGTCAGGCGAGACGGCGGTGGAGGCGTTCGGCGAAGTGATTGCATCGGCCGCGGCTGCTCGAGTCGTCGGTTGATCTCGGAGAAACGGTCATGAAAGTTGGGTTCATCGGCGCCGGTCGCATGGCTACGACCATGGGTCGTCATTTTCTCGGTGG
>Ga0207713_1000359_pt1 | contig 49738 bp, 61 predicted proteins | sample KBSS64metaG_FD_184404 | JGI IMG/M metagenome (GOLD analysis project Ga0207713, IMG submission 184404) | Switchgrass rhizosphere microbial communities from Kellogg Biological Station, Michigan, USA - KBS S6-4 metaG (SPAdes) (version 2) | ecosystem: Host-associated > Plants > Roots > Rhizosphere >...
AACCAAATCTTTGTACAATTTCTTCGAGTGTTACACTTGTATCTTCTACAGCATCATGCAGATAAGCTGCTGCAATTACTTCTTCACTAAAACCCGCTTTTTCTAAAATATTACCTACGTTAATAGGATGAACAATATAAGGTATATCGGACAGTTTGCGCATTTGGCCGCTATGAGCGTGTTCTGCATATCTACGTGCTTCTTTTATTAAAGACATCATATTCCTCCACTTTTTATTCAGTATATCTTCATATTATTAGTATGAAGTACATACCTTTAATAATTTTGAAATAACAACGTTTTTTAGTTGTTTTTTTAAATGTTGACCACATTTTGACCACATTTATTAGAAGTTGGTAAACGGCGGGGAAGTAACCAATTGCCGCTTAGCTATGTTCTTGCATGTATTCACTGAATTTCTTAGAAGCATTATTTTTCATTTTATTTGTTACGTGAGCATAAATATCTCCAGTCATTTTAATACTAGAGTGTCCTAGACGTTCTTGAACTTCTTTTAGACTTACACCAGCTTCTAATAATAAAGTAGCATGGGTATGACGCAAATCATGAAAACGGAGTTTAGGAACACCCGATTTTTTGATAATACGATTAAAGATTTTGGCCAGTGTTGCAGAGTTTATGGGTTGTCCATTCTTACGGCTAAAAATGAGGTTTTCAGCACTATATTGAGGTCCATATAGCAATTTAAGTTCGTTCTGTCTTTTTTTATTTTGCATTAATATATGCAATGTTTCATCATCAAGTTTAATTATACGATTAGATGACTCTGTTTTGAGAGAGCCATAGGAATAAGTTCCTCTAAGGTAGGTTTGATTCCGTTGAACATGAAGGGTACCATCCTTAAGATCAACATCTTCCCATTTTAACCCTAATACTTCTCCTCGTCTTATTCCAGTATAAACACAAACAAAAAATAATGCGAAGTAGTGTAGATCCTCATCCTTTGCAAATTGTAAAAAACGATGGATTTCCTCTCTTTTCCATACTGTGTACTTACGCTTTCTCTCTTTAGGTAGATCAACTTTGCGTAAGGGATTCTTTAGAATTAAATCCCAATCAATTGCTTTTTCTAGGGAGGTATTCAAAACATTATAAATATATTTGATATATCTCTCTGAAAGTTCTTGATCTAAAAGGTGATTGAAAAATTTTTGACATACAGTTCCGTTTAAATCCCTTAGTGCTAGGTGACCTAAAATGGGGAGTATACGAAAGTTAATCACATTTTGATAGTGGTCAAAGGTAGTATCTTTAACTTTGCGTTTAGCAGCCATTTCAAGCCATTTAGGTAGATACTGATTTAGAGTCATTTTGTTATCTATAATGTTTAATCCGTTTTCTAATTGTGTTGATAATTCTTTTGCTGCATTTTCTGCTTCTTTTTTAGTAGCAAATCCTCTTCTCGTCGTTTGCTTACGTTTGCCGGTTAATGGATCAACACCAGTTTCAATAGTAAACGACCATGTATAACCTGATTTTGCTTTTTTAGATGGAACTTTACGAAAATAAGCCATAGAATTAAATCCTCCTTAAAAAATATATTTAGAAATTGCATTATTAAACAACCACAGTTAGCTATAACATAAAAATCACCTCCATAAAGGGAATATATGTTCTGTTTAAGAGTGAAAGAAAAGCCCTAATAGGGCAATTCTCTTAATTATTATTGGTCACAAGCAATGCCATCTCCATCACGATCAAGCTTTCTAGAGTAACCTGGTTGACCTTGACTAATTGGGGCAGCACCTGCAGCTCTTACTTCACTACAATTTGCATAAAACACATTAGTATTAGTGTTAGTAGATTGTGATGCTTCCTGAGCAGCTTTGTCTGCCGCGGCTTGTTGTTCAGTTTTACGTTTTGCTTCAGCAGCAGCCTGGGCTTCTTGCTCAGCTTTACGTTTTGCTTCTTCTGCTTCGGCCTGTTGTTTAGCTTCTTCTGCCTTTCTAGCTTGCTCTTCCTTTGATGCTTCTTCTTCAGCTGTTCTCTTTTTAAGTTCTTCATCAGAGATCGGGGTGAAGACTACATTTGTTTCAAAACTTTTTAATTTTATTGTATCGCCCTTTTTCAACTTAATATCTAAGTCGTTATACATAAGAGGAGGCTCTAAGTCGGTACCCAGTATTTCATTAACAATAGCATTTGAGTTTCCTTTTCTGTAAACTGCGAAATTTCCACCTACTTTATCTTTGGTAGAAGCAATATAATTACCAGGTAAAATGTCCTCATCTACTGTATAATCGCCATTTTTAAACATTACAAGCTTATTAGGATCAATTTTCTTTACTGTTTTAGGTTCTTTATCTTTCTTTTCCACAGAAACATTATTTGTTGATGAAGCAGTTTCAGTTGTTGTATTTTTAGTTGCAGGAACACTTGTAGAAGTTTCATCTTCGCCATTAAAGAGGCCTATAATAAAAGAAATTATGAATAAGTAAATTAAACTAGCCGTGATTTGTTTCCAACGTTTTTTAGAGCGAAACCCTAATATTTTTTGATAAAATTTTCGAGGCACTTTAGTAAAAGTATTTTTCTTTTCTCCTTCCAGAAATTTTTGAATATCTTTTCCTCGGCTACCTGTAACAAAAGTTACTCCATCTATAGCGAAAATAGATTTAAAGGCAAAATGATCTACCTTACCATGCTTTTCTACTGGCCAGATCAACTCTCCAGTTTTTATGATTTTTTTATTATCCATGAGTTTATAAATAATAACTTCATCTTCCAGAAAAGCTCCACACTCACCTGTATTAGATTTTTCTCCTATACTAATTGGATCAACTAACCAATTATCAGGGTGTTTTTCTCTTATCAATCTTTGGAATAATGCACTTTCGGATTCTTTCTTTTTATTCGAATCATTCTTTTGACCCATCATATACACTCCTTATATTTAACTATTAATATCCCAAAAAAATAAAATTCTAAGATATTTTCCCAGTAAAAAAGCTTAAAAAAATAATTGCTTAATATTTTGACATAGCAGGTAATAAAGGTCTAAACAGTTGACTCCTCTTATATGCTTGTCGAGCTTTTATTGCATTCAATCTTGCTTCACACACTTCAATTGGTACTCCAAATAATTCTGAAGCATGCTTTAAAGAATGTTCACCACGTTTTAAATACATTAGCATATGATAAGGAATTGCAGCATACTTAACAAAGTTTCGAGCTTCATATTCTTGCAATTCAAAAAACATTTGAGGCATCTTATCCTGAGTGTAAACATGTCTTAGCACATGACATAATTCATGATAAAAATTCTCCTTTTGCTTTAAATGATCAATTCTATTATCTAGGTGTATTAAATGGATCCCAGCCCATTCACCAGAAGCAGAATCTCTTGGATGAGTACGAACTAAAAAATTAAATCTTTTAGAGAGGTTTGGTATTGTTAAATCTTCAGGATATAGAACATTCCTTTTCATATATTCATTTGAAATCCATTCCTCTAGATGGGTAGGTACATATTCTAAATGCACTAAAAACACTCCTTAAAAAACGGCGATAAGAGAAAGTACGTTCTTATTTTTGGGTAAAAAAATAGAGCACTTTAGCACAAACAAGAACTCGATCATATCACGATCACTTTCTCAATCACTCAAATCCTTCAAAGTCTTATGTACCAAGGGATTCAGAGGTTTTAAAAAGCTAAAATCTCAATCACTTTCTTACTCACATCTCAATCACTTTCTCACTCTATATTAATAACAGCATTTATTAATAACAACAATATAACAAGAAGAAGACGCATATGTAACTTGTTAGAAAAATTATTTTCTTGCGTCTTGTTCTTTTTGCCAGAGGTAAAATTCAATTTCTTTTCGTATTTGTCGTTTTAATTCTTGAATTTCTTCTTCAGATAATCCTTTTAAGTCATAACCCCAAAATCCATCAAGAACTTTATCATCATCTTCTTTAATGGAATCTCCTTGAGTATCATCAGTACGACCTATAAGGTAATCTACCGTCACATCGAAGAAGTCAGCTATCTTAGTCAGCGTTTCATAATCAGGTTGTCTTTTACCTTGCTCGTATGCTGTATAAGCAGGACGTGTTATCCCTAAATAATCAGCTACTTTTTGCTGTGTAACGTTTTTCTTTTTTCGTAGATATGTTAAACGTACAGAAAACATTAATTTCACTCCTTTCGATAGGTTCATTTTAATGTAACGAATAGTTACTTTAAACTATATGTAACAAATCGAAACATTTTTTTGTTTTATCCGTTGACAAAGTAACGAAACGATACTATACTAAAGGTAACACTTCGTTACTAAAACAACTAGAAAGGGGTTGAGAGTATGAGGGGATGGCTAAAAACAATTCGAAATGAAAAAAATTTAACCCATTCAGATGTGGCAAAACAGGCCAATATAGAACGTGCCTATTACACAATGATTGAATCAGGTAACCGAAAGCCTAGTGTGAAAGTTGCTAAATCAATAGCGAATACACTTGGATTTAGTTGGACCGTTTTTTTTGAAGAAAATAGTAACGAATCGTTACTATAAGTTGGATTAGAGGTAGGAGGCGATCTTAAAAGATGATCTGGCAAGAGTTACTCACATATTGGTTCGTAGTGACAACATCCAACATCTTTATCTTGGGGTTAAGTATTTATCTGGTACAAGAATCTATTAAATCAATCAAACGAAAAGGTGGTATTCGCAAATGGGTAATTCAATCAACGTCTCCATTGACATGGCGCCGCTTATGGAACGATTAGAAAATCTTGAAAAACGCTTAGAAAGAGCAAATTCATATAACAGTGCTTGGGAATCATGCCAACCACTAATGTCTGTAAAACAGACAGCTGAGTTCCTAGGAGTTAGTGAAAGCCAAGTTTATGTTTTATCTCGTCGCAAAGGATTTCCATGTACTAGAGAAATTGGTGGATTAAAAGTAACCACGCACATGCTTAAGATTTGGATAGAACGCCATACGGAATGGGTTGAAGATAACACTAATTTTTTCAGTGAAAACGCTATGTAATAACGGGCTTCTAGTATAAGGGTAACATGCAAACAAGCCATAAAAACAGGTAAGAAATATGGCTGCAATATTAGAAACGGACAATTGAATATGACAAGGAGAGGTAGCTATGAAAAGAAATGCATACCTAGGAGAAATCTTGAAGGAACAAGGGAAAACCCAAATGGAATTTGCAAATGAAGTTGGCTATGATCAATCCACGATTTCTAAATGGGCCACTGGTAGTCGAGCTATCGCTAAGGAAGCAAAACCAATTCTAGCAAGGGGTATCGATAGCTTTAAATACTACATCGGAACTATGAAAGAAACAGCAGGAATTTCATTAACTCCTTATATGAACGGAGATCGAATACACAGGGATATTGCTTCTATGCGAATGCTCGTTGAAAAGGAGCGCAGAGAAGCAGAGGAGTACTGGAACAAAGATTTCTGGCACATTCCAGCTGATCACGCTAATGAGATTGAGCGCGAAGAGGTTAGACAGTTCGTAAAGGAGTATTCAGAAAAGCTTGCAGCTGAATTTAATCTACTTGCTGTTGTATGTGAAAGGTACGGTTTCTCTTTAAAACAAATTGATCAGCAATTGGAAATGACCTTGAAATCAAGGGGGCTAGTTAAGTGAGTGTACAAGTTTTAAACATCTATGATCGGGCAAGAAAATTAGAAGAAGCCGGATGGGCGGTTATCGAGTCTATTGATTTGAGTGCAAATATGCAGGAGCTACAGGAAGAAACATTTGACACAGTGCTTGCAGCTAGAGAAGTTCAAAAACAGTTATTAAGTAGAGTAGAAAAGATTGTAGCAGATATGAAAACTGAAGGGTTCGATGTTGATATAGTGAAACGTTACCTCAAAAACAAGGAGGAGACAAGCTATGTATAAGTTACCAATGATGAAAGCAAGTGAAGTTAGTAAGTGGTGTAAAGCATTGAAAGGACATCCGATTTTGCTTTTAGATATTGAACGTAGAATTCGGCAAAATGTGTGGACAAATAAAAAGACAGTCAGCTAAATGGGTTAGCCAACTGCCTTAAACATAATACAAAATGTGTATCTAAATTATACCACATTACATAAGTGGGCGACAAGCATTGTTCTTGTCGTCATGGTCAGGAGAATCCTTTATTTATCGGTCCTCAACCGTAAAGGCACAACTCATTTTCCTGGTCATGACGATGCGATCAGATAGCATCAGAAAGTAGGTGAATAACATGCATTTAGAACACCCTGAAATCACTCAAGTAAATCGTACAGGCTACGTGAATATGGTTGCTCAGTCTAAACATGCTGGCATTGATTATTTCGGAACTGAGATTCTTATTGGTGATGAAATCGTAACGGATGACAATACCGGTGAAGTGGTTTTAAAAGATGATTTAGAAAAATACTTAGAGGAAGAGTACGGCTTCAAATTTACAACAGCAGAATAAAAAAGCCTGCACGGCCAGGTGCAGACTTTAAATGTTAAAGAATTTTAAGGTACTTACAGTTTATTAAAAAACTTTATAAAAAGCAAATGGATGGTGAGATCAATGCAAGCTGAAATCTTAATACCTACATCCAACATGAGTGAAGCTGAATGGTTAGAACATCGACAAAAAGGCATTGGCGGATCAGATGCTGGTGCTATTGCTGGATTAAGTAAATGGAAATCACCAATTGGAGTTTATCTTGATAAGATCGGCGAATCACCTTCTGAAAATAGTAGCAGTGAAGCAGCATATTTCGGGCATGTTCTTGAAAATGTCGTGGCACAAGAATTTTCTAAGCGAACAGGTTTAAAAGTTCAAAAACGTCAAGCGATACTTCAACATCCAAAACATAGCTTCATGTTAGCTAATGTAGATCGTTTAATTATTGGCAAAAAGGAAGGACTGGAATGTAAAACGGCTAGTGAATATTTGAAAGGCGATTGGGAAGAGGAAGAGATTCCAGCTCAATACTTGATTCAATGTCAGCATTACATGGCTGTCACTGGCTATGAAGCATGGTGGATTGCTGTTTTAATCGGTGGAAATAAATTTATTTATAAAAAGATAGAGCGTGATGAAGAAATTATTAACTATCTGATTGAGATTGAATCTGATTTTTGGAACAATCACGTTCTTAAGAAAAACCCTCCTGCATTTGATGGTTCGGAGGCTTCAACAAATTTATTGAAAGCAATATATCCAGAAGGGGATGGTAGCTTAGAACCTGTTGAATTAGCTCCTGAAGCATCTGACTTAATTTCAAACTATGAACAAGCAAAATTAGAAGAAAAAGAAGCTTCTGAACGTCGTAAAGAGGCTGAAAATAAATTGAAATTATTACTGGGAGAACGCGAAGCAGCATATACAAGTGATCGTTTAGTTACTTGGAAAACCATTAGTAGCTCACGTGTTAACTCCAAGTTATTAAAAGAAAAATATCCAGAGGTTTATGAAGAAGTAGCTTCAAGTTCGTTATCTCGTAGATTCGGAATTAAATAAGGAGGACATAAAATTGGCAACTAACAATTCAGTTAAAAATCAATTAGCGCAACGAAAAAACAGCGTAGCAAAAACGGAGGACACAGGTTTTCAAGGTCAGCTAGCTACAATGTTTAAGCAACAATTTAAAGCAATTACTTCTATCGCACCAAAACACGTCACTCCTGAGCGTTTAATACGTATTGGAATGAATGCGGCAAGTCGTAACCCTAAGTTAATGGAATGCTCCCCAGAATCAATTGTAGGAGCTGTGGTTAATTGTTCGGTACTTGGCGTTGAGCCCAATTTATTAGGACATGCTTACATTGTTCCTTTTTTCAACGGATCAACAAAACGTATGGAAGCTCAATTTCAATTAGGGTATCGAGGCCTTATTGATTTAGCTAGGCGTACAGGTGAAATTACAAGCGTATACGCTCATGAAGTATATGAGGGTGACGAGTTTGAATATAGCTATGGTTTAGATAAGGATTTAAAGCATAAGCCTATCGGTGAAGAAGATGAAAGTAAAATTACTCATTTTTACGCAGTGTACAAATTAAAAGATGGAGCGTTTGACTTTATTGTAATGAGCCGTAAGCAGGTAGAAAAGCATAGAGATCGTTTTACAAAAAGCCAAAAGAACGGCAACGTATTTGGTCCTTGGAAAGACCACTTTACTGAAATGGCCAAGAAAACAGTTCTTATCAAGCTTTTAAAAACGGCTCCTATCTCAATTGAACAGCAAGAGACAAGAACAGTTATGGAAGGCTTACAATACGATAATTCCGTTAGCAAGGTCAAAGAGGGACAATTTGGTGATGGATTTATTGATGCTGAATATCAGGTTGAGGAAGATATGGAAAACAACCAATCTCAGCAAGAAGCACCAGAAGGAAAGCCAAGCGCCTTCGATTTTGGAGGAGAGGAAATCGATATTAAAGATGAGGATTTACCGTTTGATAAATGAGAGAAGAACGCATAGCATTCCCTCATTGTTATAAATTTTTAGCCAAGAACAAAGAACAGTATGAAGGCTATATTCAAGCGTTTCTTAATCTATATCATCCGGATCTGAAAATGGTCGGCATTGAAAAATACTACGTGGTTTGCATCAAGAAATAATGCCTAAAGGAGTGAGTACGGGGCATGAGTCAACTTACAACGGGGTTTGTTATTCAGCCCCGGCTGGCTTTTCAAAATAAACGAGATCAAGTTTTATATAACTTCTTTGTTAGTGAAGCTAACTTTGTCTCTAATACATACTGTGAACGTGGACAACTTAGAGCTAGAGTAAAGGATTTAGCTAAGATTTTTGGACATAGTGAAAACATTATACGAGCCTGTATTAATCGCTTAGTGGAAGAGGGCTTTATTGAAAAGAAACGGTTAAAGGGTAGTGAAGGGCTGTTAATTACAGTAGTCAACTATAGTGAATATCAAAGCCTAGAAACCTATCAAAAGTCCAAGGAGACCAAGATAGAGCCTCCTAAAGATTTGGTTCAATTAGTAGAAAGCGAAAGCAATCCTTTTGATCAAATAGAAAATAAATTCATTCAGCAAAGAGGCTCAGGGCTCAATATAAGTGCTTCAGATGCTCAGTCGATTCATGAGGTGTTGAAGCTAGGCATTCCATTAGAAACGGTTCTAGAGTGGATGGATACGATTTATGCACACTATACCAAGAAGAATAACGGTCGAACAATTAGAGCCTTTAAATATTATGAAGAAGCTATTAAAACTCAACACCAAAAGCTTCAGCAGCCTAAAACAAATGTTACACCTTTTCCAAAACCGAAAAAGGAAAACAGCATAGATGCGATAGCAAGGTTTGCTCAGAAGCATGGGGTCAAGTTAGGAGGTACACAAGATGGAAATTCATGAAGCACTAGACATATTGCAAAGAATAGCTGCTTCCTATACACAATTTGATTTGACTGGTGAAATTGGAGAACGACGAATTGAGGTTTGGTCTTCACATCTAATGAAAATGCCATATAAGCCAGTTCTAGAGCGAGTGAACCAACATATTATTCGTGAAAAGTTTCCTCCAACTATCGCGGAAGTTTCGGTTAAAGTTCAAACAAATAATGAATTCTTGGACGAGCAATCGCAATGGAGAGAACAAGTTAAACAAGAGAAAAAAGCAGGTAATCATAAAACATTTGTTGATCATTTGTCACCAGAGTTAAAGAAAAAGTACGGTTCCTTTTTAAGAAAGTGAGGGTGAAAACGTGGAGTATCAATTAGGAGTAGAAAATATCGAAGCAGAACAAGCTGTCTTAGGTTCAATCTTTCTTGAGTCGGATTTATTAGATGAATCTATTTTGCAAACACTGCAATTTTCAAGAGCTTCACATAGAGCCATTTTTAAGGCAATGAGAGAGGTTCAGGAAGCAAATAAACAAGTAGATATAGTAACAGTTGTAACACAGTTAGGAGAAGCTGTTGAGCAGGTAGGAGGGGTTTCCTATCTAAGTGATTTAACAAATGCGGTTCCAACTACAGCGAACTTCAAAACTTATGAACAAATGATTTTGGAATCCTATCGAGTCAGAGAAGCACGGAAGTTAGGAGCCAAATTAGCTACAGTGACAAGTGAGGAAGAGGTACCAAACATCCTTCAGTCATTGGGGGAACTACAAGATATCAAACGAAAAAAGAATCGTACGAAAAGCGATGTTCTAGCAGATATCTTCTCTGATATGAGTACTCCAACGCAAGGGCTCACAGGTATAGACACTGGATTAGATGACTTAAACCGCGTGACTGGTGGTTGGCAGGGCGGAGATTTAATTATCGTTGCTGCAAGGCCTTCAATGGGTAAAACAGCATTTGCTTTGAGTCTAGCTCAGGCAAATTGTGAAAAAGGCGGCGTGTCCGATATCTTCTCACTTGAAATGTCTGATACACAGCTAGTCAAGCGTATGTTGTCCGGTCTTGGACGAGTAAACGGAAAGAAATGGTCAAATCCATTTGAAGAATTCACCAATGAAGATCATGAAAATATGGCAAACGCTATTGGCCATTATGAAAAGTGGGATATCAACATTCACGATGAACCTACCCAAACGGTTTATGATATTCGTTCAAAAATAAAGGAATCATTCAAGGAGCATCCAGATAAAAAGCACTTAGTCATCATTGACTACCTGCAGCTCATTTCATCTATAGGGAAATTTGAACGTAAGGACTTAGAAATCGGTCATATCTCAGGCATGTTAAAGAAAATAGCACGTGAGTTTAATGTACCTGTTATCGCTTTATCACAGCTTTCTAGGGGAGTAGAGCAACGCCAGGATAAACGTCCGATGATGTCCGATATTCGTGAGTCAGGAAGTATTGAACAGGATGCAGATGTTATCAGCTTTTTATACCGTGATGATTACTACAATAAGGATTCAGAAAACCCAGGTATTACAGAAATCATCTTAGGGAAGCAGCGTAACGGTCCAGTAGGTACAGTACAAACGTTATTTAGAAAAGAATATGGTCAGTTCCTCAACTTGTCAAAACAGCTAGAGGCCAAGATGGAGGCTGAGTTAATTGGATAAATACGATGTGTTTTACGAAATGAAAAAGTACTTTCAACAAACAGGTCAGGTAATGGACCCTCATGTATTTGCTTCTCAATTTAAAGGAGCGTTCACCACTACTGAAGGTGTAGAGGGGATCTTAATGTTTGATCAATATCTAAATAATGAGGTGAGAAATCATGGCTCTATTAGCTAAAGCTGTTCGGCAACGACAAAATTATTTAATCAATGAACTAGTGCGGTACGGATACTTTAAAGCTTCTAACGGCAGACAGTTATATGAATTAAGTCTAACCGAGTTAGAACAAGTTCATATTCAAGTGAAATCCAAGTTCGGCAAGCAATTAGGAAATGGGGAATGATGAAATGATTGAATTCACGGTATATGGGGAGCCGGTCGCTCAAGGTCGTCCAAGAGCAAGTACTCGAGGCGGTTTCGTTAAAATGTACGATCCTAAAAAATCAAAGGATTTCAAACAGTATGTGAAGCTAGTTGCTTCTGAATATAAGCCAGATCAATTACTCTCAGGTCCTTTACAACTTGATGTGAAAGTGTTCAAGCCAACACTTAAGTCTTTCAGTAAAAAGAAAAAGATCGAGGCAGAACAAGCTATATTACGTCCTATCAGTAAGCCAGATGTTGATAACTATGTAAAAGGCATTAAAGATGCTTTAAATAAAGTCATTTGGAATGACGACAGCCAGATTGTTGATTTGCATGTAAGTAAATTTTATTCCGAAACACCTCGTATTGAAATAGCTGTACAAATGCTTGAAGTGCAGCAAGAACAAATGTCTTTACTATCAAACTAAAGTTCTAGGAGGAAATTAATTATGTCATATGCAGAATTCAATCCAGTGGTGAAAAAGGTAAATCTTAAAGCGGACGGTAAAAAAGAAATCATTCTTGAAATCGGTGATTCTGGTTTAGACGGCAAGCTTGATACATTAGCAAAAATGATTGGTTGCACAGTGAAATGCGCTATTGAATCTCAAGTAGTTAGCTTTAACATCACATTAAATGCTCAGACAAATGAGCCTCTTAAAATATATAAAGTCGATAACAAAGGCGTTGTATCGGAAGTCGAGCCAGCAGCTGAACAGATTGAAGCAGATCTTGGTTTGCCTAAAGAAAAAGTGAAGACAGTAGAAGAAAAACAAGAAATCGAATTAGTAGTGGTTGATGAGTTCATTTCAAGTGGGCTTGCTCCACAATTTGAAACGGAATTTGCTTATGATATTCCTCAAGTCATTAAAAGGAAAAATGACGGTGAAACATATATGAAAATTGCAAATGAATTAAATATCTCCTCAGGAACCATTGTTGAGTTAGTCGATCAGTACCGTGCTAAGGTTGCTCCTTTAGCTGAAAAGTGGAAGGAATGGAAAGATAGTCAAGGTGAACAATCAGAAACGCCTGCTGAAGCTAAAAAAGAAGCGAAGGAAGAGTTAGACCTTTCAGCCCCTGAAGAAGTACCAGAAGAGAAGATTGAAGAGTCTGACGATAATACGGAAAATGGTGCAGCTTAATGTTATTATAGCTGATGACCGTCCCGCTTGGATTCGAAAAGAAGATGAGCTAGCAGTGTGCCAGACACGCTGCTCTCTTTTCAAAAAGTGTTCAACTCGTTGTGGTACAGGTTGTAAGAAGTTCGGTGGGAGCGTGATACCTAAAACTAGGGTGTAGATATAGAGAAACAATATAAATGGACGTAATTACATCCATTTATAAACATCATGTTCTTGATTGTATAATTCTTTTGCCCATCGTAACCCTGAAACTTCAGGTAGAAGAGATCTGTAGTTCGACCAGTTTAGGATATGAATATTTTGAACTTTTGAATTTCGAAGTGAGGATACGCTTCTAGCGTTGTATGCCGGTTTATGAACATAAATCAATAACTGTTCAGCTAAATCAATTTCAAGTGACCATTCTAATTGGTTTGGCGTTTGAGGTCCACGGAGCCTTCCTGCATATATCTTAGTATTGTTAGAGTCGTTAGTGTCCCACCAATTTTCTCGAGGAATTCGCTTTCCGAAAGTTTGGTGATCGGCTTTTCCTATGTATAAAAGAACATCGTTTCCGTATACAGGATGGTAACCATAAATCTGGTAAACGCCGTAGTCGCTTATTGAATCTGTTAATTGAGGAAGTTCAGTGATTTTATAAGGCCCATCCCAATCAATTTGAATTACATGTGTCTTTGTAGTTTCCATTCTAAATACACCTCCGTTTTAATATTACTACGAGTAATTAAAATAAAGGGAATATAAAAATAAAAAAGACGCTCAGCCAAGAGCGTCCTTACAGGTAAAATAACTTTATAAAAGATAGTTTCATTATACACTAGGTGGAACAAAAAAAGACCAGGAACATCTTCCCATTAAACCTAATGAAATTATAACATGAGGAGGAATTTTCTGGTGAGATTACAAGAAATTAAAGTAAATGTAGATACAATGAAATTTGAGGTTGATATAATGGAGCAAAAAGGAAGCTTTGCCATTGTTGTATGCGATGGACAAGCTAAATTAACGGAGTTACCGCATCATGGGGAGACAAAAATTATTACTCATCAAGGAAAGGTAAAACGCGTTAAGTTTGATGAAGGGGAAGAATTTTAATGACATGGAGCCAATTCATAACTATTTTTTTAACAGCAATAGTTACTGCAGGATTTGCTAATATTTTTGGTTATTGGAAAGATAAAAGGGTTGCTTCTACTAAATATATCGAAAAGGTTTTTACCGAACTTTATTTACCGATATACAAGATAGTTGATCAAAAGGTGAATCCCATAGATGGTTTCGAAGGCTTAGACGAGCATGATATTGAGGCATTAATAGCAATTTTAAAAGATAAGCCGGAACTCTTCGATCCAAAGTTAGAAAAAATAATTTATAGATATTACGAAAAAGAGTATGCGAACTGGCAATATGGAGAAAACCGTAGCTTTCACGAAAATGATACTGAATTATTAGATTACGTATCAATTGCTTTTAATAAAACTAGAAAGTCTTTAGGATTGCCATATGAAGTTAAATATGTTTATCCAATTATATTGAAAGGGAAGAATTTAAAGAAAAAAATGAGTCGCTATTTTAAAATCAGAAGGATAGTCAGGAAATTCATGAAAAGATTTAAAAAAAATAAATAGTTCTACCAGCTCACTGGAGGACACTGATCTTTACACAGGATACCTGTGTTTTGATTAGTGTCCTTTTTATTTTATAAGGGGGTCATTACGTTGAAAGTGAAAGTGGAGAAGGGTTATTGCAAGCGTTGTGTATGGCAGCAAAACGGATTGTGCATGTTCCAACGTTGTGTAAAAGGATATGGATTTGTAGCAGATAAGCCAATTAAAAAGGAGGCCAAATGATGGGAGCAGAGCAATTAACATTACTTGAGCCAGTGGATGAAAAGTTAGTGCGTCAAACGGTTATAAGAGAATTAAAAAACTATAGAGCATTAAAGGTGCAGCTGGCAAATAAAAAAGAGAGAGAGGAAGCAGGCGTGGTGGGCCTGTTTCCTCTTCTTCGAAAAGAAGATAACTTAGCTGAATTGAAAGTGAAACAAATTGAACGTGCTCTTCAACATTCATTAGATGAAATTGAACGCGAAATCATCCAAATCAAGTACCTGGAATCAAAACAGACAAAGGATATTAATATCTATATGGATTTAGGGCTCAAAAAAGAAAAGTATTATGAGAAGAAAGGTGCTGCCATTTTAAACATTGCTACCTCGCTAGGCATCATCTAATTCCTCAGATATTTTTCCGACAAAAACCCGACAAAATCCAGAGAAAAAAGGGTCCATTTTGGGGGCCTTTTTATTTTTCCATGAAAGGTAAGATTTTCTTATAAGCCAAGCGCTTATGGGAAACGTACCAGTCCCTTATAACGGGTATACTCGATCAGCTAGCAGCTATGGGTTTTCATAGCCAAGCACTTAAGTTTGCGGAGGTTGACGGCGGGGACAGGAGGTAAAACACTCCTACAATTATTTTTAAGCGATTAGCGTAATGGGGTGTTAAAAAGATTTCAGATTTACTTTTTCAGGAAATATATCACGCTTTCTTCCGATATTATCCGATATTACAGGTAGAAAGTTGGTGTGTTAAAAATGGATATAAGATTTAATTTCAAAGTGCTAAGTATAATTGAGGAAGAATGGTTTAAATGCTATGTCGTGCAATGCTCATCAGAAAAGTTCAAGCGTATTATTAAGGCTCGCTATGACGGAAGTGTCTACATCCCAGACTATCACCAACAGCTAGCAGCTATGCCTGAATTAAACAGAACAATTCTTGATATTCAACTAGCAAGTTTCATACTGAAAAAGGAAAAACGTAAAGTATAGTAAATTTCATATTGGAGCATGCTATGAATGGTCAGCTACTCCTCTTGCTGACGAATCGTTTCTCCTTTAGATGTTAAGTATACGAAAGGCACCTCTGAGGCGAGGTGTTTTTTATTTTGAGTAATTTAACGATAAATACACATCAATAAAAAATCATCATACTTTAATGAAAGCTTTTCTTTATAATTTGAAACAAAGTAGGTGATTAAATGTTCTATTCTAATTTCTATACGCCTTTTAACTATGCTTTCTACCCTTATTTTATGCCTTCTTTTGGGCGTCCTACTGGATATGTACTAAATTCTAGTGGTGAAGTTGACAGTTGGTGGGGGAATTATCCATTGGGGCACCCTGCTAAGGCTCCAAAACTTGGGGTTGGGGGACAGACGCCTATTACAGGACCTGCCATACCATTCAGCTTTAGGGGTTACTATTGAAGTAATAAGCGTAAGGATGCTGCTTAGTCGTGTCCTTTTTATTTTGTCTAAAAACGTAAAAATATGTAATATAATCCTTTGTTCTCTTATATAATGAAAGCAAAGGGGGGATTAAAGCTATGATAACTTTAAATCAGGTAAAAAGTTTAAGAGAGAATATACAAGGGAATTTTAGTGAATTGGCAAAACCATATCACCAAAATAATGTAGGCTTTCAGATAACTAGATATGAATTAAGTGATAGAGATATTCGTGCTGGTCTTGATGTATGGTCCGATAACCGAGAAATTTATGTAACTGAAAATGGATGGGATCTCTTTCGATATGAAGATGAGACCAACTCATATCAGTACACGGGTGCCAAAATAATTAATTATTCTCATACACCTATTGACGATGAAAAAATAGTTAGCCTATTTAATGAAGAGTTTTTTACAGAAAATGAGTTAGCACAATTTACAAGAAAATATAATGAGTATTGTAGATAAATAAAGGGGCCTAGGGGTCCCTTTATTTATTTGAAAGGAAAATATATTAAAGAAAGATGAAAGTCTATTTTTTTTAGAGGTGTTATTTTATTTCGAGAAAAGATGTTAAATATTCCTTTTCTTCCGATATAATTGGGACAGGGGGTGATGAACGTGGCTATCATTATAAAAGCAGAAGAAAAATTTTTAGACGTAATAAGCAAGTTACCGGAAAGTTATACTGATGATGAATTCGTAGAAAAGTTTAAAGAGCTCTATGCAAAAGATTGGGATAAGGTAGCAAGGAGATATCAAGATCATGAGAGACAAAACCAAAACAAAAAGAAGAAGTCTCACCCAATGCCTGAACCTAAAAAATATGTTCTAAATATATCTCATAAGTTGAGAAAAAAATGATTACATAAGGCATCCTTTCGAGGATGCTTTTTTATTTTGGAGGTAAATATTAGGGATTATGAGGGAAAGACCAAAGGTTATTTAATTTTAAGGGTGCTATTATGGTATTAACAGAAAATGTTCATTAGAAAAATCTAAAGCAAGAATCATATTACTAAGTAAGAGTGCTTGCTTTAGATTTGAAAGTAATTTTATTACATCTCTTGTAATTTTGAAATCATATATTTTGTTATCTCCTCGAATTTCATATCGTTAGGGATAGAAGAGATTTCTTCATTCACATCTTTATATGTAATTCTTTTGCCTGTTTGAATTTCTTCAACAAGCTTTGGAATTACAGAGCTGACAGTTTTGTAATAAACAAGATATTCTTTTTCGTCTACAGTCACTATTAAGGTATTTACATTATTGTTATGCATCCATGCGCTCGACATTAGTTTCACCTCCTTATTTTAATTACAATATTCGACAATTAAAAGGTATTTCCTACTAATTGTTGATATAATTAGGATGGGGAGGTGAAAAGAATGGAAATGGATTTTAAATTTTTTCAAGATGCCTATTGGAAGTTACAAATAAATGGTGAGCCAGGTAGAGATATAATTGAAGACTTGCTGCCGTTTATACAAAAATTAGATCCTGTTAAAGACCATGATATTTTTTATCCGCAAGGGATTTTTAATCAGAAAGAATTAAATTTATTCTTCATTACAAAATTTACAGTGACTATGATTGAAGTTGGAAATTCTTCAAGAATCACAACTTGGAAGACAAAAGAAATTTCTAGTTGTGAACTGACAACAATTGATTATTATGAAGCTCAATTAAAAATTAATTTTAAGGATGGCAACGCTATAGAATTAAATAGTAAGTCAGATACAAGTCATACTTGGTCATCCAAATTTAAAGAGAAAATATTAGATATCTATAAAATTTTAAATTTCTAATAAACCAACAGAAGCATCCTTTCGAGGGTGCTTTTTTATTTCTATTAGGTATAAATTCACGGAAAAAAGCAACAATGTCAAAGGAGATTGTTATCTCCTTTGACTGACGTCTCATTACCTTTGTGTTTAGTATGTATTTCATGAAAAGCACCCTTCTCCATGGGTGTTTTTTATTTTGAGAAAATATGTTAAATTCCCTCTCTTGTCCGATATAATTGGCAAGGAGGAGGAGAAATATATGAAAGATTTTCTAGAGATATTAAGGTACGATTCTGAGGAATTACAAGCAAGATTTAAAAGAAGTAGTATAGAAGGGAGAGGAACCTCACAAGAAATATCAGATTTTAGAGAACATGCAGTTCAAGAATTCGTTAAAAAATATTACCCCTTTCCCTATAGAATAAGCAAAGGTGGAATATACGATAGTTATGGAAGAAGATCTGATTCAGTCGACTGTCTAATACTAAATCCAAATCATCCGCATACGGTTAATCAATCAGGTAAGCATAGCTTGATTGTAGCTGATGGGGTAGATGTTGCCATAGAAGTTAAACCGGATATTGCTAATAGACATGAGCTTCATAGAGCATTAGTTCAAGGTAGATCAGTAAAACTTTTAAGAAGACGTGTTAACACTCTTTTATTTGTGAACCAGCGTCCAGAATATATCCGCGATTTATCAAAGCAAGTTCCTTTTTTTATTTTCAGTATGAAAGCAAAAGCTGATATCGATGTTACTATACAGGAAATCAAGTCATACTATGAAGAAAATGAGGTGCCTATTTCTGAACAATTAGATGTAGTAGTAATAATTGATAAAGGAATCATTGTAAATTATAAATATAAAGAGCTTTATCCCTGGAATGCAGACTTTACAGATGAACAAAAGGGAGGATGGTTCTTTGAGGAATGGGGAGCCAACACTTTAGCAGGCTTTTTATTTCATTTAGACAGAGTCTTTGGAGCTTCTACTGATATTAATGAGAAGTTCTTGAAATATTATTTGTTATCAGAGACATATCCTTCTAGACCCGTTTAACAATAAATATTAGGAACCAAAAAGCACTTTTTATATAGGTGCTTTTTTTGTTATCTGAGTTCACCTTATAGTTAATCTATAAAAGTAAACCAAAGTTGAGCTGAAAATATAAAGAGATACTGGATAAGAATTTTTTATCTATTATAATCAAAAGAAAGGAGGGGTTTTATGGAAATTGTAATAGAAGAAATCACAGGCGTAGATACAGCAACATTAGAAGAAATGAAATCTAGCTTTAGAAAATGGATAAATGGGGATTTCAAAGAATTTATCGAGGATCTAAATTTGTCCATATTAGATAAGATAATTATCCCAAACGATTTTGGAGAAGCTGTGACTAAGTTTCAGAAGGAACATAATTTACAAGTTGGATACACAAGCAATGAAATGGGTGTTGCGGGAGGTAAGAATCTTCCCTTTGAACGAGATGGAGAAACTAGAGTAGTTATCTTTATCCAAAGCGGGGTGTTTTTATCAATATTTAATAAAGAGTTTGCACAGGGGGCAGTTAATATAATTCATCATGAATTATGTCATGTGCATGATCAATATAATAATCTTCAGATGGAAAAATTTAATGAAGGCTATTATAAAGATACGGGTGATTTACTATTTGATTTATTAAAAAAACATTCATCATGTGTATGGGATGAGTATATAGCCCCTAGATTGTCCTGTTCTACATTACCAAAAGATAGTGACTTATCTTACTTGTTTTTATTAGATTTAATTAAGGATACCGAAAATAAAGTCAAAAAAGACATAGAAGATTATAGAACCCAGGGCGATATCTCTTTACTTTTTAAAAACATACAAGAATTAACTTCCTTAACTTTAAAGATTGCAGCTACTGTTATTGGCAATCTTCATGGGTTAAACTATAACGACACTGAAGTATCTGAAGTTATTAATAAAGGATTAGAAGGCACTTTTATATTTCCAATCTGGAATGAGCTCCATGAGACATTGGAAAACTTATATCAGTCTTACCCAAATTGGAAAGACATCTATGTGTTTGATAGTTTAAATAATCTTATTTTGAAATCATGGAACGAATTAGGGGTATTTCCTGAAAATCGAGGCCAAGGTCTTTATGTAAATGTACCTTAATAAATCTAAAAAATGCATCTTTATTGATGCATTTTTTTGTAAATGAAGTATTTTAAACTTTAACTAATGGAGGCGGTGATGATGTAAATGGCTAAGGGGAAGTATGAGAAATGGAGAACAGAAGAAGGCCTTGTATTGCTTGAAGGATGGGCTAGAGACGGTTTAACAGATGAACAAATAGCTCATAATGTGGGTATTAGTCGTTCCACTTTAAACGATTGGAAGAAGAAGTACCCGGACATTTCGGACGCCTTAAAAAAAGGAAAAGAAGTAGTTGACCTTCAAGTTGAAAATGCTTTGTTAAAACGAGCATTAGGTTATGCGTATGAAGAGGTCACTGAGGAGAGTCAGTGGAACGAAAAAGCTAAGCGATACGAGCTTGTAGTTACAAAGAGAGTTAAGAAACGACAGGCACCTGATACGACCGCTCAAATCTTTTGGTTGAAAAATCGTCGTCCAGATAAGTGGAGAGATAAGCAAGATTTTGAGCATACGGGTGATATGGATTTAAACATTGTCATTGATTATGGTGAGGACAATGACTAAGGTAGTTGTTGGATTTAATAAAGGGTTTAAAAAGATTAATGATACTAGAAAACGATATCGCTTATTTAAAGGGTCTGCTGGTTCTGGAAAATCTGTTAACATCGCTCAGGATTTCATTCTTAAGTTAATGGACCCAAATAATAAGGGAGCAAATTTGCTTGTTGTTCGTAAAATAGATGCTTCTAATAAGGATTCAACTTTTGCTGAGTTAACAGCTGCTGTTGAGCGAGTTTGTGGAGCTAAGTGGCAAAGTTATTGGAAGGTTAAGCAAAGTCCTTTGGAATTAGAATGCTTGATTACAGGTAATAAAGTTATCTTTCGTGGAATGAAGGATGTCAATGAACGAGAAAAAGTAAAGTCTATTAACTTCTCACGAGGCAAATTGACTTGGATATGGATTGAAGAAGCAACAGAGCTACAAGAATCAGATGTAGATATCCTTGATGACCGGCTAAGGGGATTGTTGCCCAATAGAAACCTGTATTATCAAATGACATTTTCTTTTAACCCAGTAAGTGCAAACCACTGGATTAAGCGTAAATACTTTGATATCGTACACCAAGATATTTACACATATTCAAGTACTTATCTTGAAAATCGTTTCATTGATGAAGCTTATCACAGACGTATGATGCTACGTAAAGAACAAGATCCAGAAGGTTATAAGATTTACGGGTTAGGGGAATGGGGAGAGCTTGGTGGTGTTATCTTATCCAATTACTCCGTTCATGATTTTGATATTGCTTTTGAACGATTTGATTCTATGCACCATGCCCAGGACTTTGGTTTTAACCATGCAAATGCTTTACTCACGGTTTCTTTTAAAGACGGTGAGCTTTTTGTATGCAATGAACTCTACGTACACCAAATGGATACAAACGAGATAATTGAATCTGCTAATAAAAAACAGGTCGTTAAAAGTCTGCCGATGTACTGTGATTCAGCTGAACCTGACCGTATAAAGATGTGGAGAGACGCTGGCTATAATGCAATACCTGTTCATAAGAATCAAGGTAGTGTAAAAGCTCAAATTGATATTCTTAAAGGATTAAAGATTCATATTCATCCTTCATGTGTGAATACGATCAAAGAAATTCAACAGTGGAAATGGAAGAAGGACCCGAAATCAGGCCTTTACCGTGATGAGCCAGTCGAGGTATTTGACGATGCAATGGCTGCTCTTCGATATTCAATTGAACCATTACGAGTTAACCAAGAATACAGCAATATCATGCTACCTACTATTGGTGGATGGAAAATGAAGGGAGTGAACGAATGAATATTATTGACCGTTATCGAAGTTGGAATACAAAAAAAAAGACTAGAAAATACCTTCAAAATATAAGCCGTGCTATTAATTCTCGTTTGGAAAGTGGAAGACAAACACAAGAAAAGTGGGAAAAGCAATTCTCCTGGTATGAGGGGATTATGATTCATCGTAGTGAGTTTCGAAATAAAGATGTTATGGAAAGTTTGAAGCTCATTCGTGATTTAAATCCAACAGCATCAATGGCTATATGGAACTTCCTTCGATTATCCAATACAGGTCATGAGCTTGAATGCTTGAAGCCTACAGGTTCAAAGGATAAGCAAGGATTAGATTATATTAACAGTCTTGCAAAACGTGTAGGAGCTTTATATGGTGGTGGTACTGATCAGTTAATTAATGTGTTACATCTAACTGCTTTTACTCAAGGAGCCATTTGTTTAGAGGTTGAACTGAATGAGGGGTTAAATGATGTCGTAGATTTTCATGCGGTTGATCCTACCTCTGTAGATTTTCGGAAGGATAAAGAAACAGGTGAAATCCAATTAGTACAAAAACAGTCCGATGGTACATACAAAGTGCTAAACCGAGAGCAAGTGTTTTATCAGCCTCTTGATCCGGACATTGGAGATCCTTATGGACGTTCTCCTATTTTGCCAGTGCTGCAAGTTGTATTCTTCCAAACCGAGGTATTAAAAGATTTAAAAGCCGTGGCTCATAATCAAGGTCATGCAAGATTTGATATTTCAATTGTTGAGGAATCTATTCTAAAAAACATTCCTCCAAGCATTGCTTCCCAAGGTGAACAAGCAGTACGTCAGTTCGTTGGGAAATACATTGGTGATATTGAGGCTGCTTTTAATAAGTTAAAGCCAGACGATAACTTTATACATCCTGATAGTGTGAAGGTAGAAATGACAGGTGGCACGAATGGAAAGTCAATGGACGCTACAGCCCTTATTAATATCATTAATCAACAGCTTGTTGCCTCGCTAAAACAGTTACCTATTTTACTGGGACTAAATGAGACAAGCACAGAAACGCACGGTACTGTCCAATGGCAAATATATGTTGCAGGAATTGAAAGTATTCAGCGAGGCGTTAAACGTGTTATAGAGCGTGCTTACAATGTTGCGTTGCAGGTACAATGTAGACAGAGTAAAGCTCGTTTAACCTTTAATAAGTTACGCACTACAGACCGTTTCCAAGATGCTCAGGCTGAACAGATTGAAACAAATACCTGGATAGCAAGGGTGCAGCAAGGTTGGGTCAAAAATGACGAAGCTGCTAATGAGGTAGTTGGTCATGATGCAGTTGCTGAACCGCAAGCACCAGTTACAACCACGTCAGCTATTTCACGTTCAAGACGTTTACAAGTCAAGCGTCAACCGAAAACACCTGCTAATGATACCGAGGATGAGTATGTGAAGGAAATGCAAGGTGATTGGGTTCCTGAAGTAGCTGTTTTAACTACCAAAGCAGCTGATGATTTTTATAACCTGTTACAGAATCAAGTAGAAACATATATCAGTAGACTTGAGGAAGCCGACACGCCTCCTACGCGTGTATTGGTAGATGTTCATAGGTTTATGTATTCGAATAATCGAAAAGACCTTTCAGACGTCCCTAAATCGTTCGTTGATTGGATCAAGTCCAATATCTTAACAGATGAAGGTGAACAACTTGAATTATGGGATGCTGCAGGTTTTGATTGGATAGAGCAATCAGCCAAAATAGCAGGGATGTATAACATCATGGAGATAGATACAGAGCTTGTATTTGATGATACCAACGATGACTTCTTACGTTCCTTATCTGATCGCTCTCGGAGAGCTGTTGAATTGATTCAAGGCGTTACTGATGAGCATGTAATCATGGCTTTATGGGACGTTGTTTTTGAAGGGCAATACAGCGTGACCAAAGCAGCAAATGCATTACGAGAAGACTTTGCTTTCTCAAAAGGGAGAGCAAGAACTATCGCTCGTACTGAAATGGTAGGGGCTGCTCGTACTGGTCAATGGTATTCTGATAAACAATCAGGCATGGTCATTGGCAAGATATGGCGTTCTGCTCAACAAGATCGTACAAGGGCTGGTCATAGAGAAGCAGATGGGCAGAGAAAAACATTAGATGAGCCGTTTTATGTTGAAAACGCGAATGAGAAGTTTGAACCGTTAATGTACCCAGGTGATAACTCAGAAGCTTCAGCAGATAACGTTATTAACTGTCGTTGCTGGTATAAACGTATTCTTGAAGGTGAAGAGGAAATGCTTGATTAATTATATTTTTTACAGGAATATTAAGTTGAGATAAAATACCAATTAGCAATTAAGAGGAGAATGCCGAATGGAAAATTTATTTGAACCAGTAGTTCCTGCTAAAAAATTAAATTCAAATTTTAATTTGGTTAAACAAAATGTTGGTTATGAACCTGCTAGAAGAATGTTGGAAAAAGTCTATGGAGAATTTGAAAACATTGATGGCAATTTTCTTCAACAGTTTCAAACCACTGGATTTGATCAAAGAATATTTGAATTGTATCTTTTTGCATATTTAAAAGACAGTGGATTTGAATTTGAAAGAGGTTATGACAGACCGGATTTTATTATAAAGAAAGATGGCTATAGAGTAGCTATAGAGGCAACAACAGTAAACCCAGTGAGTAAAGCCGATACTTCAATCAGTGATGAGGAAAATTATAAAGATCTTTCCCCTGAGGAAATTAAATTTAAATTGGAACAGGAACTACCCATAAAATTCGGTAGTCCTCTGTATTCAAAACTAAAGAAAAAATATTGGAAGCTGGATCATTGCCAAGAAACCCCTTTGATACTTGCTATACAGTCATTTCATGAAGAAGGTTCTTTAAGGTATTCAAGTACGTCTTTAGTAAATTATTTATATGGAAGTCAAGATAAAGTAAAGGATGGAAAAATCGTACAAGAAGAGATAACTGAGCATCGATTACATGAAAAAGTTATACCTTCAGGTTTTTTTAAAAGTCCTGATTCAGAAAATATAAGTGCAGTTATATTCAGTAATAGTGGTAGTATAGCAAAGTTTCAAAGAATGGGTTATATTCGTGGTTTCGTATCAAACCACATAAAAATTAAAAGAAGCGGTTTTTGCTACAATTTTGAGAAAAATGCATTGGAACCAGAATCATTTGACTATGATTTAGACGAAGTTGATTATGATGAACCATGGGGAGAAGAGTTAGTAGTCTGTTTAAATCCTTATGCCAAACATCCAATCCCTAAAGATTTCTTTCCTAATGCCGCTCAAGTGTATTTACACAACTCACGTGTTATGACAGATATATTTGGATTTACTCCTTTTAGCTCAAGAACTTTAATAATTAATGTAGGAGGAGAAGACAATGAGCTACCAAAAGGAATAAAAAAGATATCTAAAAGGTTAATGGATGAATTAGTTCCCGAAAGAACTATATTACCTTTTCTTCATGAGAAAGAATGGTTTATGTCAACAGACAAAAAATATATAGGAATAATTGTATTTGATAATAGTGATCGAACTTTTAATGTAATAATACTTAAGAAAAATAATAACAGATATACTGCTGTACGTACTTTTATTGATGTTGAAAATGTTGCTAAGGCCCAAACGTGCATATTCGAGGAATTAAATAAAGCTGCCCTTTAAAGGCGGCTTTATTTTTAAAGGAGGTGAATAAAATAAATGGGAGCGACTTTACATTTACCAGTGCTCTTACAAACGGCACAAGAACAGGAAGTAGATTTAGATGCTATTAATCGTCATACTCTTGAGCCTGTCACAGCTGATGATATTTTTACATTCTCGGGTGTTTGCTCAAATGATCGATTAGATTCTTACTTTACAAGAATGGATCCAGTAACCACATTAAGAAACTATGCTGCTGATTTAAACAATGGCGTCAGTTTATTAGGAAATCATAATATCTATACAGCTCCTTTTGGACGTTCATATGGTGGTCAATTGATTCAAGACGATACTGACAATGCAAATGCAGTACGCGGTGATTGGTACATCCTTAAAGGTGTAAAAATCAATGGTGAGTCTACAGACGATACTATACGAGCTATTAAAGCTGGTATTACACGCGATATGTCTGTTGGTTTCTCCGATGAATCCTATCGTTGTGGATCTTGTGGTCGTGATTTATGGGACTGGGAATGCCCACATATTCCAGGGTTAGAAGATGAGCAAGGTCGAATGTCCTTTGCTTGGATTGAAAATGCTAGGCTTAGAGAAGTATCGACTGTATATAAAGGCGCTACACCTGGTGCTTACATCGACAAAGCGAGAACTTATGTCCAACAAGGTGAATTAGAAGAAAACAAAATAGCAAAATTAGAGCAACGCTTCCAAACTCGTTTTGAGAGAAAAGATGGCGCTGCTTTTTTTATGCCTAAAAGGGAGGATAACAAAAACATGAACTTAATTGAACAGGTGCGAAGTGCTTTAAAAGAAGGAAAACTTGAAAAAAGTGCTGTTTATAATGTTTTATCGTCAGAAGGTGAAGTCTTTCGCCAACCAGAGGATGTTCAATTACGAAATGAATTGGGTGAGCAAGCCACCGTAGAAGGCGTTAAGCAATTGAAAGTGGAAGCAGAGCAAGGTCGCCAATATACAGCAGATTTAATTGACAAAGCTGTTGCGTCTCGTACACGTGCTCAAGGTGATGGATTTAATGCTGAATCGTATAAAAACATGCTCGTACGTGCAGCTGATCTAGACTACATCAAGGATGAAATTAAAGCTTACGAGGAAATGGCAGGGCAACGCTTTACACCAGGTCGTCACACAAATCCAGATGATCCAAGCCGTGGTCAAGATGGAGGCAACGAAGAGGACGACATCATTGTTTCAGAATCATACAAAGGAGCTGACAAGTAATGTTAAATAAAAGAAGCGGAATTTTACCAGATGATTATGGATTATCCCTCACTGTTTTTGCGCAGGACGCTACAAATGTAGCTCCAATTAAAGCAGGAACACCAATGAAACTGGCAACTACCGGTGCTTATCACGCAGTAAGATGTGCTGATGGTGATGCTATTCAATTAGTGGCCAAACATGGTGTGAGTGATCCTGATGCTCCATTAGGTGTCCATGCATATGGCTATTCTCGTAACAATGAATTTCCTTACAGTGGCACAATCGCTGTTGGTGATTCAGTTGTTGCCGATGCAAATGGTGGAGTTAAGAAAGCCACGGCTGCTAATGGTTCATATGTAGCTTTAGTTAACACAAGTAAACAAACAGTAGAAGTTCTACTGCCTTAATGGAGGGGAAAGCATGAAATTTACAGGGAAAATCAAGAATAGTCGTGGAGAAATCATCGAATTAAAAAATGGTTCTGAATTAACTTCAGCAATGAGAGATTCATCTCAAAAAGACGGCCGTATTGCTGGTCAAGCTGAGGACTTACTTAGCAAGAATAGTTCAGCTACTTTCCGTTCTTACCTTACTTCTCAAGGAGTAACGCTTAAAGATGCTATTCGTGCATTAGGTATTGAAGACATCGGCTCTCAACAAGTACGTGCTCTTTATGAAAATAACAATACAAAGCCTTTATTTAATGCTGTATTAGAGGAGGGATTCCGGGAAGGATACTTAGCAGCAGGTCGTGCTGATCAGCTAGTAGCTAAGACAATTTCAATGGACCAAATGAGCTACCAGTATTACAACTTGGAAAACAAGGATAATGACGATCTTGATTTAAGTTTCGTAGGTCAAGGTGCTCCAATTCCAGTGGCAACAATCAAACTGGATACTGATCACACAATCTTTGTCTATAAGCGTGGGGGCGGTATTGAAGTCACTGATGAGGCTAAGTCAATGCGAATTGATATGTTAGGCCTTCACTTACGTAAACGTGGTATGCAAATGGGTCGTACAGATGAAAAATTAGCTGTTCATCGTTTATTGAACGGTTATTTCAAAGATGGTACGGATGCAGCACCGACATTGGGTGTTAAAACAGCGAACGATTGGAGTCTTACTGATATCTGGTATGCACAGCAGTATGCTGCTCAGAAATACGGTTTCTCTTATAACCGTGTTCTTATGAATTTAAAAACAGCAGAACAGTGGGCAACTCAAAAAGAAGCCAACGGAAATCTCCTTTTCTTAAATGAACTAAAGAACGGAGAATTACCAAACGTAATTAACAATGTCCCGTTTGTTACAGAGGAAATGCCGGATAATCGCATTATGCTAGTTGATACAAACTTAGCATTAGCTGAATATCAATATAAACCATTCTCTGTTGAAAATGACCGCAATGTGAAAACGCAGGTCGAAGGTTCATATGCAAGCGTAACATCTGATTACATTCCATTTGACCCGAATGCACGTCTTATCTTAACGCTTGATGAGGCACGATAAGGGGGGCTAGTATGGCAACTACTAAAAAGAAAAAATATAAATTAAAAGACCCTACTACTCAGTTCGCTGAGATTTATAGTGAAGGGTCTTTTTCATTGGCTGGAGAGCAAGAAAAGGAGTTACCAAAGAATCCTTCTCATGAACTTTTAAAGCGGATTGAAGCAGGATTTATTGTAGAGGTGAAATAGTATGCCTTATGCAACAGTAACAGAGGTCAAAGAGCGCGTTTCATTTTCTGAAATTGCTGCTCTTACTGACATCAAAATACAAGGGTACATTGATCGTGCTACATCTTGGATTCATCGGGAGGCTCAACGAAAGTTTAAAGATGAAACAGATGAAGACCTGCTTGCCGATTTACGTACAGCTACCATATTGCTTGTTGAGTATTTATGGTACCAGGATAACCCTGATATCAAGGAAAGCTCATTAAGCCCTATCGAAACAGAAAAGATAGGTTCCTACTCTTACATAATGAGGGATGTTCAAACAGTGGACTCCATCAAAGAGAGGGAGTATGAAGGTACGCGAACAGGTATTAAAGAGCTGGATTTAATTTTGCAGTCTCTTAAGCAGGATATCCCAACAGGTATTTCCTTCTTTTCTATTTCGGGGCCTTCAAGTGGTTATGGTGTATGAGGTTCGAACGAATTCTTACCCATCGTTGCACAATTGTTTTAACTGGCCAGAAGATAGGTGAAACCGAGTATGGCAAGCCCATTTATGGAGAGGCACCTATTAAAAATGTCCCTTGTCGTGCTGATGAGATTAAGCGAAGAGCTTCTGTTGATCAGTACGGAGTGGACTTCATCACTGAAAACATTTTGTTTTTAGGTCCTGACCAACAAATCCCCAGTGATGCAAAGATAAAAGATATTCGGGACTTAAAAGATAGGCCGGTGTTAGATGGGGTTTATACCGTCGAAAAAGCACAGCCTATTTATTCTAAAGTACGTCTTCATCACTACGAAATCACACTTCAAAAGGAGAGTGATTCAGATGGCCAAAAAGAATCTTAAGTTTGATTTTAAGATTGATGAATCCATCAAAGAAGCGTTGTCTCCTGAAAAGCTGAAAGAGGCTAGGAGAAATGCCGTGACTGCTGCTGGAATGGCGTGGGCCGATGAAACAAAGGAGATTGTACGAGAGGATGCTCATATTGATACGTCCTTGTACATTAACTCCATTGGGTACCTAACAGACATTCCAGCTCAGGATAAAACAGGGAAAGGTTCACGTGCAGCTACTCAAAATGATGTTGTACATGAGCTCATTGAAGGTGCTGACACAACTATCCTGCTAACAGGTTCAGGTGTCAGTTACGCGGAAATCCTTGAAAAGAAATATAACATTATGGCTCGCGGATTAGACCGTGCTAGCGAAAGAATGGACAGGGTGGCACAGGTTCAAATTCAAAAGACATTAGGTTTATAGGAGGCACTCATGATTAAGTATGTAGATCCTATTCCTCCTATCCTTCGATTTTTTAAAAGTCGAACAGATTATCATATAGACGCTAATACTTTTCAATCAAACATTAGTGAAGGTTTATTGGTTCGTAGTGCTGGAGGTATCGGTTTTAGCCGTATCCAGCTTATTTATCGTGCTTCAGAAGAATCAGAAGCGATGAGCAGGCTTATTAATTGCATCAACTTGTTAGAATCTCAAGCAGCCTTTATACAAGGTTTAAGAATTCAGTGGTGTGAAAGGGATTCGAACCCAATTCCATCGCGAGACGAGGACACACAAAAGCCAGAAGCATGGTGCTACATGCGATTAGAACATTTAGAAGCATAGGAGGTCATTACATTGGCTGAAAAAAACGAAAGTAAGGCAAAACAAACAACTGAACGCAAAATTATCTGCAAAGGCCCCGTTGATAAAAACAATGGGGCTATTATTCTTCGCTTACCACCTGAAAGAAAAGGTGGCAAATCGTTTGATATCGTGAAGGGTCAAACCCTTACTGTAGGCGATGATAAAGATATTTCAGAAGCAACAGCAAATCAATTGCTAGACTCAAAAACTTGGAAATTTGAAGAGGTGACGAAATAATGGCTGATATTTACAAAGTTAATTCGAAGAATTTTGTTGGTGGTCCAGGTCGTTTAGTTGTAGCTGATATGAATGTGGCTGCTCCAGAAAAGATTTCAGATGTTATGGATTTAACAGATCCTTTTAATTTAAAAGAAGGATGGACAGATCTTGGAGCAACGAATGATGGAATCTCTATTTCTCGTGGTTGGGATACAGAAGATTTTGAAGTAGACCAAATTATGGGGGCTGCTGATACGGACGTTTCAAGCTTCGATCATACGTTAGAAACACAACTAGCAGAGAATACAATTGAAAATCGTCAATTAGCTTTAGCTGGGGGCTCTATTATTGAAACGCCAGCTACAGTCGGCACAGGTCAAGTATTAGGCGGCGCTCTTGCAGTAGGTGCTCGTATTGTCACTTTATCCACAGCAGATGTAGCGTTTAAAACAGGTGGATGGTTACGTTTAGGAACGAATGAATTAATTAAAATCACTAAAGTCGATGGTACAGCTGTTTTTTTAGAAACGGGAGTAAGCAAGGCTTATACCACGTCTGATCAGGTATATCCTGTAACAGAATTACCTACAAAGCGCATTGGTTATGGAACAGTAACAGACATTCCATTCAAACGTTATGCGCTGATTAGTCAAAAGAAAGATGGCTCACTTTATATGGCAGTTGTTCGCAAAGCGAAAGTATCCGGAGATTCAAAAGAGCAAGCATTTAATAAAGAAAAACGTGTTCTTCCATTCCAGTTACAAGCCTTCCCTGAAGACGGTGTAGCGAAAGAAGAAAACGTATATTACGAAATCGAGCAAGCAATTTAAGGGAGGACTTATAAATGGGTGTAGAGGCAAAATTAAAAACATTAGATATTCAAAAAACACTTGGTGAAGTTACACTTTCGGACGGGGGAAAACTCCCTGTCCCTAAACTATCCATGTTGAAAATTATTCAAATTGTAAAGTTTCTTGGTGTAGATGGAGCTAAGATTTATAGTCAAGCACGTGAAGTGTTAATTGATGATTCATATGATCAGATTGAAAAATACGCAGTGATTTTAGAATCGATTCAAGAGGAGCAAGTTATGCATATTTTTTCAATCATTCTTGAGATTGAAGATAAAGAATCATTGTCTCTAGATATGAATGAATCATTAGACGTTTTACTTGTTCTTGCTGAAAATCTAGATTTTGAAAAAACTTTTACTCAAGTCCGTCAGTTGATGAAGAAGTTATTCAACAAAGAGCTGCCGGACTTCAAGGAATTAATCGACAGAGCGTTTCCGGAAGTACCGATGGAGCCAGTAAAAGAGGAGACTTCGGAGAAAACGGAAGAGGTTCAGGAAGAAGCTACAGCTTAACCTGGGAGAACTTCATTGATCAAATTATTAACCAAATAGGGTTTGTTTCCTCTCACTACAATTACACGGAGGAATATGTTTTAGAACATACACCTGATTGGGTTCGTAGGAAGTATGAGCAAGCCCTAAAAGAGAAATGGGAAGAGAGTCGTTCTCGTATTACAGAAGGCGTAAGCAGTCTTATGTTGTTGGTTGATGGCTTGTTTAATAAAGGTAAGGGTAGTGAAGACATTCTTCCTTCTTCCTATGAAAAAGCTATGGAAGCTCAACAAAATCAAATCGTTCAAAAAGAAGAGAACTTTGTCAAAGGTTCATGGTGGAAAAAGTCTGGGTGATCCAGGCTTTTTTTAGTTTAGAGGGAAGGAGGTAAAATATGTCTACAGTTGGACAGTCAAACATTCAAATTACTGCTGATGATCAACAGGCGAGGAGAACCATTGGTGGTTTCTTTAGAGGTATGGAAGCTCAAGGAAGACGTTTTACAAATCGCATGCAACGCTTTGACCCTTTAATTGGAGTAACAAACAGCGTAAAGAATACACGCCAAACGTTAGCTGGGCTCCAAGACGACTTCGAGGGGCTAGGTGAAGGTAAAACCTTTCAACGTATTACCAAGTCTCTTAATCGCGTTCAAAATAGTCTTAAAACAACAGGTCAAGTTAGTCAAAAAAGTTTAAAAGAAATGCAAAAGGAAATAGAGCGCGTTCGTAGTACCTTGAATGAACTTGGAGATGACCAGCCTTTTGAAGAAATGAGGGAGGCTCTTGCTCAAACAGAGCATCAATTTGAAAGTTTTCAATCTACCACAAGACGCTTTCGTTTTAATCAGCTAGAGAATCTACCTGATCATCTTAAACCATTTCAAAGAGAACTTAATGAATCGCGTCGCCAAATGCGTCAAATGTCTCGAGAAGGAACAAAGTCACTTGATGATTTAGCAGATGCAGCTGTTAAGTCCAGTGTGGGATTAGAGAGAATCACCAGTGTTACGAAATCTGGTAAGTCTGCAATCAAAATCATTCAAGATTTAGGCGATTCTACAAAGGAAACGCAGCTAGCTATTTTAGGACTTAATAGAAATGGTACTGTAAAAATCTCTACAGAAGAAACAACTCAGCGTCTTGATCAGTTTAAACGAGAATTAGAAGAATCTAAGCGTAAACTTGAGGCTCTTCGTGATGCTGGTGATTTTGGCTCTTATGAAGCTGGTATGCGTGTTGTAGAGAAGAAGTTGGCTGATGTAAATAAAGCGATGTATGCGGCTTCTAGAGGCGGACAGGCTTATCAAAGGATGATCAACGAACTTGGCGTAAATACATCTGATGTAGCGAACCAAGCAGCTATTGCTATGGAAGCCTATAAAGATAAATTTATCCGTTCTGTTGATTTGATGAATGCAAGGAGTAACCAATCTAAAAAGATGATGAACATCCTTCCTGAAGTCAGTCATTTTCAGCGAATAGACAGGTTCTTTTTAGGGATTGGCAATCGTCTTGAAAACATGGGTAAGCAAGGAACGTCTGCTAATATCGCTATCAGTATGCTTGGAAAGAATGCCAGCATGAAAGACCTCAATGACCACATCATGTTAATTAATCAGGGCCTAATGCGTATGAATCAAGTAGCATTAGGTCTAGGTGTTGTGTTGGCTGGTTTTACAGCGGTCATGTTTAATGCAGCTAAAGGTCCTGAAGTGGCAGATATCTTTGAACAACGTGGTCAATTGCTATTAGATTATCAAAAAGCAGTAGAAGATCGTACACAAGAAATTGTTGATACTTGGGGATTATTCGAAAAGGCAGAGGTAGAGAAAACAAAACCTGAAACCCTAATGAAAAATCTACAAGGCCAAGTCGATGTGATGAAGAATTGGTCTTCAAACATTGATAGTTTAGCTAAACGAGGAATTGACGAGGGGTTGCTTGCTTCTCTCAGGAAAATGGGGCCGGAAGCAGCTGGTCAAATCCAGGCGCTTACTAAAATGTCTGATTCCGAATTAAACAAGTATGTTGCACTATGGAAAGAAAAACATGCTCTAGCTCGTAAGGAAGCATTAACAGAGTTAGAAGGGTTACAAAAAGAAACGTCTCAAAAGATCAAAGAGCTTGAAAATAGCTTAACACCTTTAGGTATTTCACTTGAAAAAGCAAAATCCACTTGGTTACAAGCATTACAACCGTTCATAGATATTTGGGGTAAAATAGCCGCTAAAGTGGTAGATGGTGCAACGGCTATAGGAGAATTCGTTAATAAGTTAAATGAATTGAATCCTAGTATTTCTGCATCGGCTGGAATGTTTTTATATTTATTTAACGCAATCTCCTTACTTTTAGCACCTATGGCCATTGGGATAGGACGAGCAAAAGGGATGCAAGTAGCATTCGGTGCTGCATTTATTTTTATCAAACCTTTTGTTCTTGGATTTTTACGAATTGCAGGTGCAGCTACAGTACTTTCAAGTGCTGTGGTCTTAGTTGGCGGTACGTTCATTAAGCTTTGGAAGAACTCCGAAAATCTTCGTTCGGCTGTTATGAGCCTATGGGACACTTTAAAAGAAGCCGGAAGTACAATTGCAGCTCCTTTTGTCAAAGCCTTTCAAATGATAAGCAAGGAAGTAACTGCTCTTCTTAATAAAATGGTTGGAAGCGATGCTCAAAACATGGCTTCTTTTTGGCAATCTATCGGGGACAAAATCGCTGTAGGAATAAATAAGATTAGTGATGTCATCCAACCAGTTGCAGAAAAAATTGCGAGTGTGGTAGAGGCATTTGTTGAGTGGGAAGGTTTCTTACCTGTTATTGCAGGTCTAACAGCAGCGTTTGTTACTTACAAAGCAACAGTTGTAGGAGTAGCAGCAGCCATAAAAGCGTGGAACCTCATCCAAAAAGCATCAGTTGCTATTATGGGGATTTCAAGAGCAGCGATGATTGCCTACACATTAGCAGGTGGGGGATTACAAGGGATTCTTGCTGTAGCTACTGTAGCGCAAAACGCATTGAATTTAAGTATGATGGCAAACCCTATTGGATTAATCATTGCAGCAATCGTTGGGCTAGGAGCAGCATTTGTAGTTGCCTACAAGAAATCTGATACTTTCCGCAATTTTATCGATAAGTTATTTAGTGCAATTAAAGTAGGAGCATCAGCAGTTCTAAACTTTTTGAAAACCAATTGGCCTCTTTTACTCGCGATCATTACTGGCCCAATTGGTTTAGCTGTATATGCTGTAGTAGAACATTGGGGGAAAATCAAATCTGCTACTATTTCGGCATTTAATTCTGTAATTTCCTTCTTTAAGCAATGGGGCCCTTTGATGCTTGCTGTTCTAGCTGGGCCTATAGGTTTGGCAGTTTATGCGGTGGTGAAAAATTGGTCTCAGGTCAAATCATCTACAGTGAATATTTTTAATTCAGTGGTTTCCTTCTTCAAACAGTGGGGTCCGTGGATGCTAGCTGTCCTCTCTGGTCCAGTAGGGCTAGCAGTCTATGCAATTGTGAAAAACTGGACATCAATTAAGAGCAAAACAATTGAAATTTTTAATTCTGTCTACAATTTTTTAAAGACAATTTTTATAAATATTTATAAAGCAGTTGTTCAATATACTAGCAACTTGCTTAGAGATGCTCTTAATAATTGGAACAGCTTTAAGAATGCAACAGTGTCAGTTTATACAGCCGTGAAAAATTTCCTAGTTTCATTGTGGAATTCAACTGTTTCATTTTTAACAAAAATCGCCACAAATATTATGAATCGCTTTAAATCAGCTTGGACGCAAACACTTAATAATACACGTGCGATTTTTAATGCTTGTAAAAGTTTCTTAACGTCGATTTGGAGTTCTATTTCTACGTTTTTATCAAATTCGGCAAATTCTATAAAAAATAATGTAGTAAATTCGTGGAATTCCTTAAAAACACGAACAGTTCAATTATTTTCTGATATAAAATCTAATGTTTCCAAAATTTTTGATGATATTGTTTCAGGGGCTAAAAAATTACCAGGTCGAATAGGTGACGGAATCAAGTCGATGGCATCGGGTGTGAAAAAGGGTGTTTCTTCCTTTGCAAATACCCTTGTCAAAGCTATGGGTAAAGGCTTGAACGGTGCGATTGGAGGTATTAACTGGGTACTAGAAAAGGTTGATGCTCCTACCATTAAAGAATGGCCTATTCCTCAGTATGCTAAAGGTACACGAAATGGAAAACATCCTGGTGGTCCAGCGTGGCTAGGGGATGGAGGCGAACATGAGCTATACCGTACACCTAACGGAAACTTAGGTTTATCACCGAATACCGATACACTTTACAACCTTCCTAAAGGAACGGAAGTGTTGAGCGGAAAACAAACGAAACAAGCCTTTGCAAATACGAATATCCCGATGTACAAGAATAGTACTGGTTTAAAAGGTGCAGTTTCGAAAGGTACAAAGTGGTTAGATGAAAAAGCAGGTCAAGTAGCGGACAAAGGACAAGAACTATACGAACACGCCAAAGATAAAACAGTCGAAACTGCTGGAAAAGCGAAAGATTTAGCACTTGATGTCTGGGATTACATGAGTGATCCTGAAGGACTAATGAAGAAAGTATTCGGTAAGTTTATTCCTGATCTTCCCAAGTTAGGTGCTTCTGCTGGTGATATGCTGAAAGGCGGCATTAAGAAGGTAAAAGATTCATCTATTGGGTTCATCAAAGATAAATTAGATGGGTTTATGTCCTTCTCAGGTGGCGGTGGTGATGGAACAACAGTTGGTCCAGGTAGTGGATTTGGTGGTATGCATCCATATGTTGAATCGTGGTACAGAAAAGTAAAAGACAAATTTGGGCCTACACGTTTTATGGGCGCTTATAACAACCGTAATGTGCGCGGCGGAAGTTCAAAATCAATGCATGCTTTTGGCCGAGCTTTTGATATTGGGGGATCTTCCGGAACTATGGCGAAGATTGCTGAGTGGGCGCGTACACACATGAACAACCTTCAATACGCGATTTATAACCGTAGAATTGCTGGTCCTGGTATGGGTAAACCGTGGCGTCATTATTCTGGCGTAAATCCACATACTGACCATGTACATCTAGACTTCTTCCCTGGTGGCGGTAGTGGAAGTGGCGGTTCAGCACCTACCGGAAATCTTGCTCAATGGATAGCTGTAGGGATGTCCCGTGCTGGTGTGTCAGGTGATGCATGGAGAAACGGCTTGAACTGGATTATTCAAAAAGAATCAAGTGGTAATCCTAAGGCGCTTGGTGCTCCAACATCTGATGGTACAGCAAAAGGATTAATGCAGCTGAAACATTTTAACTATAAAGGTGATCCATTTAACCCTTCTAACAATATCTATTGGGGGATTAAATATATCAAAGATCGTTATAAGAGTATTGGAGGCGCATTAAATTGGTGGAGAAGTCACAACTGGTATGCAAAAGGTGGCGTCATTGATCGTGACCAAATTGCTCGTGTAGGTGAAGGCAATAAAGAAGAGGTCATTATTCCTTTAGAACAGTTTAAAGACCGTGCTATTAAGCTACTGATGTATGCAGCTAAAAAGCTTGGGTTTGATATGTCGGGAATGTTTAATGCTCAACCTCAAGGGCTGAGTGCTAGTAACTTCTCGGGTATGCAAAACGTCATGAGTAATGTCTCTAATAAAGTGGTTTCCTCCGTTCCTGGAAGCTCAGGACAAGCTATTCAGGTTAACATTCAACCAGCAACAGCGAAGGTTTATCTTGATAGAGATCAGATAGGAGAATTCGCTTTTAACTATATGGAAGACAGACAAAATACAGAGATTAATTCAATAATTAGAAGAAAGGGGTAGTCGATTGTGCATTTAATCATTGAGAAGTTGGGGAGTACAATCGACTCCCGTGATTATGGTTTAGAGTTAGCTAAGTTCAGAAAGCAATCTGTCGCTCACAATCATCAAACTGAACAATTTGACAATTACGACGGGGCTATTCGAACTGGTACAACATTCGGGCCAAGAGATTTACAAGCCTCTTTTAAATTAAACGGAGATAGCCATATTTTGCTCCAATTATTAATCGATGAACTTCATCAATTATTTGCTACAAAAGAAGAGATTTCTATTATAGATTCACGACAACCTGGTAAGCGCTGGAGAGCTGTAGTTAATAGCACATACGACGTTGATTATATAAATCCACAAACAGGAAAGTTCGATATCGCATTTTTATCGCCTCGTCCTTATTGTGAATCGGTTGGAACAACCTTAGATGAGTTCACTTTTGATTCTGATTTGTGGCAAGTCGGTATGAATTTACCGTCTGATCGTGATTTGGTTTATAAACATAAAGCCAATCGATTTCAGATTTATAATGCTGGAGTCTTTTTAGATCCTTGTAAGCTGCCTTTGAGAATTTTATATAAAGGTGCATCAAATAATTTAACGATTAAAAACAAAACGACAGGTGATGTTTTTGCTTACTCAGGTACTTCAGGTTCGGACGATACGATTATTTTAGATCGTATCCAGCACTTTAAAAATAATACAAACATCTTCACTTATACAAATCACAAACTAATTTCCCTTGCTACAGGATGGAATGACTTTGAAATCAATGGGACAAGCGAGAGTTTCGAAATTATATTCGACTTTCGCTTTTATTATTTATGAGGTGTCATTATGAGGGAGTTATTTATCAGAAACTTAGCTGGTGAAGAGTTTCCGTTGAGTAAATACACGGTGAAGAGAAATGCAAGTGTGGAAAATGCTGCAAGAACCATTAGCGTCGAGATTCTTCTTGATGTAGAAGAAAACTTTCAAGGATATAGGGAAATTAGGCAATTGACCTATTTGGTTTTTGAGGGAGAAACATATGTTGTTGGAAACATAAAAGAAGGAATGGTCGGAACAACACCTAAAAAGACTATTTCAGCTGAACATATTTTCTATCAAGATATGAAATTAAAAAACCGTAAATACACCGCTTTGACAGGTAACAAAAAAACGGAGGAGCTATTAAACTTTATTTTTGTGGATAGTGGATACAAAGTGAATTATGATCCTACTGGTTTGCCTACAACAATCGAAGTTGAGAGTTTTGGGAATCACAATCTATTAGCCCTATTACAAGATCTGATGTCTCGTATAGGAGCTGAATTTGATTATGTAGATAACCAGGTGTTTGTTGCTGCTGAACTAGGGAGAGTCACGGATAAGCAGCTGCGTTATGAATTTAATGTGAACAGTCCATCAAAAGAAGTAGATGTAACGGATGTACGGACATACATTAAAGGTTTTTCAACACAAAATGAAGATGGTAGCTATTATTATGTAGCTGATTATACGAGCCCTTTAGCAGAGGTATACGGTATTTTGATTGCTGATCCACTTTATGATGATCGTTACAAAAGCTCTGCCACTTTAAGAGAAGCATGTAAAAACAGTCTAAACGATACAATTGATTTCACCATCCAATTAACAGCGACACAGCTTGCAGGTATGGACATACACGATGTACAAAAAGGTGATTATCTTTGGTGCATTATAGATCCATTTGATATTGACATCAGGGTGCGCGTTGTGGAAATTGAGGACTCTGAAGATGAGAATAAAGCGCCTATTTTCACATTAGGGAAGGTGAAGAGGAAAACGTCAGCTCTTATTGCCTCATTCCGTGAGTCTGTAAAAGCAGTAAATGCAATTTATGATCCAGCTACGCAGAAGGTTAAACCTACAGCTATTGATACTAAAAATATTAATTATCCCGTTGCTAGTGAAACGCAATCTGGAATAGTGAGTGCTGCTGATTATACAAAATTAGCAAAATTAAAGACAGGTGAAGATGGCACCGTAGTGATTCCATTGGCTACGGTCCTTAATGATGGTTTATTAAGTGCTGAGTTATTTCAAAAGTTGAATTTAATACAAGTTGACCAGAACGGTAATGTCCGGGTTGATTTAACAACTATTGAACAAACCCTTCAACAACAATCGCAGACTATACAAGAGCAACAAGAACAACTAACACAATTGAATGAGCGTGTGACAACGCTTGAAAACCCTAGCTCTTCTTGAGCTAAGAAAGGAGAGTGAAAGGTATGTATAACCCTTTTGATAGCAGTGCCAAATTTGGTGCTGCTTTTATGAAGTGGATGAATGATCTCGTAAAAACATTAGGTATTGATATATCGAGCTTGAAGAATAGTATCCTAAATCTAACACAGCGCACGGAACGCGTTTTAGATCAGTCAAACCACTTTGATGATGTGGATGCCAAAATAGTTGAGTTACAGGAAAAGTTAAGCCTTCTTGCTGCAGATGGCGTAGATAATGAACTTAAACTATCTCGTGGTGGATATGCCTCACTTGCTGATAGGCTTGATGCTCTTGATCCAGGCAATGTACTGGTAGAAAAGCGGTTTATTTCTACTGAAGGACAACAACTTATTGATTTAACAGATACAGGAAAATGCTCGGGTAAAGAAAAGATTATGATGTTCCTAATTAATGGCGCACCACAGTATAGCTCTTATGAATGGGTAAGTCCTACTCAATTAAAAATGAAAGATGAACATAAGTTAATTGCTGGACAGACGGTTATTATTCGATATTTTGCCGGAAACATTACCATGCGTAGTGGTCATAGAAGTGGTCATGAAGCTGGTGGATATGATCCATTAGATCTTTATAAACTGAAAAACGGTGATATTGTTAAACAACAATTGGAGGTCATGCAAAAAAGCACTGTAAATGATTGGCGTGATGTCGTCGCTTATTATGGTGTTCCGCAAAAGGTTGTAAGTAATGCGTCAGCTCTAATTCAAAAGGCTATTGATGAATGTGCTCCTTTAGGTATAACGGTTGTAATCCCTGAAGGTGACTATTATATGGAAAAATACTTAGTCGCACGAAAAGGACTAACAATGATTATAAACAAAAATGCTACCTTCCATCGTTATCACAATGATGCTATGTTGATGAATGGTGATCGCGGAGGTTTAGCAGGACAAGATGATATTTGGATTGATGGAGGAACCTGGGATCTTCGTGGACATTTACTTGGCTACGATGGCTCAGGTTTTGCTTTTGGTTATGCACAAAAAATCACTTTACGTAATGCCAAAGTATTAAACGTTAACTTTTCACACGGCGTTGAATTAGCAGCTGTTGAAGATGTGGACTTGGAATATTGTGATTTTAACGGATTTATTGATAACACTGGTACTCGCGAGTATGCAGAATCTATTCAAATTGAAGCCGGTACCCGTGGTGGATTTCCTTACTTCGGTAACGGAGCTAATCAGCTATCTAAACGTATTCGCATTAAAGGCTGTACAGCAGGAGCCTCTGATGTTGCAGGAACTTGGCCTGTAGGAATCGGAACACACACTCCAGCAACAGTTATAGTAGCAGATGATATTTATATTAGTCAGTGTGATTATACGGAAGTTTCTATTACGGGAATTGTATCAAACGGATATAAAAGTATAGATGTAGATCGGGTTAAAATTGAATCTAAATTAGGTATTAAAGTTGCAGGTGACGGGATTACAGAAACTAATTTTACACTTCGAGATAGTAACATTAGAGCGATTGATGGAGCGGCAGTATATCTATATGGAGTTACAAAATCTCTTATTGATCATAATACGTTAGATGGTTATACCAATGCCATTTATGGAATTAAATCGAAAAAAATTGATATTACCAATCAAAATGATTTGTCTGGACAGGCGAGTGATGCCGTCAGCTTCAGTGATGATTGTTCAGATATTAATACAGAACGCAACATTGTACGTAAAGCTGGTAGACACGCCTTCAATGCTTATGAAAATGTTACTCACTTACGCTTTCGTGATAATGAAATTTTAGATGCAACAGTAAATGCGTTTAACTTCCAAGGTAAAAATGCAGTAGGGATTATTGCAGAAGGTAATAAAATCAAAGATACGACATTGAATGCTGTTGTATCAGCGAGTCCAGCCGTTAGTGCAATGATTTTCACAAAGAACTATTATCCTGCTTCCTTAACAAATCCTATTCAATCATCTGCGGTTAATAGTGATACAACAGGAAATAAAGCCATTTAAGGAGTGAGGAGATATGGCAGACAGAATTACAGAAGATATGATAGGTAATGGTAAGGGATTGCCTTTTGTAACAAAAGAGCAATTAAATGAAATTGAACAAGCTGTGGATGATATTGTAAACGGAGGCATTGGATCGAATGAAGAAATTGTAGAATCAAGAATAGATGTTAAAGGAGAACAAAGCGAAACATTAAAAGAACGTCTAGACAAAGATCAATCCTTACTCCTTGAAACAAAAGAAAAAACGGGTAGTTGGGTAGATGCATATACAATGGGGGCAAAGGGTGGAGATAAAACAAAAGATGATGCTATAGGGATTAAAGCAGCCATTGCAATGGCTCAAACCTTAGAACGAAAAAAAGTGGTCATACCAGGCGGCGCTTATTATGTAGGAAGTACAATTGTTATTCCTGAAAGAATGCACTTAGAAATGAACAAAGATACTGTTTTAATTCCCACGCAAAACGTGAATGTTATTCAATTAAAACCACAATCTAGCCTTCAAAGTGGGATTATTGATACTAGACGATATGAAGGAAGAACTTTTACTGATTTTACAAAAGCGTGTATTTACTTAGATGGGAATGATATTTTTTCACTTTATAATGAATTGCATCAAATAAACGGTGTCATGCTCCTTGGCGAAGATCATTACTATACGGATCAGAAATGGACAGGTATCGGTATACATATGTATTCCGGTAAAGGTTCAAATGGAAATCCTAGTTTTATTTCATTTGTTAACTGTTCACAACTAGGTATCTTTAATTTTGAAAAAGGTATTTTCTTAGATGTAGATGAAACTATTCAAAGCAATGATGAATGGGCCTGGGTAACAGGCTGCACATTTAATCAAATTAACATGATGAACTGCACAGATAGCATTTACTTAAAAGGAGATCGGACAATTCCCCGTGATGTTGGGGGTAACATCTTCACAAACATGCAAATTCAAATTGAGCCTAATTCTAACCATGCGATTTATTGTGAGGGATCATTCAACAGATTTGAAGGGTTATTTTGGGATCTTCACAAAAATCCAAAACCATCTATTGAATTTGCAAAAACATCACGTTTTAATGTGGTTACATGCACTCATGGTTATGAGTCACCGCAACATTTTAAAGATGATGGATATAGTAACACAATTTCCAGTAGTACAAACCATGTACCGGATAAACGTAATTTAGCTTATCCCTTATCTATCCCTTTTAGTCCATCTTTTTTAGGGAATCAAGATGATTTTATTGTAAATGGTGATGCACGGGGGTATACCATTACCCAAACATCTGACCACCCTATAAAGAATGGTATGGCATTAGAGACGTTGTTAACATTTGATACAGAGGTAGGGGTTGTGTGGGACGGGACAAACGCCACATATGAAAATCCTATTGTCATTGAATTAGATGCTTCAACAGATCCTATATGGTATTGCCAGTTTATCGGTTACATCACCGCATTTAAGAATTTCCCTAGAGGTTGCGAAATACAAGTTTATGATGATCTAGAAAAAGAGTGGTTTTGGGCGCACGGGATAGATAACAATAGTTCTTTTCCGTTTGTTGTTTCGGCACCGTGGGCTGGTGGTGGTAAAGTAACGAAAATACAATATAAGTTTTGGGGTTCAAACTCTGAACAAAATGATATTGAAGTAGGCCGTATATTTGCTATGAGTAGTAAGGGAGAAAGTCGGGCATTCATGCCGCGGGCCGGCGGTAAAATGTATGGTGATCTATCTTTTAATTTTTTCGGTGGTCTTGAATTTGATGATGGAACCGGAAAGAAACATAAATTCACCGTAGAAAACAAAAGTGGGCTGTTAGTAAACCGAAATGTACGAATGCGTAATTATGTACCGGCTATGCGAAATGTATTTAATCGAATGACACAACCTTTTGCGCCTTTCTTTAATGGTAATCAAGATGATTATTTAGCAAATGGTCATTTACGAGGATATACCGTAACAGCAAGCCCAGCACCTACTGGAATACTAAACGATTTGTTTACTATGGATATGGAAACAGGTGTAACATTTGATGCTACAAATGTTACAGCTGAAGCGCCTATAACCATTACTATAAACCTAGCTAGTGATGAAGTACCGTATATGTCATTTGTAGGTATTTTTTCTCCGGACAAAAACAGTCCTAAAAACGTTATTATTGAGGTTTATGATCGTTCGTCTAGTAGTTGGATTGAGTTCCACAATGAAACAGACATTACAGAAAACTTCACCGTTTCCGCGGATTGGAATACGGCAGCGTTTGGGCGGCAGATCCGTATAAAAATGTGGGGAACGAACGGGACAACAAATAAGATTTCGTTAAGTCGTGTCGTAGCTCAAAGTACAAAGTTACCAGGTAATGCATTTTTGCCAAAGTCAGGCGGTACAGTTGATGGACCGTTAACTGCAAAAGGTGGGTTAACGATTGAAACAAGGACAAGTGATCCAGCAAGCCCAAATATTGGTCAAATTTGGTTAAGGAGCGATCTATAACATGCCGGTTCCTGTTGGTTACTTAAAAGTGCAAATGAAAAGTGGTGTGGTGAGTGTTCCAGTTTATGATTTATCTGCCGTTACGGATAACCGGTTACGAATTAAGTTAAATAATAAGATTGCTTGTTTTCAATTAAAAGCACCGGATACTACAACCCCTTTACGGATCAGGACGAAAGACGGTATAAAAGGAATTGATTTAACGGTACAAAGTAATACCACAAATCTAATTGATTTCGCAACAGCTGTTAAGCAAGGGAACAGCGCAACGATTGTGGAAAATACAACAGATTACTATAGGGTAACTAGTCAAGCGAATGCAGACGGAATGACATTGACATTAAAGAATATAGAGCCATCAAAAGCCTATACATTTAATGGGGAAATTGAATTGTTATCTAACGTTGATGATCGGTTGTCTATTCGTGTCTATAATAAAACACAAAATAAATATATCACAACAAACGTTGTACAAAGTACAACAGCATTAAATACCCGTCAATTATTGACGGGTTCTTTTAATACGGGAGCCTTAATGGTTGCCGGTGATGTGATTGAATTACGCATAGTTCAAACGTGGTCCAATAGTACAGCAGATGCGTTTGATTTTAAAATCTACAAGCCAACATTATTCATTAATTAAGATGAATCACCAAACGCCTAGAGCGATATTTCTTATGTCTAAGTAGGAAGAAGGAGAGAAAAATATAGACAACATCTAAATTCGTGCTTAACATAGAAATTGATTATAATAAATTTATTAAAGGAGTTTTAATATGATTGAGATTATTATTGATCATTCTTATGAGGACGATTACTTTTGCATTGGTATGATTACTGTCAATCTAGATGATGAAAACGAAAAGAAAAGAATTGAAAAATTGGTTAAAGAGGAAGAATTAGTAGGAAGTTTCGTAATTCCTGATAGCCTTCTTAATGAACAAATAGGAAAGTTATTAGGAGTAAAAAAAGAACTGATTGATATAGATATAAATGAAATAGATCTCATGTGACATTTTAGGTACCGTCACACATGCAGGAGGGCTGATAACAGGCCTCTTTTTATTATTTAGTACATTATCAATATAAAAAACTTACCTTTTCATGAGAAATCAAATATTATTAAAGAAAAAATGTATGGAGGTAAGCTATGATCCCTATAAAACAAGAGTCTGTAACATCACTTTTAATTAAAATGTACTTTAATGATATTGAACTTTCTTCTGGAACAGCATTTTTGGTTGAATCCCCTTCTGGCCCTATTTTACTAACAAATAGACATAATGTGACTGGAAGACACAATGTTACTGATGAGTGTTTATCCCGTACAGGTGCTATCCCTAACCGTATTGACATTTATCACCATCAAAAAGATATGTTAGGAGCAACTGTAACAAAAAGTCAAAACCTCTACTTTGATGAAGATATGCAGATGTCTGTATGGTACGAACATCCAACATTTGGGCCGAAAGTTGATTTTGTGGCTTTAAAGCTAACTGATTTAGAGGGAGTAGACATATATACTTACTCGGTAGGAGGAAGTGACGATACTGATATAAGAATTGGTGTTACTGATATAATTAGTGTTATAGGGTTTCCTTTTGGTCTTAGTGTTGGTGGACCTACAGCAATATGGGCAACCGGGTTTGTTGCTTCAGAACCTGGAATAGACCACGACGGATTACCTTTATTCCTTATTGATTGTAGAACTCGTCAAGGTCAATCGGGATCAGCTGTAATAGCTTATCGTGACGGTGGACCGTATATGCTAAACAACGGTACTATGAAAGTTTTGGGTGAACCAGTTAGAAAATTCTTAGGGATCTATAGTGGGAGAATTAACGCTCAATCAGATTTAGGTCTAGTCTGGAAAGCTTCTGCTATTAAAGAATTAATAGATAGCCTTCAATATGTTAACAATTAAATTTTGGACATTGTATATGTACAATTTAGAGGACTAAATTTAGTCCTCTTTTTATTTTATACAAAGGGGTGAGAACCATGCCAAATACAACGGAGGTTCAGCCAATGGACACAACTCAGAAAGAGATATTGGAAATGAAAACTGATATTAAATCATTGCAAAAAGAGGTTCGGCAATTACAAGAAATCGCTACTCGTCACGATGCTAGAATATTAGCCATTGAAAATATGCTATACAGTATTAATGAAAACACGACCTGGTTAAAGCGTACTATCACAAATGCCATTATCGGCGCCATTTGTACAGGTTTTATTGGCGGTAGTATTGCGATTATATTTACTGTATTTAAGGGAGGGAATTAAAAATGAAAAAAGATATATTCACATTACTGGGTGGTTTCCTAACCGCCCTTTTATTTTTCTTCGGAACAATTGGAGTGTCATTTGATTGGTTCACTACTGAGAGCATTAATGCCTTTGTAATTCTTGCTTCGGCATTTGCAGCTCTTGCAGTCAATATCTATGCCGTGTGGAAGAATACGCACTTTACCCAAGGGCTTAAAGCTTGGCTGAGAAAGAGAGAAGCTAAAAAACGGAATAAATAAAACTCAGTCACGCCTTTTGAGTGGCTTTTTTATATAACTATAATCTGAGAGGAAGATGAATATGTACGCATTTCAAAAGTTACCACAGTTAGTTGATAAACGAGGTAAGTTAGTTCATAAGGGCGAGTATGCTAAACGAAAAAATGGTGTGAATTCCATTACTACCCGTGTATGGCACCACTCGTTGACTAAATTATCAGCTGGTGGTTCTAAAATTGAATCGTTTGCTGATTTCCATGTACGCACAAACGGCTGGCCAGAAATCGCTTATGCTTTAATTATTGATCCAAAGCATGTGATTGACGGTAAAGCAGCTATTTATTATTGCGTAGATATCGCCAAACGCAGCTATCATGTGGGTAACAGCAACACCATTGGCCTAGGTATCTGTGCAATTGGTGATTATCGTACGGATCAACTAGATGCTCCTACAATTAAATCCATTCAAGATTTACATGCTGCCTTAATCAAAGATGGTATTGGTAAATATGATAAAGCTCATAATGAAATGCCAGGATACAGCTGGAAAGCTTGCTGTGTTTATGATTATAAAAAGGCATTTAAAGATGCAGCTGTTATCAATCTTCCTGTGAAAGGTCAAGAACCTGCACCGGTACCAGGCCTATACACAATTCAAGAAGGAGATACATTCTGGAGCATTGCTTTAAAGGATGGAAAAGAAGGGATTACTGTAGAGGACTTAATTGCAGCCAATCCTGATGTAAAGCCATCACAATTAAAAGTTGGACAAACAATTAAGTTTGGTAGCGCAAAAAACACGTATACACCAACACCTGAAACACCTAAGAAAGAGCAATCAGAATATAAATATCCTTTACCTTCAGGTGTGCTTAAAACTGGATCAACTGATAAAACAACCATTAAACAACTGCAAAACGCTTTAAATGCTGTTAACTTTAAATGTGGTAAAGCTGATGGTCTTTATGGAGCCAAAACAAAGGATGCGGTAACGCGTTTCCAAAAAGTTTACTTACCGTATGAAGTGGACGGGACATATGGTCCGAATACGAAAGGTAAATTACAAGCTGTTTTGAAATCTAAAGGATATTGATTAAAGCCCCTGCACTTAGGAGTAGGGGCTTTTTATTTATTTCTTTTATAGAATTAAAAAGTATTTTCTATTTATTCTGTATAGAGTAAAATAGTTATTTGGAAGTGTACATATAGTTATACATAGGAAGAAGGACCAAGAAAATGAAGCGAACAATTTATACTGTATTTCTAACTTTAATAGTGGTGGGGGGAGCTATTGGTGGTGTTAAGCTTTACCAAGCCAACCAGCAAAGGAAAGAATTTTATGCTTTTAGAGAGTATTTAGATAAAGAATTTTTCCCGATTTTAAAAAAGGAAAATAAATTTTTCGGTAAAGTAGCAACCCAAAGCGATTATAATTCTTTAGATAGGGATCTAGATGGATATTCAGACTGGTGGGTTCTTCATGGAATGAATCAATATTATAACGTAGAGGATGGCGTAGAGAAGGCTCAAGAGAAAATAACTAATAAAAATCTAAAATATGAAGATTCATTAGCACTTAAACAAAATGTTCTAAAGTCTCTTTCCCTCTCAAAAGATACTCTTGAGTCTATAGATACCTTGAGTGAAGTAAACGTAGAGCAAGGGTATGAGGATAAGGAAAATGCTTTAAATCACTTACTGAGTGAAAAGTTAGACAAATTAACTAAGAATATTGATAAACAGAATGAGATTATAGGAAAGTATTATCATTAGTTTTAGAATTGATTGTTTAGTAAGCTCTTGCTCTTCGGAGTAGGGGCTTTTTTATATTTTATTTATTAAATATAAAAGCATTTTTAATTTATTCTGTATAAAGTAAAATGGTTATTTAGAACTGCATGTATAATTATTTATAGGAAGAAGGTTATGAGTTATGATGGTTAAATATTTTGGGGTGAACATAAAGCAAAAGCCTGATGGATTAAAGCTAACAAGAGATAATTATATAAAAATAAGTAATAAAAGCTCATTTCGTAATGGGGAAGTTTATTCTGATGAATACATACAAAGACAGAATGAAAATGGCTTGTATAATTATGATTTAAATATGAATTATTTTCGCTTATTACCTAAAGAAGAATTTAATAAAGAACTTATAAATTTTATTAATAAAAATGAATCATTTAAAGAAATTAGTAACCTTGCTCCTTTGAGCAACATTTCTGGATATTATATGATGGTTTTAGATGAATACTCTCAAGTTTATATAGGGCAAACTAGTCAAATTAAAGAACGTATTCAATCACATTGGTCTAAACAAAAAGAATTCGATCGATTAATATTTGGAGGTAAGGAGAAATCTATATTGTCCATAGATAGCTTTAGAGCTTATGATACAACAAGGATATTTGTAGCTCCAACTAATGAATCTCTAGAGTTGGAAGAGGGATTTATTGATTCGTTTAATGAGAAATATATCTTGAATAGAACTAAAGGCGGAGCCCTGAGTGGGTTAATTGAAGCTATAATTAACCGGAAAACAAGAGAACTTAGATAAAAATTAATAGCGTTGTGGATAGCGGCAAGTTTCTACGTGAATGTACGAATTGGGAAATGAAAAAGAATATCTAATTAGAAAAACCTGTGCTCACTTAGGAGTATCAGGTTTTTTGGTGCTTATATTTTTTTGTTCACGTCATATTCGTTCGTTATATTAATAAAGACTTTGTTATCTTCTCTAAAATACATTAACTTAGCAAACGTTTCCTTATAATTTTTGAATACAGTTTGAAAATTCCCATGTTCTATTTCAATATGACTAATATGGTGAAGTCTTTCATAATCAAGAGATATACTCAAATGTACGAACGCTCATGGTCTGAGTTTCAAAACATCATATAAAAAAAGTGACCAATAAAAATTGACCACTGACCACATAAATGACCACAAATTATTTATTAATCATTGCATACCAGTATAAAATAACTAGTTTTTTTAGGGTCATTAAACATCAAACACTTATGATTTAACACACATCATACGCATGTGAAATATAAGATTTATCTTATTAGTATAAACGAATATAGCTTTCCTCACTTTATAAAATTGCACAAATTCATTTCTTATAATAAGGGAAGGCTACCAAAATCCCTTCATATTATAGTTTTTTTATAAAGCCTAATATCTATTTAATAGGCCTGTATCAGTTGCCATTTCCTTTTTTATTCATAGTTTGTATGAAGGAGTGATAGCAATGCAAAACCGTAATAATCAAAATATTAAGGTCA
>Ga0207713_1000360_pt1 | contig 49552 bp, 32 predicted proteins | sample KBSS64metaG_FD_184404 | JGI IMG/M metagenome (GOLD analysis project Ga0207713, IMG submission 184404) | Switchgrass rhizosphere microbial communities from Kellogg Biological Station, Michigan, USA - KBS S6-4 metaG (SPAdes) (version 2) | ecosystem: Host-associated > Plants > Roots > Rhizosphere >...
CCCGGTCCTCGGCAGGGCGCAGCGCATCGAACACGCATTTGCCTTGCGGCGTCATCACGTAGTTGTCGAACAACCGGTCGAGCATCCGCACCTCAACCGCCAGTTCGGGATCATCGGGGATCAGTTTGACCGGCCCCTGATACCTGACGTGGAGATGCTCGATGATGGTCGTCGCCTCAAGTATCACCCGGCCGCCATCACGCAGGATCGGAAACTTCTTGATCGGCCACAGCGAAGCCAACTCCTGCGCGACGCCCTCCTCCTCCATCATGCGCATCGTGAAAGGGATGTCGTTCTCATAAAAGGCGATGAGCGCCTTCTGGCAATAGGACGAGAACGGATGAGCGAACAGTTCCAGCATCATGAGAAGGCCCTCGGTTCACAGTCTTCAAGGATCGCGACCAGGTTGTCGACATGCCAGGTGGTGCCGTGCTCGCGGCCCTGCACCGCTTCGATGCCGCCTGAAAAGTAGCTGCCCTGCTCGGTATGCAGCAAATGGGTGCCATCCCCCTCGGCGCGCAATTCGATGGTCTGCAACGAGACGGACAACTTATCATCTGCGTGGAACAGGTCATAGACGAGCACGATCCGCTCGTTTTCGACGATGTCGTGATAAGTCGCCTGAAAGTCTGTGATGAGACCGCTGGGCCAGCGGGCACGAAACCGCTCCTTCCCGCCGACGCGGAAATCGAAATCCCGGTTGAGAACCTCGGCGTCGGAGGGAGTCTTGAACCATGCGCTTTTCGATTCAAGGCTGGCAAAGGCGGCGAAAACCCGCGCGGTCGGCACCTTGAGATGTCGTTCGATGACAAACGTGGCATTGATCACGGTCATGGCGTGTCTCCATGCGTAGGGGCTTGTGCAAGGTAGGCGTCGAGGCGATCGTACTGCTGTTCCCAGAACCGCTTGTGTTCGGCGATCCAGCGCTCCGCCTGCATCATCGCCTCGGCCTGGAGCGTGCAGGTGCGCACGCGCCCGACCTTCTCGCTTTTGACGAGACCCGCTTCCTCCAGAACCTTGAGGTGCTGGACGACCGCAGACAGGGTCATCGGCAGTGGCGCGGCCAACTCGCTGACCGATGCGGGGCCGCGGCTCAGTCGCTCGATCATGGCGCGGCGGCCATGATCGGAAAGCGCGTGAAAAGCCTTGTCCAGTGGATGCGAATCATACTGTAGCACTTACTTAAGTATTGTGAAATGACGTCGCGTGTCAACGGGGCACAGCCGCATCCGGCCCCAGAGGCGAAGGGTCATTACGCGAGTTCAAGGCTTTTGGTGCAGGCCATCGGCGGGGCCGTGCCAGTGGTCACCACGCGAGGCGAACGCTCATGGCAGCGTTGATGCCCTCGCCGATGTTGGTCTGGGTCCAGTATTTCGCATTGAACAGATTGTTCACATTGCCGGTGAAGGTAACCTTGCGTCCACCCACCAACGTGTCGAACTGGAAGCCTGCATTGGCCGTGGTATAGGCCGGAACATACAAGTTGTTGCTGTCGCTGGTCGGCGCCTTGCCGGTATGGCGAACGTTGCCATGGATGCTCATGCCGGGAATGGCAGGGACGGCATATTCGGCATTGCCGGTGAATTGCCATTTGGCTGCTCCCTCAGGCACATTGCCAAGCAGATCCTCGTTACCGGCCGACACATTGCGAATGCTCGGGTCGAGATGGATTACCCCTGCTCCCAGTTTCAGATCATCGCTGAGCCCATAGGTCGCAATCGCCTCCACGCCCTTGTAGAGCGTCAGGCCATCCTGCGTCAGGCGGCGCGCGCCATCGACGATCCGGTCGATGGTATTGGCGCGCTCGATCCGGAAGCCGGCCAGGGTCAGGCTCAACCGCTGATGCTGGTACTTGGCACCGATCTCATATTGGCGGCTGAGCGTTGCCTTCAGCACCTCGCCGGCATTGGCATATTCGCCTCCGACGCGGCTGCCTGGCTCCATCGCCTCGACATAGCTGCCGTAGATCGAGGCATAGGGCGCTGGCTTGTAGATCAGGGCGAGCGTGGGCGTCACCGCCGATGTTCGATAGCCGGAGTCGACCGACGGATTCCCATCGAGGTCCGACAGCCGGTACAGCGTGTAACGCGCACCGACGATGGCCTGGAACTGCTCGCCAAGATGGATCGAGTCACTCAGGAACAGGGCCTTTTGCCGCTCGCGTGCCGGCGAGCCATCGGTGCCGAAGCTGATGGCGCGCGTCACCCGAAATGGCTGATCGCGATAGATATTGCCGTTGAAGTCGTTCCCCCAATAGTAATCCTTGTCGTTAAAGCCAAAGGCGCTGTCCATGCGCTGGAACGATGCGCCGGCCACGATTTCATGCCGGAGCTGACCGATGACGACATCGCCCTGGACCATGGCCTGGACGAAATGGTTCTTGTCCAGCTCGGCGAAATTATAGGCATAGCCCGCATAGTCACCGGCCTGGTTGCTCATGTAGACGAACATCTTGTTCGAGCGATGAAACTTGCTGGTGTAGCCATAGGTCAGACGAGCGGACCAGCCATCTGCAAAGGTCCAATCCAGCCCGGTGGCAGTGGCGAATGTACGCGCCTTGTAATAGCTGTTGGCGATATTGAGATTGCCGTAATCATAAGTCGGGCGGGGCAAGGTGCTCCCGACATAGTTTGCCCAATAGAACTGGAACGGTTCGTGCTGAAGATCGCTGTCTTCATAGGTGGCGGTCGCGTGCCATTTGAGCTGGGGGCTGAACGCATATTCGAGCGCCAATGACCCTACCAGGCGGTTGACCCCGGCCTGGTTGTAGGCCGTCCCCTTTTCGCCCGCCAGATTGACACGATAGCCAAGCCGGCCATCACGCGTGAGTGGCCCGCCAGCGTCCGCGCGGGCATAGAAGACGCTGTTGGTACGATAGCCGATTTGGGTCGTCAGCATCGGGGTCGCCGTCGGCCGCTTGGTGCGATAACTGATCACGCCGCCCGGCGCACCGAAACCGTACATGAAGCCCGTCAGCCCCTTGAGCGCGGTGACGCTTTCGATCGGTTCGAGCGGGAAATCGCCGCCCCAGTAAAGCAGCAACGGGACATCATCGATATAATAGTTGCGCACCCCCAGGCCCCTGATCTGGGTGCCCCACCAATTGGTGGAGCCAGACGGCGCGGAGGAAAAAACCGACGGATCGTTGGCAAAAATCTGGCCGATGCTGTTGGCCTGCCGGCGCGCGATATCTTCTGCATCGATGACGGTCACCGAATAGGGCGTGTCCAACAAGGCTTTGGTGCCGAGCGCGCCACTCTCGCCAACCCTGTTCTGACCGTCATCGGCCCGAAGACCGGTGACGACGATCGCGTCAGCATGGGCATCCTCGGCCTCAGGAGATTGGGCTGCGAAGGCTGCGGGGCAAGTCTCCATGGTTGCAAACAAAAGCGGCAGAACGAATTTTTGCATTGTTGGAGCCCCCTTATCACGGCGGGCCTCCTACAATTCATGCTATTGCGAGTCAATCGCACTACATTGTGGTTTGCTTCGTATCCGAGCATATGACTGCGGAAGTTTGGCCTTCGCCAAAACGAAAGAATCGGTCAGCATCCGCCGGAAAGCGGACTGCGCAGCACCCACCTGCAGGTTAAAGAAGAACTCAGGGGCGAGCGCCGGCGCTCCGCTTGAGCGGCATGACCACCAGACAGGGCAAAATTGCCAAAGCCAACGAGCCTTCAGAAAGCGTCAGGCGGCATCCGATAGGCCGGCAGGCCCACGCCTTGCTGATCCGCCCCCCGCGCCCGATACGAAGGGGAATTCCCGGCGCCTGACGCGTGACGCGCCCCGCCGGAGCGGTTTCTGCTCGGCTTGCGGAAATGCCAGCCGGATTACGGTCGATCCCGGCCACGACCGACACTTCGCACAACGCTCAATAGTTGAAAGCGTTGTAAGAGTTGCGCTTGAAGATCGATGATACCGAGTTGAGCAGCACCGCCAGCTTGCCGATCTGGACCGATGGCGAGGTGGCGACATAGACGATGTCCTGGTCGCGCATCTGGAAGCTCTGCGCCAGCAGCATGCCTTCTGCCGAGCGGAAATCGACGTGGTAGACCACCGGAACCGTGTCTCCCAGTGTCAGGTAATCGGGCAGCGGCTCGGTCCGCAGCTTGGCTGCCACGTCCGCACGTTCATAGCGGAGCACGTAGACGCCGTAGGGATCGGCCTGCCGGTCGGCCAGGCCGCCGCCGTTGCCGATCGCTTCGGCCAGTGTCAGGCGCGCCTTGCCAAAGAACACTTCGCTCTGCTTGTTGGTGGCGCCGAGCACCACCACGCTTTGCGGCTCGTGGTCGAGCGTGACGAGATCGCCGGGGCGCAGGAAGATGTTCTGCGTGGGATCGCGCAGCACCGCCGCCATGCGCAGCGAACGGACCTGCCCGCCGCGCGTGAGTTGCACCAGCATGTCGCGCGCCTTGCCCGTGGTGCCGCCAGCCACGGCTACGGCATCGAGCAGGCGGGTGCCGCTGATCGCCAGCGGGAAGCGACCGGGCTTGGCCACGTCGCCGGTGACGGTCACCGCGTTTTCAGTGGTCTGCACCACCTGCACCAGCGCCTGGGTTTCATTGGCCTTGCCACGCAAGGCCTGGATGATCGCGGCCTGTACCTGGCGCGGCGTGCGCCCGACCACGCGGATCTCGCCGGCGAACGGCACGATGATCGTGCCCGACTGGTCCACCGTCTGGTTGGGAACGGTGGCCGACTGCGCGCCGGCCAGGCCGGGCTGGCCCTGGGCCACCGGCATCGGGCCCAGCAGGCCGCTGCCAAATTCCCACAGCGTGACCGATACGGTGTCGCCCACGTGGATGATATTCTGCGGCGCCGCTTCAGGCGTGGTCGCCATCGGCGACAGGTCTTCACCGCCCTTGGTGGCGAGCGCCGTCAGCACGATGCGATCGACCGGCACGGTGAGGAACGGCGGAGCCGAAGACGTACTTTCCTTGGCGATCGACGGGGCCGAAGGGCCCTGCGAGGGCATGGCGGCGCAGGCAGCCAGTGCTGTGGCAAGGCCGGTCGTGCAGGCCAGGCGCAACCCGCGACGCAAGCCGCGATGCTTAAGGGCTGAAACAGACAGGGAAATCGGGTTCACGGCAAACCTCGGCAATGGGGCAAAGAGCAGGAAAGGCAGGCGGGCGCAGGTCATGCGCGTTGCAGGCCGGGGCGTAGGCGGGCAACTTCGGCCGGAGCGCGCCGCGTTCCACCAGGCGGCGTGGGAGACGCCGAATTGTCGCGCAGCTTCCACAGCTTGAGGTTCATCAGTCGCTCGGTCTGGGCCGGGTTGCCGGGCTCGACCTGGGCCAGGATGCGTTCCGCTTCGTCGTGACGCTCGGTCGCGCGCAGCATTTCAGCGTAGTCCAGCAGCGTCTTGGGCTCGTCATCGGCCAGCGCGATCGCGGCCTGGAACAGGCTGTCGGCCTCGTCCACCAGGCCGCGCGCGGCGCAGGCCACGGCCAGGCGACGGAACGGCTCGGGCGTACGCACGCTGAATTCGCTCCACGCGCGCGCCGCCCCGCGCGCGGCTTCCAGGTCGTCGGCGGCAATCAGCGCGTCGAGCTTCATCGACCAATACGTGTTCTTCACCGCGCGGCGCTTGGGCTCTCGCTCAAGCAGCAGCAGCGCGCGCTTGGCATTGCCGGCGGCCATGGCCACCCGCGCGCGGGCCAGCGTGATCTCGTCACCGGGCACATGGCCGCGCAGGAACGGCAAGGTCTTGGCCAGCAGATCCATGCGGTTGAGCTTGCCTGCGGCCGTAAACAGCGCGACCGCGAAGTCGGCGTTCTCGGCAATCAGGTCTGGCCGCTCGCCCAGGGTGGCGATCACCGCCTGCGGGTTTTCGGCCATGGCCTCGCGGATGGTCTCGGCATCGAGCGTTTCCGCGCCGACATAGCTGCGCACCATGCGGCTGGTGTTCAATTCGATCACCGCCTTGGTCGGGTGCACCTGGTCAGGCTCGAGCGCGTGGGTGCGTTCCGACAGGGTCACGCTTTCGTAGCTAGGATAATAGTCCACGAAATCATGGGTTAGCGTGATCGCTTCGGCCACCGTGCGCAGCACCGCCTTGGAATAGGCGTTGGCCACCATCACATCCTCGTCGCGGAACGTGGCGCCCAGCGGCACGGGCGAAACGGTCAGGATCACGCGCACGTCGGGGTGGCCTTCGCGGCGAATGAGGTCCACCGTCTCGCGCATCGCGGCCATGACTTCATCGTGGCTGAGCACGTGAAGCTGGAAGCGTTCGGGGAACGCCCGGATCATCGAGCGGCGCGGCGCGGTGTTGAGATAGATACCGGTCTGCGTGTCGAACCAGCATTCCGCCAGGCCCAGCGTGATGATCACCACGCGGCATTCGCGCAGCGCCTGATAGGCTTTCAGGATCGCGCGCCGCCGCGCCCGCACCACGCCAAGCGCGGCCGGCTTGAGCGCGTGATTGAGATGCACGTCGATCCACTTGCCGTCGTAGATCTCGAAAAAGGCCTGATCCTCCTCAAAGGCGTGCTCGGGATCGAGCGCCCAGCGAATCTCGTTGAGAATGGCCGGTGCGCCATAGTTGTTGAGGATGTTGTGCCCAATCTTGGCGAATTCCGGATCGGCGCGGATGATGTCGCGCGTGGGGATCAGGAACCCTTGCGTTTCCAGCACCTTTTCGATGTTGCGGGCAAAGCACGAGCCGATCGTGAAAATGCGCTCGCCGGCCGAAAAGCGGAACGTGGGCTTGAAGCCGGGGCGCGCCAGCGGCTCCAGGCGATTGCCCAGTTCGCCGCGCTGCGGCCAGGAAGAAGCGGCATTGGCCTTGACGTTGACCATCGCGTCATCGCCGGAAAGAACCAGCAGCGGCATCACACTCTCCTAAAAAGCACGCTTTCGCGGCGGTTGGCCAAAGGCCACGATTGCGGTCTTGATCGCCACGTCGGTGTTGCAGGCACCGCCTTGGACCGCCCGGTTGCGCCACAGCATCACGCCGGCAAGCTGATCGCGCACGACGGCGCGGTGGACGAACACGGCGTCGGCCATGGTGGTCTGGTTGAGATCGAACAGCGCCAGGATGCGCCGCCCGTCGACCGGCCCGCCCTGGCGCAGGATGTCCATCTGCCGGGCATAGCTGGCCGGCAGATTGCCTTGGGCATTGCGGCCCCACAGCCAGATCGTGGTGAAATCGAACGCTTCGACCACATCGTGCGCCACGGCGCCGGTGATCCCGGTCCATTTCTGGCTGGGTGCATCGAGCGGGTTGATCATCACCCCGGCCTGCTTGTTGGCACCATGCACCAGCCCGGCAAATCGCCGGAGAAATTCCAGCGACTGGTCGGGCGTGCGCCCATCGCCCACTTCATAGTCCAGGAAAATTCCGCGTGCATTTGCCGGCAGGCGCCCATCGGCCAGAACGCAAAGGTCGGCTGGGCCTACGGCGCCCTGGTCGGGCTGCTGACCTTGAGCGATCGTGTCGATGCCGGCTTCACGGACAAATGCCTGCGCCTGTTGGTCCTTGCCCAGCAAATGCGCGGCCTGGGCAAGCGTGCAGGCATTGGCCCGCGCCACGGTGGTGAACGGCGTGCGTTGCTGACGCAGGGCGCCGGCCGATGGCTGGAAATTGGGCTTGCGCGGCAATTGCCGTCCGGCGCCGTTGAACAGCGGCGCGGTAGAGCGGTTGCCCCATTGGAAATACCAGCCGCCCACCCCAGGCGCGGCACCGGCAAGCTTGCCCAACTGCATCGTGGCGGCATCCGTCAGCGGATAGGCCGGATAGTCCTTCGCGCCGGCAGCGGGCGGCGGGGCCTGCTGGAACACGCGGAACGACAGCCGCGCGTTGTCATCTGTGCCAAAGCAGCCATCGGGCGTGGCCTGCCCGGCGCGCGGCAGCAGGATGGCGCCGGCGACAGCCGCCAGCACCAGCCCTGCCCCGCCCAGCCAGGCCGCCCGGCGGCTCACGAGGCCAAGGCGCCTTCGGCCGGGGCCGGTGCGGCAGCTTGCGCGGGCGTTCCCGGCGTGCTGCCATCGAACGCGGCGAGTGCATCGGAAATGCTGTCGAAGAACACCGCGCCATCGCCCATCAGCACCACGCCGCAATCGCAGAACTGTTCGGCAATGCGCGGCTGGCGGGTGGCGATGATGGCCCCGGCCTCACGCGTGCGGGCGTCGAACAGGCGGGCGCACAAGTCGCGCACATCGGCCTGTGGCGGGCCAATCACGTTGTCGAACAGATAGCAATCGAACGGCAGCGTGTAGGTCAGCAGATAGCTGAACGCGATGCGCGTCTGCACCGAGAGTTCGCGCAAGGGCCGATCGAGATCGGCCTCCATCGCGCAGACCGTGGCGAGGAAATCCACCACTTCATCAGCATCGGCGCCATAGATGCGCGCGGCGAACGTGGCGTTCTGGCGCACGGTGGCCGTCTGGCGGAAGCCACGCTGGAATCCTGCCGGAAACGAGAGTTGCACCTGCCGCTCGATCTGGCCCTGGGTGGGCGTTTCGATGCCGGCGAGCAGGTTGACCAGAGTGGTCTTGCCACTGCCGGTCGTGCCCAACAGGGCCACGCGGCGATCGGTCGGAATGGCCAGGTCCAGCCCCTGGAAGATCGGCCGGCCCTTGGCATAGGCAAAGCCCAGTCCATCCACGCGGATCATCGTGTCATTCCTTTTCTTCAAGATAACGGCGCGTGCCCGCTTCGAGCAGGAGGCCGAGCGTGAGCAGCACCAGCGCCACCATGATCAGGTAGAACCGGTCGGACAGCACATGCGGGTAGAACGGATAGAAAGCCTGGCGCAGCCAGTTGACGCCATGCATCACGGGGTTGAGCCCGAAATAGAACCGCTGCGCCGGGGGCAAGTAAGCGGCCACGAAATAGGGCCCCGAAAAGTGCAGCGATGCGCGCGCGACCGCAGGCCAGATCACGTCCCACACCGGAACCAGCCGTGCGAACACGGCATTGAAAATGCCCACGGCCAGCCCCAGCACGAACAGGGTTGCCAGCGCGCCGATCGCCGTGATCGGATCGTAGGGAATGGCCGCCTCCACGCCGCCGAACCAGTAGAGCGACAGGAAGAACAGCGCGGCCACCGCTGCACTGCTCACCACGTGGAGCACAGCGTGGACCATCAGATGGTCGAGCGGCCGCTCGATCGGAAAACGGTTGCGCTGGGCCATGGCGTTGAGCGGCTGGCGAATGCGCAGCGAGGTGTGGATAAACAGGTAGATCGGGAACACGCCCGTGCCCAGGAACAGCAGCAGGCTGTGCCCATAGGGCGGGGTTCGGCTGAGCGCGGAAAACAGCACGCCGATCGTGCCCACGATCACCAGCGGCTCGATCCCCGCAGCGATATAGCCGAGGGCAAAGCTGTGCCCATGGCGGGTTTCCGCCTCGCGGTAGAGCAGAGCGGTAAAGACATTGATCTGGTTGCGCAGCGCCAGGCGCACGGCAGACCAGTGGCCAGCCGCGCCGCCTTGGGCACCCAGCGCACGCGCGCCGCTGCTCACCGACCATGCTCCATGATCGAGTTGCGCACGAGCAGGCCGATCAGCCACACCATGCCGGCAATCACCGTAATCAACAGCCAGTCCGCCAGGCGATCGGGCCCACTCGGACTTTCGCCGACGCGCGGCTTGACATAAGTGGTGAGGTACAAGCGCTGCGCATCGGCCATGGCCTGCGCATTGCTGAGCGCGGCCTGCGCGTTGGACATGACGGCCAACGAGGCCTGGAGTTGGCCCTGAAGATCGGCAAAGCGGTTGGACTGGACAGAGTTGGCCACGTCCACCGAGGATGCCAGCGCGCGTTCGTTGGCCGCGAGCTGTTCGCGCAGCATGCGGATTTGCGGCGCATCGGGATTGTGGAGTTGCGCCATCAGCACCTGGATCTGCGCCTGGATCTGCGCGATGTTGGTGCGGGTATTGACCGAGAGATCGGTATTGGCGCGGAACACGCCGCTGGACGGACTGTCGATTCCCTTGCGCTGTGCGGAAAGGCCGGCGATGTCGCGGCGCAGGTGGGTAACCTGCTGGCTCGCGCGCTCCACCTGCTGCTTGGCAAAGCGCACGGTATCCTGCTGCGATTGCTGGCCGATCTGGTTCACCAGATCGTTGGACTGCTGCAAGAGCGCATTGGCGATCGTGTAGCTGTCCTGCGCGGTATAGGCCTTGACCCGCACCACGGCGAGGCCAGTGGTCACGTCATAGTCGGAAAAAACCATGCGCTTCCAATAGCGGGCCAGCCGCTCGGCCGAGGCGCCTTCGCCCACGCGGGCAAAGGGATCGGACGGCTTGTTGAACATGGCCTTCAGGTTGACCTTGTGATCGAGATCGACCGCCGCCTGCTGGCTGCGCACGTAATCGGCCACGGTGAAGTTATCGAGCAGGTCGGTGCCCGGCGTTGGATTGCCGCCGAACAGCGCCGAGAGCGATGCGCCGCCCGAAGCGACCGTGCCCGCCTGGCCCACCGGCACGCGCACGCTGAAGCGGAACTCGGTGGTGTACTGGTCAGGCGCGAACGCAAAGAGATAGATCGCGCCGAGCACGACCGGCGCGACGAACGAGACGCCGAACCAGATCCTACGGCCGAGCGACTTGCGCACGCGGCGGCGCGGCAGGTGCATTCCGCCCGCTGCATCGTCTCCGGTTTCGGGAATCCCGCTGGGCGTGCCGGGCCGCGAGAAGAACAGCCCGCCATCGCGACCGGGCTTCACAGCCGGATCGATCACGCCTGGTTCGGCCGCCGCAGATTCCGCTACGCCTTCTTCGGTGCGGAATTCGCGGGCGGAGCGCAGCGGCGCCTGCACCGCACCGCCGGGCTGCACACCCTTGCGGCTGCGCGGCAGGCGCGCGGCCAGATCGTCGGGCGTGCGGGCCTGGTCCGGCCCGTCGTTGGAATCGCCAACCATTTCGTCAAAATCCTTCAGCATGGTCCCGATCGCCCGTCACATCGCGATCGGCATGGGGACGGCATCGTCCTTGTTGACCAGCATCAGCGTGGGACCGCCGCGCACCTCGGCACGCGAACGCTGCCACTTGGACACGCAGGGAATCTTGCTGCGGTCGCACCGCCCGGCATAGCGGCGGGCGATGTCGGCCACTTCAGCCGCCAGGCCTTCGCGCAGGAACGTGGGTTCAAGGCCCAGGCGCAGGAACGAGTCGTTGCACACGTTGAGATCGTTTTCCGCCGCCTCGACACGGGGGTTCGGCACGTGCTGGTAATCCACCCCAGTCATGGCCGAGATCATCCGCGCCAGGTCGATCAGGCGGTGCGTCTCGGTCATCTGGTTCATGATCGCCACGCGCTCGCCCTTCTCAGGCGGATTGGCGATGGCCAGTTCGATGCAGCGCACGGTATCCTGGATGTGGATGAACGCGCGCGTCTGCCCGCCCGTGCCGTGAACGGTCAGCGGATAGTCGATCGCAGCCTGCATCAGGAACCGGTTGAGCACGGTGCCATAGTCACCATCATAGTCGAACCGGTTGATCAGCCGCTCGTCGAGCGAGGTCTGCGCCGTCTGCGTGCCCCACACGATGCCCTGGTGCAGGTCGGTGATCCGGCTGGCGTAGTTGCGGTTGTAATACCAGAAGAACAGCGCATCCTGCGCCTTGGTCATGTGATAGACGCTGCCAGGGTGCGCGGGATAGAGCACCTCGATCTGCATCTCGCCTTCGGGCGTGTCCACCTTGACCGGCAGGTAACCTTCCGGGATGGTCATGCCCGCCGTGCCGTACCCATAGACACCCATGGTACCCAGGTGCACGAGGTGCACGTCGAGCCCGGTCTCGATGATCGCGGCCAGAACGTCGTGCGTGCCGTTCAGGTTGTTGCGCACGGTGTAGCGCCGCTCGCGCGCGCCCTTCATCGAATAGGGGGCAGCGCGCTGCTCGGCGAAATGGACGATGGCGCGCGGCCGTTCGCGGCGGATCAGATCCACCAGCGCGGTATAGTCCTCGCCCACGGTCATATGCTCGAAGCGGATGCGCCGGCCGCTCACTTCGCGCCAGGCATCGAGGCGCACCTCGACCGGCTGGATCGGGGTGAGCGAGCCCGTGCCCAGATCGATATCGATCTTGCGGCGCGAAAGGTTGTCGACGATGACGACATTGTAGCCGATGTCCGACAGATGCAGCGCCGTTGGCCAGCCGCAAAAGCCGTCACCACCCAGGATGATGACCGTTTCCATGTGCGATCTCTGAAACTGGAAGGATTGCCGTGGGCCTCATGCGGCCCGGCGTGGTCGGCCGTTTAGGCGACCGCCTGGCGATCATGCCGGCGCACCACGCGCAGGCCTTCCAGCAGGGCACCCAGGATCCAGCGCTGCTCCACCGGGCTTGCGCCATCCTTGTAATAGGCAAGCACTTCGCGCACGATGGTTGGGAAAGTGGCGACCTGCGCCTTGATGCGCTGCACTTCACCTTCCGTGATCAGGTCGAAAACGCCTTCGACTTCCTCGATCTCTTCGGGGTTGAGCTGCTCCAGCACTTCCTCGGGCAGGGTCAGGTCATGCTTCTTGACCTTGCCAAGCACTTCGCGCGGGCCGTTGTCGGCTTGGCGCGCAATCTTGATCGTCCGCGAATCGTCGATGAACAGCAGCATGTGATCTTGCCCCCACACGGCGGCCATCGGACATTCCCTGCCCAACCGGCACGCCAAATCAGATGAATGCAGCTAATCATGCCGCAAAACCGCGCAGCGTGAAAAACCACCAGAAATTTCACGGAAAGATTCGCGTCACCCATCTCAAATCCGCCGAATCATTTCGATTCAACGCATTAATGTTAACTGCGAATCTTCCACCCCTCGTCTTGCGGCATATAATAAATACTCATTATTACAACGCCGCTACATTATAACGCTTCAATTCGCTCTTTGACGATGCGTTGTCGGATCGGTTGCAGAACCATTCCCAGGTCTGCGCCAGGCCACGCGCCAGCGGCGTCGCCGGGTCGAAACCCAGCAAGGCGCGGGCGCGGGTGATATCGCACCAGGTATGCGCGATCTCTCCCTGGCGTGCCTCGCGATATTCGACCTGGACCGGCAGCGGCGCCACCAGCGGGCGGATCATGTCGATCAGCGTGTTGATCGAGACCGGAACGCCAGAGCCCAGCTGGATCACGCTGGAAACATCGCAATCGAGCGAGCGCGCTATGCCCCGGCACAGATCGTCCACAAACACGAAATCGCGCGTCTGCGAACCGTCACCATAAATGATCAGTGGCCGGCCGCGCAGTATCTGCTTGAAAAACGAGGCAACGACACTGCCCTTGTGAAAGGATCGCGGGCCATAGACATTGGCAAAACGCAGTGAGAGCGTCCGCAGACCATAGCTGCCGCTCCAGGCCGAGCAGAAACCTTCCACCGCCAGTTTCGACGCGCCATAGGGCGCGATCGGCTGCGGCACGAGCCCTTCGTGCACCGGCGGCGTGACATCTCCAATGATCGCGCCGCCGGTGGAGGCATTGATCATCCGGTCGATTCGCCGCGCCCGCATCGATTGCAGCAGGCGGAACGAGCCAACGACGTTGACGTCGAAGTTGTGCAGCGGATCGTTGATGGAATCGATCACGCGGGTGTCGGCCGCCAGATGTATGACGGCCTCGATCCCATCGAGCGCTGCGTAAAGAGCGTCAGGATCGCGGATATCGCCTTTCACGAACTCGCCGGAAAAGCTGTCGAGATGTTCGCGCCGCCCGAGCGTTTCGGAATCGAGCACGCGCACCCAGTGCCCCGCCTGTTCCAGCATGGGCACGAGGTTCGTGCCGACAAAACCGCAGCCACCCGTCACCAGAATTCGCTTGCCCATCGCTGCCCCCATTATCCCGCTGTTTCGACCGTGCCGGCCGTGGCCAGCACCCTTTGCTGCCCGTTGCCGAGCGGCCTGGGGCCGCGCTTGGCAATCCCGGCCATCATCCGGATCAGCAGGTTTTCCGGCCCCCCGCCGTCTCCCCCGCGCCCCTTGGTTTCGCCGGCAACCGTGCGCAGGTGCATCCCGCGCGAGAGCAGCAGCATGTCCCGCATGGCCAGCGGCGTTGCCGCGAGCATCGGCCGGATCAGGCGAAAACTGCTCGCCGCCAGATCATAGCCACGCTGGCGCATCCAGGTGGGAGAGCGGGCGATCACCGTGCCCAGCTCCGCCATCACGGTCTGGCATTCGAGGCCGGCCAGTTGCGCGCGCGCGATGAATTCACCCTCGTGGCCCAGCATGCGATAATCGGTCGTGAACCCGCCCAGCGCCAGGAACTGCGCGCGATCGACCAGCAACGGCAATTCGGCCAGGTCATTGCGCAGAAAGCTGTCCGATGGGCCGCTGATCACTACGGCGCGCAGCCTGCCGGCGGTCTGGCCGGGTTCTTGCCCACCGCTCTTGCCGAGGCGTTCCGGCACGGTGCCGCGATGCATGAAGTGCAGCACATGTGCGCCAGTGCGTGCCGCGCAACCCAGCAGCGGGTCGAGCGCGCCCGAATTGAGCGTCGCGCCTTCCCACAGGAACAGGACATGTGCGGCTCTGGCGACCTCGGCCAGGCGGTTGAACGCAGCGCCGGCGTCGAGATCGAATGCGTCCACCGTGCGGCCGGGCAAGCCATGCGCCTCCAGCGCAGCCATTGCCGTACCACTGGCTCCGGCATGTTCGGCGTCGATCGCCACCAGAACTTCATCAAGCGCCTGGCCTTGCGCCGCCAGGCTTTCCAGCGTGCGATCGAGTGCAGCCGCGTCTCCAGTGTAATAGACCCCCACGGCGGCCGCGCTGGCGCGTTCGGCGTCCATCGCCGGCCCGGCGCTTTGCGCCAGGAGTTCGGCATGAAGCGGGCCGCCAAGCTGGCGATGGAAGCGCCGCCAGGTCTCCAGGTTTGCCGCATTGTCAAAGCTGGGGCGCGGGACCATGCCGCCCAAGCGGAGCGCTTCTTCCAGCTTGTCACCCAGCGAGGCCGGATGCGGTTCGCACAGCACGGCGGCGTGGTCCTGTGGATCGATCAGCTCGGCATTTCCGCCCACGTTCGTGGCAACGCAGGGAATGCCGCAAATCGCCGCTTCATAGACCGCCATCGAGCTGTTCTCGATGATCGAGGGCATGACCGCCAACCGCGCCCCGCCAAGCAGATATTCCACCGCATCATATTGCTGGAAGCCAGTGAGGATCTGCACCTCGATCGGCCAGTCCTGCGACACCTCGCGGATAAAATCGGGCGTCTCGTGATCGGGATGCGAAGGCATGCGCCCGCCAGGCTTGCCCATGAAAGTGATGCGGCGGGGCAGCGGGGCTCCCTTGCGGATCAGGCGGCGGATCGCCTGGCAGAAGATGAACAGCCCCTTGCGCGCTTCCAGCCGGCCGAAGAACACGATCTCGTCCACCGGCGTGCGCTCCCCGCGCGGCAGCGCGCGGCTGTGCATCAGCGGCTCCAGCTTGGCGAAAGTGGCCACGTTGGGCTGCACGAAAGAGCGCCCCTGCGGCAGCGCATAGCCTTGGCTGGCCATCCAGCGCAGCAAATGAAGACTGCCGCCGATCACCACGTCGGCCATTTCCACGCTGCGCCGCTCAGCATGGATCTTCACCAGATCATCGGCGCGTTCCAAGGTGTGGGAGCCATAAAGTCGGTTCCACATCCACGGCGAGGATGTCTTGACCAGGAACAGCGTGTTCTCGAATGCCAAGCCCTGACGCTTGGCAAGCAGGCACAAGTATGAGGTTCCGCGCCATTCCGACACGTGGACGACGTCCATCGGATTGTCGATCAGCCAGCGCATCATGTTGTAGGGAATGCGCAGCCAGCGGTCGGCATTGGATGCAAAGCCGATTTCGGCGGCATAGTCCGGGCACGGCACCAGCCGCACCCCGCGTTGGGCATAGTGATCGATCCAGTATTCGATCGTTTCGGTTTCCACCCGCGTGCCGCGCAGATAAAGAACGGTGGTATCGAACCCGGCTTCTGCCAGCATGATCGCCAGCGCGCCGTAGGTATTGCCGATGCCGCCGTTGCGCACCGGCCCCATGACCTGTTCGGTGGCAATGCAGATGCGCGCCCGACTGCCTTTGTCGGGCCAGGCACCATGCTGGTCGAGGCCGGGCAACTGCATGGTCCAAGCGCCGGCCTGGCGCGGCAGCAGCTTGTCGATCGCCCCTTGCGTCTGGGCGCCGCACAACAGCCGCTCGACATCGCTGATGGCCAGCCGGGTTCCGGCTGCCTTCCGCTTGCGTCGAGACTGTGAATTGCGCTGCTTTGCTGACAAGAACCTGGCCCACGAACAAGGGCACGGCGCCGCGCTGCGCGCGACAGGCATGCGCGCGCCGCGGCCAACCGGGCCGATCTACAATCATACTGTTTCGGTCAGACTGGGGTTCGTCCCCCCGGACGATTCACCCCTTCCCCTGCTCTTCGCCTAGATGACAAGCGTTGCACATTTGTGTCGATTTATTTCCATTTCGTCATTGATCAGTTGGTCTTGCAGGTGGGATCATTGGGATCGTCGCAATTGTCGGAACCCGCAAAGCCCTTGACGTCGACCGTGATGAGCGAGCGCTTGTCGCCCGAGCCGTTGCCCTGCTGGCCCCGGCCCTGCGCCGCCACGGCAGCATTGGCCCCGGCCGGCGTGGCCACGGCCGCTGGCGCGCCCGATGGCACACCCGAAATGGTGCCGCCCGAGGAACTGATCGCATCGGCGTTGCTCACGCGCGCGGCGATGACGATGACATCGCCCGATGCGCGCACGCCAGCATCGCCGGCGTCCACCGTGCCAACCGGCGCCACCAGGCTGACCGATGAGGCCGGCGCATCCGGGCTGGCCTTGAACGCGCCGATGCCCGCGCCCGAAACCGAACCGGCGCTGTCCACTTCGGCAAAGCCGTCGAGGTTGAAGCGCACCGTCACGGGCGGGAAGTTCGACGCGCTGCGCGGCCCCTGCCCGGCGTTGAGGTCTCCGTTGGAGGAGAACATCACGATATTGCCGCCGGCCATCGAGAAGACGCGGCTTTGGTTCACCAGGAAGCTGCCGTCGGTGTAGCTGAAGATATTGCCGCCGCGCAGCGTCAGCACGCCTTCATAGCCGATCGGGATGGTATCGATCGCGCGCACGTTGGTATTGCCGATCTGGCCATAGCTCAGGCTGGAGGTGGCGCCCACGCCGAACCGGGTGACGCGCCGGGCCGCCTGTTCCGACGTGCGCACGACCGAGCCGCCGATGAAATTGCCGCCCGGCCCCAGGATCGTGATATCGCCGCCACGCGTGGTTTCGAGCGTCGCCAGGCGCAAGTCGATGCTGCCGGTGACCACTTGCGTGGCCTTTTTCGGCTGCCCATCGGCCAGCACGCGCACCGGCTGGCCCAGCGGGTGATCGGCGTTGACCGTGGCGGGATCGGTGGTGAACTCCGCCAGGTTGTCGGTATAGCCCCAGGCTGCCGGAAACAGCGTATCGACTGCGCGATAGGCGCGGATCGACGGCGTCTGCTGCAGCTCGTTGAAATAGAGCTGCTTGACCAGGAAGCTTTGCTGCAACAGCGGATCGAGGCCCCGGAACGCGGCATAGAGATCGCCCATCCGTCCATAGGCGGCCTGGGCCAGCGCGGCGTTGCTGGCATCCGTATCGGGATAGCTGGCCGTGCCGAACAAGGCAGTAAAGGCATCGGGCGCATGGGTGCGCAGCCAGCTGGCCAGAATCGGCGCATAGATCGGCCGGGCGCGATCGGGGTGGTTGTTGCCCAGCGCATCGGGCACTTGCACGAACAGCGCGCCATCGAGCTTGGCCGCATTGGCCGGATCGAGATAGACCGATGAGAGGCCATCGTAATTGAGGCCCTTGCCCACGCCGAACAGCACCGTGAGGTCTGCGCCCGCCGGATCGAGCCAGGGATTGGCATCGTTGCCCACCGTCTGGATACCGCCGGCATAGCTGACGTTGTCCACCGTGGCAGAATTGAGGAACGGCCCGATATTGCGCCCGGCCTGAACCTGGAACGTCCCCGGCCCGCCCAGCATGAAATTGCCGCTGACGATATAGGGCAAGTTGGCCGTGGCCGATGCCGTGGTGGTGCCGAGGATATCCCGGCCAGCCGTGATCGTGGTGGTATCACCCGCGCCCACGTTCTGGCCGGTGAAGTAGAGATTGGCTATGTCGCGCCCGGCGGCGATACGCGCCTGCTTGGCCACGTTGATCACCGAATTGGCAAGGTCATTGCCGGCAAACACTTCCACCGGCGCGCTATCGCCCAGATGGGTGGTCGCTTCGTTGTGATAGAGGCGCAGCAGGTGATCGCTGGTGGTAACGTCCACGCCCGGAATGCCAAAGCCGAGGCCGGCGAGCGCGGTCACGTTGCCCGCGCCCGATGCCGTCACCGAATCCAGGTTGATCTGCGCAGCCGAAAAAGCGCCGGGCAGCAGCGACGGATCGGCGTCGCTCATCGCGATGACCAGCGACGAGAGGTTGCCCGCGCTCATCAACTGGAGGTTGCCCTTGGCCGAAGGATAGAGCAGCAGCGGCAGTGACGGCATCGTCAGCGTGCCCTGCAGCGCGGCGAGCGACAGCGTGGGCGAGAGGACATAGCCGCCGAAGATGCCGCCGTTGCCCGTGCCCACCTGGAACGGCACGGTCTGGTCCACCCGGTTGCCGACATAGCGCAGATCGCCCGTCGCCACCGCCGAAACGCCTGCTTCGGGACGGAAGAAGCCGGTCGCGTTGTATTTGCCGAGCGCGTCGCCCTGGCGCCACGCGCCCAGCGCCGAAACGCCGGCCAGCGTGATCGAGCCTTGCGCGTTGAGGAACACCGCCGCGCCGCTGGTGCGCAGGCGCAAGTATTGCGTGGCATCGCTGGTCGTCGGGTTGCGCTCGGCGCCAAAGCCCAGCACGCTGCCGCCCACGGCAATGGTCGCGCGGCCGCTGGCCACGTCGAACTGCCCGGCAAGAAGATTGCCGCCGATCACGGCATCGAGATTGCCCCGGCCCAGCGTAACCATCACCGGGCTGGCCGTGCCCGAACGCGTGATCGCGCCGGTCGTGGTGACGGCATTGTCCAGCGCCAGCGTCAGGTCCTGCACGTCTCCGCCCGCGCGGATCGTCACGTCGCCGCCGGCCAGCGCACCCACGCCGCTGGTAAAGAACTTGGGCGCGATGGCGATTTCGGTGTCCTGACCCACCACGCCCGGTCGCCAGCGCTGCGCCGCATCGCCGATCTGGGTCGGATCGAACGTGGTCAGCTGGTTCTGGCCGAAGCTGGCGCCCGAGCCGAGGTAGGCCTCTGCCCACAGATCCCGCCGGCCGAGCACGCTGCCGCCTGCGGTCAGGCTGATCGCGCCGCCGCCTGTCGCCAACACACCAGCCTGGTCGTCCAGCCCCTTGGGTGAAGGGACGAACGCCGTGTCGGGGGCCGAAATGGCCTGGTACGGGCTTTGCGGGCGCACCTGCATGAGGGCGCCCGTGCCCACCACGTTGGCGAGCAAGGTGGACGCGGCCACGCGGTGGCCGGCGGTGTAGATCGCCGTACCGCCAACTTGCGCATTGGTCGAACGGCTGACCGTGCCGGTCAGGCCCTTTTCGGTGCGATAGAGTGCATCGGCGCCATTGCGCAGGTCGATGTTGCCGGCCGCCGCCAGATCGATGCTGCCATCGCCGGTGCGCACCAGGGTGCGGGTATAGGCCACCTGCTCACCGAAATTGGCCACCGTCGGTGCCTTGATCTGTCCGGTGGGATAGCCAGTGGTGCCATTGGCAATACCGCCAAGGATCGTGCCCTGCTGCGCCGTCAGGAACGCGATCATGTCGGCCAGGCTGGCCGAAACGCCGGTGATCGTGCCGCCGGCATTGCGGGTGAACGTGGCGCTGCGATCGGCAAAGAAGTCCTGCGCCGCCTGACGCAAGTCTGCCGCCGCGCCGCTGCTGCCATTGCCCCAGGAAATCGCGGTGAGCGTGTCGGCGGTGAGCGCCGAGGCATTGCCCGCCGTGTCGTTCGTGCCGATCAGGCCAGACAGCGCATAGAGCGGCCCGGCGCCGGTCGCCGTGCCGGGTACCGCCAGGCTCAGATTGAGCACGTTGCCAAGGCGCGCATTGGCCGGGCTGGTGACGAAGCCGTAGCTGCGCTCCCCCTCCACGATGATGTTCGCGCCGGTTGCCAGATCGACATGAAGCGGATTGGCCGAAAGGGCGGTTCCCATGCCGGCAGTGAAGCGCAGACTGGTGGAGCGGATCGGCGAACCATCGGCCAGCAATGGGAACAGTTGACCAAAGCCAAGGGCATCGCCCGAATATTCGCCCGTGCCCGGATCGATGGCATAGCCGGTGGCCGTCACGCCATTGTTACGCGCGATATAGGGCGCGGCCACGCCGGCATTGCCTTGCTGCAGTCCCTGGTAATAGCGCACCAGGTTGATGGTCAGCGTGTTGTCCGCATTGGGCGAAACCGTGCCGGCGGCCACATCGGCATAGCTGGCCAGCCCCGCGCAATCGAGCGTGGTGCCGCAGGCCGCGACCAGCGCGGCAGCATAGGTGCGGTCCCCGCCGCCCAGTTGATAGCTGATCCAGGTGGGATCGGACTTGTCGGCAAAGGTGAAGAAGCCGTCGCTGATGCTGGCGGCGATATCCAACCCGCCGCCCGAACGAAACGAGAGCACGCCCGCCTCGCCGCTGGCCTTGCCGTCCACGCGATAAAGGAAACGGGTGTAGTTTTCGAGGAGATTGCCCTCCTGCCCGGCTTTCACGGCCAGAAACGGCAGGCGGCCGGGCCCGATGCCCAGTTCGGGCACGGTGACCATCACGCCATCGGCCAGGGCACGAGTGGTATCGACCGTGCCGGCGGCCAGGTTCCAGTTCGTGGTCGGCGCGATGTCCACCGCCGAAACCAGATCGATGCCGGGGCGCAGGCGCATGCCGGCAAGGCTGCTGCCATCGCGCGCGGTCACGCCGAAGTGCTGGATGAACCACGGGATCGAGGCCAGGCCGTCCGGGCCCTTGAACACGTCGGACAAGATGTTGTTGCCATCGGGCGTGGTGTCGAGGAACACGGCGTTGGGCGTGGAGGTAACGCCGCTGTACAGCCCGCTGTCGCCGATCGCGTCGAGGTCGTAGGTCTTGTACGCCTCCACCGTCACGCCTTGCGCGCCCTTGATCGTGCCCGCGAGGAGCAAATCCACCTTGTCATCATGGGCGCCCAGTACTGGCGCGCGCAGGGTGAGCGTGCCGCCGGCATCGGCCGCCACGAAATCGTAGACCGTAGTGCTGACCAGGGTATTGGGGTCCTTGACCGTGCGCGGCAGCAGGCGGTTGCCGGTCTGGCCATTGGCCTGCGCGGCAACCGTGCGCCGCGCGGACAGGTCGATCGTTGCGCCCTTGGCAATGGTGATTGCTCCGCCGGTGTTGCCGATGCCCAGCGTCACCGCACCGGCCGTCGCCTGGCGCGTATCGGTATCGGCATAGCCGGTGGTATGCGTGTCGATCAGCGCGGTGGAGAGCAGGCTTACGCCGTTCATCCCCCATAGCGCGATGGCCCCGCCATCGACGCGGGCACTGGCGGCCTGCGCGGCGGTAAGCTTGGACAAGTCTGCGCCCGAGGTATCGAGCGTGCCGCCCACGCGGATCGATCCGCCATCGGCCGTGAGCGTGATGCTCTTGCCCGCCAGCGTCTTGCCGGCACCCAGCGAAAGATCGCCCAGGCCCGTGCGGATCGCGATGTCACCGCCAAACAGCGTGCCATAGCGGGTGGCAAAGCGATCCAGGTCGAACGCGGACTTGCCTGAATCGAGCACGAGCGAGGCGGTACGCGGGCCTTTCGCCAGCGGATCGAGCGTGGCATCGAGCGTGACCGACCCACGGCTGGCCAGCAGGTTGAGCCGCCCGGCACTGCCAACGCCATTGTCCACGCTGATCGTGGCCGAGGCGGGCAGCACGATGTCTCCACCCAGTGACACCAGGTTGACCGTGCCCGATCCGGCCGAAACCGTGGTGGACGTGGTGCTGTCGCCATAGCTGCGCGAGAAGCCCGGCGTGGCCAGGCTGGCTGCACCCGCCAACGTGATCGAGCCTTGCGCGCGCACGTCGATCACGCCCGCCGTGGCGCTCACCGCCGCCCCGTCGATCGTCAGGCTGGCGACTGGCGCATTGGCCGAACCGATCGTGAGATGGGCACCGGGCGCACGGATGCCGGTGGGCGCCGGCCCGCTGACCCCGGTTGCAAGCGTGGGAGCCACGATGCGCACCGCACCGCTCGTCGCCAGCGCATAGGCCGGCGTTTCGGGAATGGTGTAATTACCCGCAGGCGTTGCCGTTTCGCTGGCGTTGGCCGATGGCTTGGACAAGTCCACCACGGCGGCCCGGTCGATCACGAACGGCGTCATCAGGTTGAGCGCGGCCCCGCCCAGGTCCAGCGAACCTGCGCCGCTATAATAGAGGCCCTTGGTTGCGGTGATATTGACTGCGCCGTCGAAGCTGTAAGTGCGGATCGTGCCGCTGCCCAGCGTGACGGTGCTTGCCGAAAGCGTGAGCGTGTTGCCCGTTGCGCCACAAAGCGGCGCGGAAATGTCGCTGCAGGTGGCGACCTTCCTCGACGTATTGCGCAGCCGCAGGCCATCGGCCTTGATCGTCAGGCTGTCGCCCTTGCCGGTTTCGTAGGCGAGTGCAACCGATGGCGCATCGAGCGTGAGATCGTGGAATGTATGGCTCGATCCCGGATCGAACAGGATGGCCGAGGACGAGCGCAAGGTGACGCTGTTGGCAGCCGCCAGCTTGGCTTCCAGGTTGGCACCGATGCCGGCGCCCGTGGCGATATTGCCAAAGCGAAGGGCATCGGCTTCCAGCGCGATCGCCTTGGTGTTCAGGTTCGCGCCATCGTCCACCACCAGGTTGCGGCTGGTTTCCAGCAGCAGCGACGCGCCGCCGAACGTGGCCGCGCCCACCTTGAGCGTGGCGAGGCGATTGCTGTTGGCCTGCGCCACCGCGCCGGTGCGCGTCACCAGGCGTTCGGCCCCATTGGACACGCGCAGCACTGCGCCGATGCCGGTCTGGTCATAGGGGCTGTCTGTCGCCGTGCCCGATGCGACCAGGTAATCGCCCGCGCGGCTATCGGCCATGGTGCCGGAGGCGACCACGCTGGCGCCATCGGCCACCGTCAGCCGGGCGCCCTGCCCGCCCACGGCAAAGATCACTTCGGGCAAAGTCAGCCGTGCGCTGGCGCCCACCGTGATGCGATTGGCGGTGACCGACAGGCTCGTGCTGTCATCGGCATTCTCGGTGCGCGTGCCGCCGATCAGCAGGCTGTTGGCATTGAGCTTGCCCAGCGTGGTGTCGCTGATCACGAGTTGCGCCGGGTTGGCCGCGCCCTCGCCCGCATGGTTGATCAGGATATCGCTGCCCAGGATATCAACCTCGGCCCCGCGCCCGCCCTTGGCCGCGTCCATGGCAAAAGTGCCTTCGACCTTGAGCGAGCCGAGCGGCGCGAGGACGACGCGCGCAGCGTCAAGCGCAAGATGCGGCGCGGTCTTGCCAGCCGAAGCGGCCGCATCGGTCACCGTCTTGGTGCCGCCGGTCGTCTTGATGTTGGAGAAGGTCAGCACCGTCTCACGCGACATGAGCGTGAACGAGCGCCGCGTGGATTCGGCCAGATCGGTGCCGGCGGTGGAATACGTGCCCCCCATCACCACGCTGCCATCGCGCTGCTGCTGCGAAAAGCCGGCGGCGGGCGCCGTGGCGCCGGTGTTTTCAACAACGCGATAGGCGCCGGACAGCAGGGCATAGTGCGCGGGCATCAGCACATATTGCCCGGCAGCGATGCCGTTGCCGCCATCGAGCGTCACGGCAAGGCCCGCCTGGCTGCCATAGAGATTGGTCGGGCTGGCGCCGCCCAGGTAGTCGGCCGAATAGAGCGGATCATACAGCGCGACCTTTGCCGCCTGCTCGGCCGGGACCAGCGCATAGACCTGCCGGTGATCGGCAAATTGATAGCCGTTGCCAGTGGCGGCGTTGTAATCGTTGGCGCTGATGGCGTCGGTGTTGAAGCGACTGAGAATGTCGCGCGAACCGCCCGTGCCCGAGACGAATTCGTAGGCAAAGACATCGCCCCCGCCAGTGCCGTCAACCGTGCCGCCCGCCGAAACGGTGATGGCCCGGCCGGTCAGGCGGATTTCGCCCGCCGGCATGACGGTCAACGGCGAGGAAGTGCCTGGCGTGAAGTAATATTCGGTCAGGTCGGTCGTGGTGCCATAAGGGATCACCTTGCCGCCCGCCGAAACGGTGGTGACGCTGCCGGCACCGAAGGTGAGCGTTTCGATCGGGTTGGCCGCCGTGCCGAATTCGATGCGGCCCAATGGCGTGGCCAGGAACCCGTTCTGGGTAACGGCGTGTGCGTTGATCCGCAGGTACGACCCGGCCGAAAGCGGCGTGGTCGCGTTGATATGGTCGCCCAGGAATGTGATCGCGGAATTGCCGAGCGCCGTGAGCTGATAGGGCGAAAGCCCCGTGGTCGGCTTGCCGGCCGCTTCTGCCTCCAGAAAGCGTTGCAGGTTGCCCGTGCCGGTGGTGGCATAAACGCGCCCGGCATCGAGCGTGAGATTGCCCGCCGAGACAAGGCTGCCGTTGAGCACCGGCAACTGCGTGGAATCGCTGCGATCGTCCACGCCGATCAGGCGGATGTCGGCTGCGGAATCGAGCCGGGTCTGCCCGATCGAGGCATCAAACAGCACACCGCCGAGGAAATCCATGCCCGACGCGCCGGCCATGAAGCGCACGCTGGCATCGCCCGTGGCCGCGCCCGCGCTGGCCGTATTGCCGCTGCGGCTGGCAAAGGCGATATAGGGTGCGATAATCGTGGCATTGCTGCCGGCCGTGGCGGAAATGGTAACGGCGGCGTTGCTGCCCACCAGGTCTTCGTTGAGGCGCGGGGCCGATTGCACCAGCAGCGCCTTGTTGAGCGCCAGCGTAAATGTGCCATCGAGCGTCAGCCCGCCATCGGCCACCAGGGTGGAAAAGCCTGACTTCTGGATGAGATCGGCTTCCTGCTTGCCGATCGTGGGCATCAGCCATTCGAGTGTGCCGCCCGTGGCTTTGGCCGCACCGCCGCTTGCGCGGATCGTGGCGCCCGAAAGATCGCCACCGCCGCGCAGGGCGAGCGTGCCGCCGTTGCTCCACTGCTCGCTGGCCTGGTAATCGGTGGCCGTGACGGCCACGTCGAGCATGGCCGCAGTGCCGCTGATATCGAGCGTGGCGCCCGTGCGCGCCACCACGGTGCGCGGTGCCACTTGCGCCAGCTGCGGGGGCGGCGTGGGCGATCCGCTGGTGGGATCGGGATAGGCCGGAAAGCCATAGGCGGGATTGGCAAACAGGGCATAGGCCGTATCGGTCTGCGGCTTGTAGGCCGCCGCCGAGACCAGCGATCCGCCGTCGATCACCTTGCCGAAACGATAGCGCGTGCCGTCGCTGCGCAAGGGCGCCGTGGGATCGAGCAGGACCGCGCCTGAAAGGTCGGTCAGGCTGCCCTTGTCGAGCAGCACGCCCGCGTCTGCCGCCATGGAGCCGAGGAAATAGAGGAAATGCTCGTTGCCCGGCGTCGTGAATATCTGTTCGTTGGTCTGTACGCTGCCATCGCCGTTGGTGAGGCCCGCCGTGTTCGCTGCGCCCAGGCGATAGTGGCCGTCAGCATCGGCCGCGCCGAAAACCGCGTCGAACCCCTTGCCGCCCTGGCTCTTGTCCATCAGCCCAATGCCGGTGCCGTTAAGCACGCCGGGCAGGCGCGCTTCCTGGCGGATGGTGCCGCCATGAAGCACGATGCTGCCTGCATTGTAGAGCTTGGGCGTGGTGATGCTGGCGCCGGCCGCGCCGGTGATCATGCCGCCGGACGCCACGTCCAGTTCGATCAGCCCGCCCAGTTCCAGATTGCCCGCCTTGCGGAACCAGGGATCGGCCGGTGTTGCCGGCGTCAACACCGATAGCACGCTGCCGCCGCTGGCAAGATTGACCAGCCTCTGCTGCCCGGCAGCATCGAGGATGGCCGGCAACGTCACCTGGGTGAGATCGAGTGTTTCGCCTGCACCGACCTTGAACGTCGTGGTGTCGAAAAAGGCGGAAATCCCGGTGCTGCCATTGTCGAACAGCCCCGAAACCAGCCGCGAATGATAGCTGGTGACAGACAGCGTGCCAAAGCCTGTGCGCTGCAGGAAATCGAGGCCCAGGTGCGTGGCATTGGCATCGCCGGTGGCGCTGCCGAAGGCCACGTCCGGGCTGACCAGCGTGAACCGCCCACCGCCGGCAAAGCCGAACCCCTTGAGCGAGGCCGCGTCGAACCTGACGGTGCTGCGCTGCTCGGCCGGCACCAGCGATGGCGTGACGCCCACCGTCGTCGGCGTGGCATCGACCGGGGTGAACGACACGCCCTGCCCCTGCACCACCGCGCCGGCACTGTCGGTGGCGTCGGCCAGGATCGGCACGACCGTGGCATAGGTCGTTTCGTTGCGCAGGGCGATATCGCCGCCACGGGCCGTCAGGTCGAGACGCCGCTGGGCCGAGACATAGCCGCCTGCGGCCACATCCAGAAGCGCGCCGGGCGCGATCGTCAGGCTGCCGGACAGATCGACCGCGCGGGTTGCCGTGCCGGCGCTGGCGCCCAGCGGCGCAAACACGCGTGGCGCCACGGTCAGGCTGATTGCGCCGCCATCGATCCAGGCGGCGCCCAGCGGTGCATTGGCGGCCAGGTAATCGTTGCTCCACCGCCCGGCGACCGACAGTGTGCCCGTTACGGTCAGGTCGAACGGGCGCGGCGCTTCGTCAGCGTCGCCATAGGCGAGCGCGATATCGTCATCGGTGCGGAACGGGTTGCCGACCGTGCCGATCCCGGCGGCGGCAATGCTCGACAGGGCATAAGTGCGCGCCGCGATCCTGCCGCCGGCAATGCGCACGTCACCATCGAGGGCAATAGCGCGGCCCGCGTCGATTTCCAGGATGCCACCATCGGCCAGCGTCAGGCGATTGGCGCCGCGCAGCCCGGCATCGAGCGTCACGGCGCCACTGGTCTGCAGCATCAGCGCCGATAGCCCGGCGCGCGAAAGCATCCCGGAATCGAGCGCCAGCGTGGCGATACCGCCACCCACCCCGCCCAGGTTCACGGCAATATCCTGCCCCAGGCCGATATCGGAATCGCCACTGAAAGCGCCGATCCGCATCAGGCCGCCGCTGGGCAACTGATAGCGTGAATACTGCAACGTGCGCGGATCGCCCGCGATCGAACTGCCCTTGGACGGCTGATTGGCCGAGGCCACTTGATAGGCGCCGGCAAAGGCATCGCCCTTGACCGTGGCATCGAACTGGATCTGGCTGCCCACCACCATCAGGGCGCCGGCATCGTGCCCTTCGTCATAGGCGGCTTCATAATGCGTGCCGCTGACCAGCGCGTTGAGGAAGGTTTGCGTCGTGCCGGTGCGCGGCTGGGTGGAGACAAACCCATCTGCCACGCCGACATAATCGTCGTTCGGATCGGCATTGGCGATGGCGATGATCCGCCCGTCGCTGGTGATCAGGCGGGTCGAAGAGATGTAGCCGGCGCTATAGGAAACCCAGCCGCCAGAAATGTCCATCAGGGCATTGCGCGCGATCGTGATGGCGCCAACGGTGCTGGCATCGAGATTGGTGCTGGCCGAAACCGCGCCGATATCGATGCTGATCGTGCCGCCCTTGGTCATCAGTTCGGCCGCCGTCACCGGCGTCTGGCTGACGGCGGAAGCCGCTTCGAGCAGGGGCGAGCCGACCCAGGCCACGCCATCACTGCGCACGCCGGAAAGGCGCGGATCGACCGTCAGTTTCTCGCCGTTCAGCGTGAAGCTGCCGTCGGCCGAAAGCTCGCGATAATTGGGCGTGTCGCGCAGCTCGTTGCGCTTGGCCGGACTGATCGTGACCATGTTGCGCGTGGCATCGACCTGGACGTCCTTGAGCCCGGCAACGTCGATGATCGCGCCCTGGCCGATATCGACCGAGGCCTTGACCGCCGAGTTGATCGCGAAGTTGCCCGTCGTGGCGTCGTGCCCGATCACCACCCGCGCGCTGGGCGCGAAGATGAAGGCGTTTTGCCCCATGGTGAAGATCGAGGGCAGCAGCCCCACGTCGCCCGATCCATCCCCCGAAAGATAGCTGGAAATCGACGCGCCCACCGTCAATTGCGAGGTCTTGAAAGTGGCCGGGCTGGACGGGCTGCCCTGCGGAATGGTCTCGCCATTGTCGTCGGCAAGGATCGTGATGCCGCTGGCGTGGGCTGCATCGGCATCGCCGGTGAGTGTGACCTTGCCGGCCGTCAACGCGATCTTGCCATTGCGCGAAACGCTGGTGGTGGCCGACAGGAGCCCGGCGTTTTCCACCGAGCCGAACACCCCGGCGCCCAGCGAAAGATAGCCGCGCCGCGAAGAGGCGAGACCCAGGTTCACGACCGTGCCCTGGTCGGGAAGCGTGTCGCTGGGCGCCGTGGGCGCAGCCGGCGTCTGCGTGGACAGGATCAGCCCGCGCACATACTGGTCTGCCGATCCGGCAGCGCCCGTGGATGTCGTGGCCCCGATGAAGCGCCCGCCCTGCAGGCTCACTTGCCCATCGCTGGCGCTCAGCGTGCCGGCGTTGATCACCTTGGGCGCCGCCAGGATCAGCATGCCGCCCGATCCCGCGGTGATCTGCGCCCCGCCATAGACCAGCACATCGCCTTCCAGCGCAGTCGGCACCGGCAGCGGCGCAGTCACGTCGTAGAGCCCTGCGGGAAGCAGTGCCGACAGGAATTGCGGCTTGTAGGTGGAAACCCCCGAAACCAGCAGGCCATTCTGCAGGAACGCGGTGTTGCGGTCCTTGATGGTCGAGGCGATGAAGAACTGCTTTTGCCCGACGGCACTCACGCCCGAGGCGAAGTTGCCCAGCTCCAGGCTGCTGGCGACCAGCGAGTGCAGATTGACCTGCGCGGTGGGGCCGAACAGCACGCCCGAACCATTGAGGATCAGCACCGTGCCATCGGCCTTGATCGAGCCGAGGATGACGCTGGGATTGGTGGGATTGACCACCCGGTTGACCACGGTCCAGCCCGGCTGCGACACGCCGTTCTGCTTCTGGTTGAACACCAGGTCGGTCTTGGCCGAAACGTCGAAATTGTTCCAGCTGAGCAGGGCGCGGGCCTGGGTCTGGTCGATAGTGACAGTCACCCGCCCGCCGGCGCCATTGCTCTGCACCGGCGCCTTGGCCCCGTCCCAGGTGGCAAGGCCGGTGGGATCGTTGGCCGCCTTGACCGCATCGGGCACGTCATTGGCAGAAACGCTGGTGCTGCTGGCGCCCGCCGCGACATAGAGCGTTGCCGCCCGTACCTTGGCAATGGGGTTGAGGCCGTGGTCGGAAATGCCGTCGGTCGGCACGGTCTTGATGGCCGCCAGCGCCGCACTGCGGGCCGAAGTGACATAGCCGGCCAGCGCCCTTGCCCGGTCCTGCAAGGCCTGCTGTCGCGCCACGGCTTCCTGCATGCTGGGGCTACGCACGATACCTGTCCCGCCGGGGGTGCCTGCCCCGCCCGGCGTTATCGTGCCTGCAGCATTGCGCAGCTGCGCCAGCTGGGCATGAGCGGGATCGGGCATGGCCAGGCCAAGCACCAGTGCGCCGATGCTGGCCCCGCACAACAAGGTGCCGGCAAGGCCGCGATGCAGCTGCAGGGAACGGGCAAGGCTGGTCGACATGGCGATGGGTCCCGGTATGGATCAGGGCTGCTGCGCGGCAGGGGGCGTCTGGGCCGGAGCGGTTGCTGGCGATGCGGTGTCCGGCGTTGCGCCGTCTGCCGGCGCCGCAGCCGGCGCGTCCTTTTCGGGAACCAGCGACTGCGCGTCGTAAACCGCTTCGGACAATGCCTGCATTTCGAACTCGAAGCGGCGGCGGCCCAGCTGGAACGGGTCCTTGTGGGTCTGGCGATAGCGGGCCATGTAGCCCTCCACCAATTGCCGGCCGATGCGCACCAGGCGGCCGTTCTTCACGCGGCAGCGATCGAGCGCCACGGCGCGGTTCTTTTCATCGGCCAGCTCGCGCTCGAGCGTGGCGATCGTCTGCTGGCTGGCCAGGAGGCGCTGCTGCAAGGCCTCGATCCGCGCCTCGGGCGTGGCGGGCACGGCATCGGCCTCTTGCGCCACGGCATGGGCTGGCAGGCCAAGCGCAAGCGTGAGAGCGGCAAAGGGAAGCAGCCGACGCATCAGAAGCGCGCCGTCAGGTCAAGCTGCACCACATCGATCGCCATGGGTTCGCCGGTGATCTGGTTGGCACTGTACCAGCGCAACATGGCGTTGGTGTTGTGGAACAGGCCCGCCTGCGCGCCCAGGATGAAACCGCGCGCGTTGGTCCCCCCCAAGTGGAAATCGTCGTTGTTGAACGCGTCGAGCACGGCGTCGCTCTGCAGGTAGCGCCAATCGGCAAAGGCGCGCCATTCGCCGAAGTTCCATGGCTCGGCGCGGCCCAGCTGGACCGACATGCTATAGCCCACGTTGCCCGCCACATAGGGCGTGCGCTTGGTGGGATCGGCATCGCAGATATTGCCGCTGCCGCCGCTGCCACCGTTGTTGATCGGCTGCCCGGCCAGGCCATAGCGGCAGGCGCGGGCGCGGTCGAACGCAAGGTTGCGCAAGTATTCGCCGCCCACCCACACGCGGTTTTCGCCATAGAGCGGGAAGCTGAGCTGGCCGCGCAGGTTGAGCACCGAAAACCGCTGCGTCAGGCCCAGAAGCTGCGGCTGCGCCTGCACCGCATTTGCCGGCAGCGAGGGATCGAGCACGATGCGGCGGATGAAGGAAAGCGAGTTGCCCTTCTGCACGAAGAACGCCGCGCTCGGATCGCTCGAACACTGGGTCAGGCCCAGGTAGATCGGGCAAGGCCGCGATGCGCGACCGGAAATGTTGAGGAACTTGTTCCAGCCACCTGCCAAGGTGAGATCTGTATGGCCGGCAAAGTGCACGTCGGCCTGCAATTGCGCGGCAAACAGCCATTTCTGGGCGCTGGTTTCCTTGGCGGTCAAGGTCTCGGGGAAATTCTGCCCGCCGAAATCGAGCGGGAAGGCGCCGCCGCGCACGGTCCAGTCGAGCGCGCCGAACATCCGCTGGCTGAACTTGGCCTCGGTCGCCACGCCATCGAACATCAGGTCGTTGTCGTAGATCGCCTCGGTCGTCCAGAACGGGTTTTCAAAGCGGCCCGCCAGGATTTTCCAATTCGCGGTGGGGCGCGCTTCGATATAGGCTTGTTGCAGGTAAATCCCGCGCTTGAACGATCCGCCGGCAAAATTGGCGTTGGTCGTCACCGGCGAAGCATCGTTGCCGCTCGCCAGTTCCACGCCCACCTTGATCCCGTCGGCCACCTTGGCGTCCACGCCCAGCCGCATGCGCAGGCGCATGTTGTTGTAGCGGTTTACCGTCGTATCGAGGAACGGGATCTGGCTGTTGATCAGGTCCAGCGGCCCCGCCGCCACGATCGCCTGAAAATTCGGAATCTGGTCGGAATTGAATTTGCTGAACAGGTTGGATTGAGAACGTACGCGCAAGTCGCCGAACAGGCGGAAGCGCTGCGTCCATTCGGGCGCGGCCTGTGCCGGGCTGGCCCAGCCTTCGGCGCGCGCCTGCTTCATGATGTCGGTGCGCAATTCATCGCGAATCTGCGCGCGCACGCCTTCGGGAACATAAGGCACTCGGATCGTGCCGCTGGGTGGCGGCGCGAGCGCCGGCGCGGTATTCTGCACGAGTTGCCCAGGCGAAGCTGGCGCGGGAACCGCTTGCGCCATTTGCGCCGCGCGGGCCTCGTCCGCTTCACGCACGGCCTGCGCGATCAACTTGTCACCGTTCTCGCGCGTGATCGTGCCTTGGGCCACCAGCAGGCGCACCAGGTTGACCATGGCGTTGCTCGATGGCTGCGCGGCAGCGTCAGCCGCGCTTGCGGCAGGAATTGGCGCGGCAGCCTGGGCCAGGGCTTGCGTGCCGCCCAGCATGGTGCCCGCCTGGAAACCGGCCAGGATCAGGGCGAGCCTTGCCCAATTGGCCCTGTTCGCGCGCATGATTGCTTGTCCTTCTTGCATGATGGTCATCCGCCCTGCCGGTGTCAGTGAAGCCCTGATCACAGCGAGCGCTTTCCACGCACCGTGATGCGTTGGGGAAAGCGCACGCCGGCGGGCGGCGGATCGAGATTGCTGACAGCCAGCAAGGCAGTGCGCAGGTCCTGGTCGCGATCGTCGCGGCCGCTGGACTTGAGCACGCTGGCGGCGGTGATGCGCCCGGAGGGCGAAATCGTGATGGCGAAATCGGCGATGAAGACCTGCCGATTGAGCCGATCGCTGCGTGAGATCTTCTCCTGCAGAACCGCGCTCAGGTAGCGGCGATAGAACATCTCGCCCATGCCGCCGCCGGCCGCTTTGCCGCAGTTGATGCCCGTGCAGGTGCCCGCGCTCGACGGTGCGCCAGCGCCCGAACCGCTGCCCGATTGCAGGCCGAACGAATCCGATCCTGCCTGCGCCGGGCCATTGATCGTGACTGGCGCTGCCGCCGGCTTGGGCGGCTCGGCATTGGGCACGGGTGCCGGATCGGGCTTGGCCTGCGGCTCTGGCGGGTGTGGCTGGGGCGGTGGTGGTGGCGGCGGCGGTGGGGGAGGCAGCATTTCCACCGCCTGCGGCGGCGGCGCTTCCACCTTGACACCGCTGGTGGCAGTGAACTGCCCGATCACGAACCACAGCAGGCCAAGCAGCACCGCACCGCCCAGCGCCAGTGGCAGCCAGCGCGGCATGCCGCCCTCGCCTTCGGGCTCATCGCCCCCGCGCTTTTCTGCCGCCCTGCTCGCCACCGCCCGCGCGCTCCCTTACGACGCGGTCGGCTTGCCGGTGACCAGGCCAACCTTGCTGAGGTCAAGCTGGCGGCACAGGTCGAGCACTTCGGTGATCTTGCCATACTGGGCGGTCTGGTCGCCCTTCAGCACGATGGGCACATCGGGGTTGGATGCCTTGGCATTGCGCAGGCGCGTTTCCAGGTCCGCCAAAGTCACCGGAAAGGCATCCATGAAGATCTGCCCCTGGTTGTTGACGGTTATGGCGATCGTCTTGGGTTGCTGCAGGCTCTTGGCCGAGCTGGCCTTGGGCAAATCCACCTTGATGCCCTGGACCGATGCCGTGGCCATCAGGATGAAGATGACCAACAGCACATAGGCAAGGTCGAGCATCGGGGTGATATTGATGTCGTCATAGGCCTTGCGGCCGCCACCGATATCCATGGCAGTTCTCCTTGGCGCTGGGCCGCGATCAGGCGGCGCTCATCAGTTCGGCTTCGGTGGCTTCGTCGCGCGCCATTTCGGCAAGGCGCGTGATCAGCCGTTCGACGAAGACGGCCATTTCGCTGGCAATCGGCGTCACGCGCGAGTTCAGGTAATTGTATCCGAACAGCGACGGGATGGCGCAGGCGAGGCCCGAGATCGTGGCGAGCAGCGCGGCCGCGATACCCGGCGCAATGGCATTCACGTTCACGTCGCCAGCCATGGCCACGCCGCCGAACGTGTTCATCACGCCCATCACCGTTCCGAGCAGGCCGATGAACGGACCGCCCGAAATCGCGATCGTCAGGATCACCATCCATCGGTCGAGCTTCTCGTTCTCTTCCACCACCACGGCCTGGGCCGCCGCGCGCAGGGCATCGACCGCTTCGCTCGACAGCGGCTGGGTACCCCAGCGCGCCTTGCGGATGTTCAATTCCTCGATCCCCATTTCATAGATGCGGCCGAGTGGGGCGGATGCGATCCGCTTGGCTTCGGCTGGGGAAATGCCCTCGATCTCGTTCAGCGGGACCAGATCGTCTTCCATGGCGCGGAAGCGGCGCAGGAACGCGGCATTGGCCTTGCCCGCGCGCGCCAGATAGCGGCCCTTGGCAAACATCACCGTCGAGGCCAGCACCAGCAGGATCATGCAGACCCCGATGACCACGGCGTCGACCATCTCCACCTTGCTGATGATGAAGAACAGCACGCCGCCGCCAGAGCTCTGCTTTTCCGCCGTTTCGCTCACCGAAACGAGCTTGCCGCCCGCGCCTTCGGCCTGGGCCATGGCGAGGATCATCGCGGCGGGGCGTGCGGTCTTGGCCAGGCGCACTTCGTCGAGTTCGCCAGTGAACGGTTGCCCCGGTGCGCCACCGATGAAGGCCGACCCGTCGATCGCGCCTAGCGCGCCGGCAGCGGCGCCCTGCTCCACCCCGTTGACATAGACCTTGGCCGACTGGCCATCGGCCACGAACGCCAGGTGGCTCCAGTCGCCCTGCTTGAGCGCGACTTTGCCCTGCACGGCCAAGCCCGGCCCCTGCACGAAAGGCACGCCGGCGTTGAGGCCAATGGTCAGCCCCCCGCGCGAAAACAGCGCCTGGGTGCCCGCCAGGTTTTCAGGCTTGACCCAGGCGGTGAACGTGAAGGGAGCGGCGGCCGGCATAGCGAGGGAGCCCGATGCGGGAATCTCGATCTGCCCCTGCCCCGGAAAACGCGCGGCGCGGCCGATGATGCCGCCATCGTCGATGCCAGCGGGCGCGGCCTTGGCATTGTTGCCGTTGGCCGTGCTGTCGGCACTGGGCTGGCCGGGGTTTTCGGCAAAATGGTAGGCAGCCATCGTGTCGGGGTCGAAAGTCCCCTTTTCGTCGGAACCGACCGGCGCGCTCTTGTTGCCGAAATAAAGCCAGATCGAGCGCTTTTCCCCGCCATTCAGGTTGGGCACCGAAACCCAGGCCACGGCAATGCCGGTGGTGGCGTCGTAATGCTCGACATGGAAGGGCAGCGGCGTCTTGTTGTCGCTGTCGACAAAGCGGATATCGGCGCCGTTGGGCATGGCATCGGTGAAAGTGAAATTGCCCGAATGCAGCCGCACCAGCACGGTGGTACGCCCGACCGGACCGCTGACATTCACGCCGGAAGGTGACAGATCGACGCTGACCGCCTTGCGATAGCTCCATTCCTTGTTCCACCAGGCGTCGCTGGCTGCATGGGCCGGCGCAATCGCCCCCAGCAGGGCCAACACCAGGGCCATTACGACCAGCAGTGCTGAAGGAATGGGGCGCCCCTTGGGCATCCCGTGCTGCATCGAAGTCACGTCAGAAATCCCCCCTCACCTGGAAACTCACGCGCGGATCGCCCCTGCGGGTGACCGCGCCCTTGGTCAGCGGCACCGCGCCGACCACCTCGCCCGAAATCTTGTCGAAGATGCGCCACCGCAGGCCCGCGCCCACGCCGACCAGTCGGAAGTCGGCCGTCTGCCCGACCTGGGCATCGCGAATGTGCAGGAAAGCCGCATCGGCAAATGTGTAGAACCGCGCATCATCCATCCAGCGCAGCCACTTGCCGCGCCGCGAAAACCAGTTGGCCAGGCTCGGCAGCCGCACTTCCAGGCTGGGTGAGACGCCATCGTCGCCCACTGCCTCGGCCGAATAGTAACCGCGCACCGAATGCAGGCCGCCGGCCGCGAACTGTTCGTTGGTGACCAGATGGGAATCGGCAAACTGGGCAGAGAGGCGCAACTGCGCCTCGATCTCGCTCGTCAGGTTGCGCGTGTAGTCGAGGTTGAAGTTGGCGTGGACAAAGTTTTCGTACGAGGACTGTTCGCGGTTCTGGAATGCGTCGTACGGCTTGCACTCGCCCGTTGCGTCAATGCATACAGTGCCCTGGATCGTGCGCAGGCCGGCCGTGACGGCAAGCCCGGCCGAATAGCTGTCCTTGTCGCCGGCACCGGCCAGATTATAGGCGATCTCCAGCGGCACGTAGCGCACCGGGGCAGAACTGGCGAGCGCCGACCCGACCATGATCTTCTGCTGGAAATTCTTGAAATCCGGGCCAAAGCTGATGGTCTGCAAGGTGTGTTTGGCAGGCAGTTGCCACGTGGCGCGCAGGCCCACCTGATAGCCCTTGCCCAGCACGGCAGAGCCCGCGGCTGAGGCCACGTTGCTGTTGGAATGATAGCCCGAGACCGAGAAGCTCCACGGCGAGGCGAACAGCGGCAAGGTGTAGGACGCCGAGACCACTTCGGTCTGCGAACGGTGCAGCGGCGCGACGATGTAGCTCAGCGCCAGGGTATGCCCGGCCTGCCACAGGTTGGTATAGCGCACGCTGGCCGAAGCGCGCAGTGGCGTGGTGGAGGGGCTGGCATCGTTGTTGACCTCGACGCTCGCGTGCAGCGGGCGCTCGTCGGTCACATGCAGGTCAACGTCCACCGTTCCCGGCACGCGGCCGGGCTTGAATTCGGGATTGATGGTGCGATCGGGAAAGCGGTTGGCCAGCGCAAGATCGGCCTGCAAGGCCTTGAAATCGATCGGCTGCCCTTCCTTGAGCGAAGGCACCTGCTGGCGCGTCACCCACAGCGAGTGGTATTTCGCCTCTGTCACGCGGACCAGGCCGGTCGGCGCCTCGGCCACGGCGATCTGGACCACGCCCTGGGCGAAGGTGTCACGGTCCTGCACCGGCACATCGACGATCACCGCTTCCATGCCATGGGCGGCATAGGCGTCCTGCAGCGCCTTGCGGGCAGCTTCCACATCGGCCTTGGTGCGGCCCGGCCCCGCGAAAGGATAGACGGCCCGCTCCACTTCGGCCTGCGAGAGGCGGCTGACGCCGGCCACATCGAACGCCTGGATGAAAAAGGTATCGGGCGCGGCTTGAGCCTGCGCGGACGGCGGCGGCACGGCCGCATCGGCGGCGCGGGCCACCGATGGTGCGGCCAGGGCCTGCACGCCGGCGCAAGACGCCAGCAACAGCGCACGAAAATTCCCCATGGAACGAAACGCCCCCTATTCCCCGGCGCTCTCTATTGCGACGAAGTGTGTAACTAGTGTGACGGAATGTTACCTGCTGTCATCTTTTCGACAGAGCAGGAATTATTTCGTTCTACTTATTGAAAAGGGCCGCGAATTTTCATTCGCGGCCCAATCCATGACAGTTGTATTACAACCGGCGATCAGGCGCCCGGCAGGCCCGAGCAAGTCGGGTTCGGGTTGGACGTCGGCGTCGGGTTCGTGCGGGTGGACTTGGCGAGTTCGGCCACGTCCTGGATCCACAGGTTCTTGGCAGCCAGATCGGCGCTCAGCACAGACTTAGAGAGGAAGGTCTGGATGATCGCGGTCTGCCAGGGCAGCGGCACGATGCCGATGTTGCCCTGCGAGAAGATGCCGAAGTTCGCGGCACCCGCACCCTTGAAGGTGTTGGGGTTGATCGCGCCATACTGCGAGTTCTTCTTCACACCACCCACGGCCAGGCCGAGGATGTTGACGATCGCCTGGCGATTGTTGGGCGTGTAGCAGGTGTAGCCGAAGAACTGGGTCGTGCCGACCATCGGGTAACCCGAAGCCGGAGCGGCCAGCGAGTTGCTGCCATTGTAGAGCACGTCGGTCCAGGCAATCGGGTTGTCGCGCGTGGCGGCAACCGAAGCGCCCGCAGCGTTGCGCACCAGGCGCGTGTCGCCCGGTACGTAAGCGCCGGTCGAGTCCGCTTCAGGCGGCAGGATCTGGTCGGCGCCAGCGCCGAAGGCCTGCAGGGCCTTGGCCACCGAAGGCTGGGCGTAGAGCGTGGTGGTGCCCACCTGGAGCGAAGCACCGACCAGGGCGCCGACCGAAGCGGGCGTGGCGTCGGGCGAAGGCACGATCACGTCGGCCGACACATAGCCGACCTTGCCGTTGAGCGTGACACCGTTGAGCGCATAGTCAGGCGCCAGGTTGATCAGCTTGGCCACGTTGCCGCCACCGTTGGTGACGGTGTAGAGGCCCGAGCCCAGGTTGCCCGAAGGCGCGCCCGAGGGGGTGGTGGCGCCACCGATGTGCTGGATCGCGGTGCCGTCGAAGTAGTCACCCGAAACCAGGTTGCTGTCGCCAGCAAACTTGGACTGCTGCGAACCCGGCTTGTAGTTGGTGTCTTCGCGCACGACCGTGAAGTCGAGGTTGCCGTTGGCCGAGGCCTTGTAGGGCAGGTTTTCGGCAGCGCGGGCAAACACGTTGGTCGTGCCGGCAGGCATGTTGCCGGTCAGGCTGCAGACGGCGGCCAGGTGGCGCGAGAACACGTCGGTCGAACCCGAGTTGTCGAGGCGGCCGACCAGACGGATCGGGGCACCATCGGCCTTCCAGCGGGTGACCGTATCGTTGACCGGATCGAACAGAGCGATACGCTTGTTCAGCGTGGTCAGGATCGGATCGTTCCAGTTCTTGATGGCGCCGTTGAAGATGCCGCAATAGGCCTGGCGGTTGAGGCGGATCGACTTGTAGGTCGTGCCGTTGAATGCCGCGTCGAACTGGGCGTTGAACGTCATGTTCGCGCCGCTGGCATTCTTGCCGTAGACGGTGTTGTAGGCAACGGCGATGGGCAGGACGAACAGCGGGAACGAAACCGCAGCGCCAGCCGAAGAAGCCGCACCCGGAAACGTGCCGGTCACCGAGTCAGTGCCGCCGTTGTTGTATTCGGTCAGGTCAGCCGGGGCGATCGGCGTGTCGGAGAAAGCGTACTGCAGGTGGCTCCAGCGCGCGTCGGGCGAGGCCGGGTTTTCACCCACGGTGTTGAACGGGTTGAACACGTGGACAGTGCCGTTCGTCGGCGAACCGTCGAAGTTGTCCTTGTACTGGCGCCACATCTTGCGGCCAAAGCCCGAACCGGCGCCAACATACTTGCCCTGGAACAGCGGCTGGATGTTGGTGCTGCTGGCCGAGGTATCGGCAACCGCGCAATCGAGCACGGGGTTGGTGGCCGAAGGCACGGTGGGGTTGTACTTACCGGCCGGAACCGACTTGAGCGAACCGGTGCTGCCGGCAGCGCCGGCCTGGCCGGGCTGACCATCGCCACGCTTGTGGTCGATGCCCACGCAGTTGAATTCGCGCACGAGCAGGTTCTGGACCGAGGTGGCGCCAGCGCCATGCAGTGCATTGTCAGCATCGTTCGGGCCCGGTGCAGGCAGAACGGGCAGGACCGGCGTGAACGGCGGCAGAGCGGCATAGGCCGGCGACGCGACCAGACCGGCCGTGACAGTCGCCGCCAGCAGCGAATACTTCAGTTTCATCATTGGACAATCCTTCCAAGGGTGAACGCAATGGTGATGGGCTGATCGCAGCCACCGAACACGAACCGGCAGGCACCATTGCGAAATGGTGCCAACCGCAGCATCGAGCAGCGGATCGAAAATTTCAGATCTTTTCACGGGCTGGATAAGCAAAATCCATCCATCCCGGAGAATTGATCCAGGACCGATGAGTCTTTTACCAATCAATTTGTGTGAAGTTCTGACCCCCTTCAGCCAAGGCCCCCCAATGGCCCCGGCACCGCCCAGATAGTATGCTTAAATGACAGAAATATGATTCATGGCCTCTACTGACTAAACTTATCCATTCGGGATCTTCACTTTCCCAAGAATCCGACGATTCTGCATTTATTTAAATAAAACAGCATATTGCCAACGAGGTCTTTATTTTATCGCTTTGTAACATCGCTGTCTAAATGCGGACATAGAAGCGAGGCGGGGATTACGGCGCAGCATTGCGCGACGCGTTGGCGGCTTGGCTGCTTGGGGGTAAGTTCTTTGCGTTTGAACGGGATAGCGCGCACCGCTGGACGGGATGCCGGCAGAGCCGCGCTGCCCGGTGGCGCGCCGGCATTGCCCGCCAGCTCGATGGCGGATTTTCTCGCGCAGAGCGACCTCATGCCGCGCGAAACCCTGGCGCGTGCCGAAGCCGTGCAGCGCCAGAGCGGCGAGCGCCTCGAATCGGTAGTCACCCGTCTTGGCCTGGTGAGCGAGCAGTCCCTGGCCGAGGCACTGGCGGCCGCGGCAGCGCTCGATACGGCGACAGCCCTGCCCGAGAGCGCGATCAATGCCGAACCGCCCATGGCGCTGGCGTTCCTGAGCGACATTCGCGCCGCAGCGATCGCTGCCGATCCGGCACGCGTGCTTGTGGCCGTGGCAGACCCGTTCGATCCTTTTGTCGAACAGGCGTTTGCCGCCGCCTGGCAGCGCCGTGTGGACCGGGTGGTGGCGCGGCCCAGCGATGTCGATGCCTTGCTCGAACGGCTTGCGCGCGCCAGCGGCAGCGCGGCCGACGATGGCGACGATGCCCTGGTCGAGGCCGCTGCCGATGGCGAGGCCATGGAACGCCTGCGCGACCTCGTCAGCGACGCGCCGGCAATCCGTGCGGTCAATCGGCTGATCGCGCTGGCGGTGGACGAACGCGCATCGGACATTCACCTTGAACCGACCGACGATGCGCTGGTGGTGCGCCTGCGCATCGATGGCATGCTGCGCGAGAGCCAGTCGCTGCCCGGTACGCTCAAGGCCAGCGTGGTGGCGCGCATCAAAGTGATGGCCGGGCTCGACATCGCGGAAAAGCGCCTGCCCCAGGACGGGCGCCTGCGCTTGGCCGTGCGCGGCCATGCCATCGACTTGCGCGTGGCGACCGCGCCATCGATCCAGGGCGAAAGCGTTGTGCTGCGCATCCTTGACCGCAGCAATCTGGCGCTCGATTTCGCCACGCTGGGCTTCGATGCGGCGCTTGCCGAACAGGTGCGCCAGGCTGTTCATCGGCCGCACGGCATCCTGCTTGTCACCGGGCCGACCGGCAGTGGCAAGACCACCACGCTCTATGCTGCGCTCGCCACCCTCAACGGGGTGGAGCGCAAGCTGCTGACCGTGGAAGACCCGATCGAATACCGCCTGCCAGGCGTGGTGCAGTCGCAAGTGCAGCCCGCGATCGGCTTCACGTTCGCCGCTGCCTTGCGCTCTTTCCTGCGGCAGGACCCGGACGTGATCATGGTGGGGGAAATCCGCGACGGGGAAACCGCGCGCATTGCCGTGCAGGCCGCGCTGACCGGGCACATGATCCTGTCCACGCTCCACACCAACACGGCCGCAGGCGCCGTCACCCGCTTGGCCGACATGGGCGTGGAGCCATTCCTGCTGGCCTCGGTTCTCGCCGGTGTTCTGGCGCAACGGCTGGTGCGGCGCCTCTGCGCCGATTGCCGCACCCCCTACAGCCCCGAAGCGGCGCTGCGCGAACGGATCGACCTGCCCGAGGATACCATATTCTACCGCGCGGCCGGTTGCCCTCGCTGCCGAGGTACGGGCTATGCCGGCCGGGTGGCGCTGTTCGAATATCTGCCGGTGACGCCCGCAGTAGAGCGGCTGATCCTGCAAGGCGCCGACACGTCTGCGATCGAAGCCTGCGCCGATGGCCAGGGCCGCCGTTCGCTCCTGGCCGACGGCGCACGCAAGGCCGCGCTTGGCCTGACGTCGATCGAGGAAGTCCTGCGCGTGGGGCTGGGGGAGTGAGCGACCCGATCCCCTTCCGCTATAGCGCCGTGCGTAGCGACGGATCGCGGCACCAGGGCGCGCTCCTGGCGTTGGACCGCAGCGATGCGGTGCGCTCCCTGCGCCAGCGTGGGCTGATGGTGACCGCGCTCGACACCGCGCGCGCAGACGATGCCGGCAACCCTGGCAAGCGCGTGCGCGGCGCCAATCGCCAGGCAACCCTGCAACTGGTGGGCGAACTTGCCGTGCTGCTCAAGGCCGGGCTGCCGCTGGACCGGGCCATGGCCCTGGCGATCGACAACATCGAGGATGCCGGCGCCGCCCGCGCCATGGCTGGCCTGCTGGCGGCCGTGCGCGAAGGAGCCACGCTATCTCGCGCGATGGATGATCATCCCGAACTGTTCACCCCCGCCGACGCCGCCATGGCCGAAGCGGGCGAGGCGAGCGGCCAGCTTGCCGTGGCGCTGGAGCGTTTGGCGGCCATGCTGGAACAGGCCGCCGCGCTGCGCCGTATGGTGGGCACGGCGATGATCTATCCCCTCGCGCTGATGGTGATCGCCTTGGGGGTGATTGCCCTGATGCTGCTGTTCGTGGTGCCGCAGTTCGAGCATCTGCTCGATACCGCACATGGCGATCTGCCCGCCGCATCGATGGCGGTGATCGGCGCAAGCCGGCTGCTGCGCGCCGATTGGCCCTGGTTGTTGCTGGCATTGGGCGCTGCAGGGATCGGCATCCCCCAACTGCTGCGCCGGCCCGGCGCGCGCACTGCACTTGATCGCACCGTGCTGGCCCTGCCCCTGCTGGGCGAACTGGTCCGCCGCATGGAAACCGCGCGCATGGCCCACACCCTGGGCGCGCTGGTCGAAGGCGGCGTTCCCCTGCCCCATGCCCTGGCCCTGGCGCAGCGCACGATCGGCAACAGCGTGATGGCATCGGCCGTGGCCACTGTCGCCACCGGGTTGCGCCAGGGCGGCGGTCTTGCCGGGCCGCTGGCCCAGACCGGCGTACTGCCCCGCATGGCCGTGGCTTTCCTGCGCACGGGCGAGGAATCCTCGCAACTGGCGCTGATGCTCGGCCGCCTGGCGCAGGTGCTCGATCGCGACGTGCGCACCCGGCTGGAGCGCCTGGTCGCTATTCTCACTCCGACGATCACCGTCATCCTGGGCGCGAGTGTCGCCGGGATCATCGCGGCGATCATGTCGGCCATCCTTGGTTTCAACGATCTGGCAGTGGCGCAACCATGACGAGCAATTGCGATGCCCGCCGCAGCGATGCTGCACCTTCCTCTCCCGCAACGCCGACGCGCAATGGGTTTACCCTGCTGGAATTGCTGGTCGTCCTGGCGATCCTGGGCTTGCTGGCTGCAATCGTCGGGCCGCAGGTGATCCGCTATCTTGGCTCATCCCGCAGCCAGACCGCGCACGTTCAGGCGCGCAACATCGCCGCAGCGATGGAACTCTACCGCCTGGACATCGGGCGCTATCCCACGACCGAGGAAGGGCTCAAGGCGCTGAACCAGGCACCGGTGGGCAATCCGGCGTGGAACGGGCCCTATATCGCCGATGCCGGCGCGCTCAACGATCCCTGGGGCAAGCCCTATCAGTTCAAGACACCCGGCGAACATGGCGAGATCGACGTGTTCAGCCTGGGCTCGGACGGCGCCGTGGGCGGCAGCGGAGAGGCCAAAGATGTCGGCAACTGGTGATCGCTGCGCCGGCCTGCATGAGGCAGGCTTCACGCTGATTGAAATGCTGGTGACCGTGGGGATCATGGCGCTGGGCGCTGGCCTGGCGTTTCCAATGCTGCAGCAACGCCTGGCGCGGCAGGGGCTTGACGAGGCGACGCACGATATGGCGCTGGCCCTGGCACGCGCGCGCGCGCAGGCGCTGGCCAGTGGCGCTCCGGTGCGGCTGGAGCGAACAGCGGTGGCAATGCCCAGCGGTGTCACGCTGACGTGGCCGCACCCCGAACCGGTGCTGTATCCCGACGGCTCGGCCAGCCAGGGCGCGATCACCCTGAGCGCCGGCACGACGGTGCGCAGCTTGCCGGTTGGCGGGCAGCCATGACCGCGCGCCACGAACGGGGGTTTTCCCTGATCGAGGCGGTGGTCGCGCTGGCCATCGTCGCGGCGATAACCAGCGCCTTTCTGGCCAGCCTGGCCCATGCCGCCCGCCTGGAAAGCGCCACAAACCTGCGTACCCGTGCCGTGCTGGTGGCCCAATCGGCGCTGGATCGCGCCGTGACGGGAGAACCGGCACGTTCGGGCCGGGCGCTGGATCTGGCCTGGCAAATAAGCGCCAAGCCCTATGGCCAGGGCGACCCGCTCGACCGCGCGAGGCTGGAAGAGATCGATGTGGCAGTGGGCACCGATCCTGCCCGGCCGCTGGTGCAATTGCACACCATCCGGGTGCGGCCATGACCGGCCACGCAACGCCGCATGGCGAAGCCGGGTTTTCCCTAGCGGAAATGCTTGTGGCGCTGGCCGTGACCGGCCTGTTCGCGCTGGTGCTGGCCACCGGCATCGCGCGGATCGGCCATGCCGCAAAGCGCAGCGCGGCTGTCGAAAGCAACGCGGCGCGGGTGGAACAGGCGCAGGTTCGCCTGCGCCAGCAGATCGAGCGCGCCATTCCGCTGTCCGATCCGCAGAACCCTGGCTCTGCCGTGGATTTTCGCGGCACGTCGGCCATTACCGAATGGATCGGCGCACCCGGCGATGCCGCCGCGCCCGACGCGCCCTGGCGCTATCGCTTGGCGCGCAACGCCGATGGCACCGTGGCGCTCTATCATCGCAATAGCCTCGATCCCGGCGCGGCGGACCGATCGCCTTCGCTGGCGGGGTGGCAGGCCGAACCGCTGCTGGGCGATACCGCCGCGCTGGAGTTGTCCTATTTCGGGCCGGCCAATGCCGGCGCGTTGAGCTGGCAGAGCGGATGGACCGCACGCCCGAACCTGCCCCTGCTGGTACGCATTGCCGTGCGCTTCCCTACAGGCGACCGCCGCGTCTGGCCCGATCTGTTGATCCGCCCGCGCGCCGCAGCCGCCACGCCCTGCCCGCCGCTCGCTCCGGCAGATGCCTGCGGTGACCGGACATGAGCGGACGCGGCATTCTTGATGCCGACATGCGAACCTTGGCACAGTGGATGGCGCAGGGTTTGCAATGGTGGCTCACGCAGTTGCGCGACATGGCGCCGGGCTGGCTGACCAAGGGCTTGGCCGGGGCAGCACCGGCATGCCATTACGATCCGCATGCGGGCGCGTTTAGCCCTGCACCAGGTATGCGGCGCTGGTGTGCAATGCTGCCGTCCGGGCTGGCATTGGCGCGCAGCATCGCCTTGCCGCGCATGTCAGCCTCTGCGCTCGATCGCATGGTGGCGCTGGAGGCGGATCGCTTGCTGCCCTTTGCCGACGCGCAGGCTGTTGTCGCGGCCCGGTCCATGACGCAGCAAAGCGACGATCCCGCTCGCCAAACGGTGGTGGTTGCTGGTCTTTCGGCAGCGGCGGCCAGTGCGCTGGCGCAAGCGATCCTTGCCCAGCCCACACTGCCCTTGCAGGTTCTCGTCCCGCTCGAACAGGGCGCAGCGGTGGACATTCTGTCGGCAATGGTGCGCGTGGGCCTGCTGCCAGACGAGCGCGCTCGAGCACGCCTGTGGTGGGTGGCGGCGCTGGCACTTTTCGCGCTGAACCTCGGGCTGATCGTCTGGCGCGATGTTGCCGCATTGGAACAGGTGGACGCGGGCGTTGCTGCGCAACAACCGGCACTCACCGTCGCGCGGCGCATCACGGCGCGAATCCGGGCGAACGATCGCGTGGCGCTCACCGTGATGCACGATCGCGCGCAGGGCGAACCCTTGCAGATGATGGCCCGCGCCGGCGCTGCGCTGCCGCCGGGGGTGTGGCTGCAACGCTGGGGTTGGCAGGGCGATACGCTGCATCTGGTCGGGCTGCGCCCGGTCCAGGCCGACGTTTCGGGCGCGCTGCGGGCCGCCGGATTTGCCACGCTCCGCTATGCCGACAGCGCGGGCGACGCCACGACGCAGGAAAGCGCCACGGCGGCGGCAACCCCGCTGGGCACGCCGTTCGACATCATCGTGCGCTTGCCCGGCTTCCCAGCAATGCCGCAGGAGGCACGCCCATGACCTGGCGCCCGCTTTCCCCGCGTGAGGCGAAACTGGTGGCCGTGGCCATCCTGCTCGCTGCGGTCGGGCTGGCGTGGCTGGGCGTGGTCCAGCCCATCGTGGCCGGCTTTGCCGATCGCGCGGCACAGCGCGAACAGTTGCTGGCGCGCCAGGTGGCAAACGATCGGATGATAGCGGCCATCCCGCGCTTGCGCCGCGCCGCGCAGGACCATCAACGTGCGCTGGCCGCCTTTACGCTGCCCGCCAGCGATGCGCCCACCGCCACCGGCCAGCTGCGCGCAGCCCTACAAGCCGCGCTCATGGCGGCGGGCGGCACGTTTCGCGGGGCGGAAGACCTGCTGCCGCCCCCGGCCGGCCGCGTGGCTTGCCGCCTCTCCGCCCGCCTTTCGCCCGATCAGCTGGGGCGGTTCCTGGCGCTTGCCCAGAACCACCGCCCTGCCTTGCTCATCACCGCGCTGACCATCAATGCCGAGGATGCCCTCGTGACCGGTCGCGCCACTTCCCTGGATGTTCAGCTTGATGCTTCTGCCCCCGCTATCCTGGCCCCGCCGCGGTAGCCCCGCGCGCGTGCCGGCGCTCGCCGTGCCGCTGCTGGCCCTGCTGGCGGCAGCACAGCTGGCCCTGCCCAACGCGCCGGCCGACCGGCCCGTGGCACGCGTGGCACGCCTGGCGCTGCCACGCGTGCCGCAGGCGCCAGCCCTGGTCGAAGTGCCGCCGGTGCTGCTGCGGCGATCGCTGTTTTCGCCAGGCGGCGGCCCGCTCAGCAGCGCCATGGCCAACGCAGCGCCCAGCGATCCGCTAGGTGGCGTGCGGATCGCGGGATCGGTGCGGCTCGGCCCCACGCTGCGCGCCGTGGTCCAGCGGCCCGACGGCGCAATCGGCTATCTGCCCGTGGGTGGCCGCGTCGGCCAGTGGCGGCTCGTCGGGCTGGATTCCCAGGGCGCGCGGCTGGCTGGGCCGGGCGGCGCCACACTTGCCCTTCCCTTTGGCACGCGGGCGGCCATCGCCCCGCCGGTGCCTTCTTCGGATGACGATCAATGAAACGCTTGCGTGCCATTCTTGCCCTGCCGCTGCTGCCCACGGCGGCGGCACTGGCCCAGCCACCGGTTGACATTCCCGCAACCCCCGCCTTGGCGACCTCGGGCGACGGCAACATCCGCGCCACCATCGTTCCGGGCGAAAGCGCGATGCCCATCGCCACCCGGCCGGCGGCCCGGCCACCGGCGCGCGGATCGATCACGCTCAACCTGCCCAATGCCGATGTCGCCGTCGTCGCGCGGGCCGTGCTGGGCGATCTGCTCCACCGCAACTATGTGCTGGCGCAGGGCGTGAGCGGCACTGTCTCGTTCGTCACACCCTATCCCGTAGCGCGCCATGCCTTGCAGCCGATGCTGGAAGACGCGCTGCGCCAGGCGGGCCTTGCCCTGGTGCCGGTGGCCGGTGGGTTCGAGATTCAACCCGTGGCCCAGGCACGCGGCGTGGTGGCCGCCGAAGCGACCGGGTTCGGCAGCGAAGCGATCACCTTGCGCTTCATCAACGCCGATGAGGTGCGCAAGGTGCTCGATTCCCTGCTGCCCGGCGTGGTTACCGCCACCGATCCAGCCACGGGTACGATCACCATCGCTGGCACAACCGGCCAGCGCAGCAGCGCGCGCGACTTGCTGCGCCAGTTCGACGTGGACTGGCTGCGCAATACGAGCTTTGCCCTCTATGTGCCGCACCGTACCGATGCGCGGCTGATCGTGCCCGCGCTCGACAAGCTGATCAACGCGCCGGATTCGCCCACGCACGGGTTGGTGCGGCTTCTCGCGATGGACCAGATCAACGGCATCCTGGCGATCAGCACCCAGCCTGCCTATCTCCAGGATGTGGCGCGCTGGGTGGAAATCCTCGATCGCGAGGGCGAAAGCAGCGAAGCGCGCATCTACGTCTACCGGGTGCAGAACGGCCGCGCGCGCGACCTGACGCGCACGATCAACATGGCGTTCGGCAGCGGCGGCGGCGGTACCGACCAAGGCGGGACAGGTACAGATGCGGCCACCGCGTTCACGCCCGGCCAAGCCACGCCCAGTCCGCCGCCGCCGCGCGCCGATACGGCGCTGGCGCAGGGCAACGCGGGCTCGGCCGGTGGTGCCACGGCCAATGCGCCGGCCGCCACCCGGGTGACCGCCGATGAAGTCAACAATGCCGTGCTGGTCTATGCCACCCCGCGCCAATACGCGGTGATCGAGGATGCGCTGCGCAAGCTCGACATTCCGCCAACCCAAGTGCTGATCGAGGCGGCGATTACCGAAGTGGGGCTGACCGACGATCTTGGCTATGGCGTGCAGTGGAATTTCAACAGCAACGGCAATACGCTGGGCGTGGGCACCGCATCGTCCGCGCCGGGCGGGCCGACCACGTTCAGCTATGCCTATACCGGCAGCAGCATCGCCGCGTCGCTCAAGGCGCTGGAAGCGCGGACCAATGTGAAAGTGGTCTCTGCGCCCAAACTGCTGGTGCTCAACAACCAGACCGCCGCGCTCCAGGTGGGGGACCAGGTGCCGATCTCCACCGGCTCTGCCACCAATCTCACCAACTCCAATTCGGTGGTGAACACGATCGAATATCGCGACACCGGCGTCATCCTGAAAATCACGCCACGGGTCAACGCGAGCGGGGTGATCCAGCTCGATGTTAGCCAGGAAGTGAGCGACATCAGCACCGCCGCGCCTTCCGCACAGACTCAAGAGCAAAGCCCGACGATTTCTACCCGGCGCATTGCGACGACAGTGGCCGTGGCCGACAATCAGGTGATCGCGCTGGGCGGTTTGTTCCGCGACAACACCCAGCTCTTGCGCAACGGCATTCCGCTGATTTCGCGCATCCCCGTGCTGGGCGGCCTGTTCGGCACGCAGCAAAAGATCCAGAAACGCACTGAACTGATCGTGCTGCTCAAGCCGCATGTGCTGCACGACCCCGAAGAAGGCCGGGCCGCGACCGAGGAACTGCGCGAGAAGCTGCGCATGGTGCGTCCGTTCGGCTCAGGGGGGCAAATTCCCTGACCCCTTCCCGGCCCTCTTGTACCATGGCCCACCACGAGCGCGGCTATGCGTTGGTTGCCGCGCTGGCCGCCATGGCCCTGTTCGCCGCGTTGAGCCTGTCGCTGATCCAGACCGCGCGCATCGGCCTGGCGCGAGCAGGGGGGCTGGCCGCCCGCGCGCAGGCGAGCGCAGCGGCCGATGCCGGACTGGCGCTGGCGCTGCACGATCTTGTCGATGACGATCTGCGCCGCCAGGGCCTGCGCGATGGCCGCGCGCTGCAGATCGATTTCCACGATGCGCACATCACCATCCGCCTGGCGGACGAACGGGGCAAAGTGCCGATCAATGCGCTGGATGAAACGCTGCTGACCCGCTTTCTGGAGCGGCAGGGCCTGGCTGGGCGCGACCTGGCGGTGGCGCGCGATTCCCTGCTCGATTGGCTGGACGACGATGACGAAGCGCGTGCGGACGGCGCGGAAGCCCCCGCTTATGCTGCTGCCGGCATCGCCCCGCGCAATGGCCCGCTGTGGAGCGCGGCGGAACTCGCGCGGGTGCGCGGCTTCGGCCCAATGCTGGCGGCAAGGCTGGCGCCGTTCATCACCACCGATCCCGATGCCCGCACTTTCGATGCCGCCCATGCCGACCCGCGCGCACTGGCGGCGCTCGACGAAAATGGCGGCGCCGTTACCGCGGTGATCCGCAGCCGCGAATTGACGGGCAATCAGACGGCCTTGGCTCCAGGTGATTCAGGCGGGCTGTCGGGTCGGCCGTTTACAGTGATCATCGACGCCGATGTGCCCGGCGGCCATGCCCACCGCGAAGCCGTGGTGGAGCGCATTGGCAGTTCTGCCCATCCCTGGCGGGTGCGGGCGTGGAACTGAAACGCTGAATCAGCGCCCTGCCTGCGCCTGCGCCATGACCGGCAGTCCCCAGGGCGAAAACAACTGCCCGGTCGCCACGCTGCGCGGCAATGCCGGGCGCTGGCTGGCAAGCCTGCGATACGAAGGCACGGATGCAGGCAGGTCGATCAGCGCAAGGCCGCTTTCGCCCCGCGTGCGCAAGGGATACGTCGCGCCGCCGTTCGCACCCGGGCCGCCATCGCCGGGCATGCGGTAAAACAGATGCGCCCCAATCCGCGCGGTGATCATGCCCGACGATGCCCAATAGGGATTAACGTAGTTGGCGTGATAATGGGTGGCCCCGGCGACACGAT